>JGI26060J43896_10000614_pt1 | contig 12998 bp, 9 predicted proteins | sample MarorgKNORR_S2LV_6_FD_43896 | JGI IMG/M metagenome (IMG submission 43896) | reverse complement strand
CCCGGATGCGGACCATGGGGAAGTCCCATGGGGTGATAAGTAATGGACTCTTTTTCAATTCCTTTCCGACTCATAAACTGGCCTTCGATATAGTAAATGATTTCATCAGAGTCCACGTTGCTATGTGCATAGGGTGCTGGGACGGATTCAGGGTGGTAATCGAACAACCGGGGTACAAAAGAACAGATCACAAATCCACTCCCTTGAAATGTCTGGTGAACCGGGGGCGGCTGGTGGATTTTTCCGGTAATTGGCATAAAATCATTGATGTTGAATACATAGGGGAAATAGTAACCATCCCAACCGATCAGATCAAAGGGATGATGCTCATAGCCATAGGTTTGGATGCCATTCTCAAGCTTTACTTCAATCTCAACGGATCTATCATCCACGGGTTTGGAAAATTTGGGTGTACGGATGTCTCGCTCTGAAAAAGGAGAGTGTTCCAGGAGTTGACCAAATTGATTTCGATATTTAGTTGGTGTTTTAATGGGCCCTGATGATTCCGTTACTAAAATCCGCATGGATTTATTTACAGTTATTTGCCATATAACACCACGGGGAATCACCACATAATCTCCTAAAGTAAGATTCAAATTCCCAAAATTTGATTTTAATTCTCCTGACCCGGAATGGATAAAGAGTACTTCATCCCCGTGTCCATTTCGATACAGTGAATCCATAGATTTTGTTACATGTGCTTTGGAAATAACCAGATCCGAATTAAAAAATAGTGGAATGCGCGATGATATCGCATCACCGGTTGATTCTACATTGGAAGTACGTATATGGTGGGGGCGATGTGTGTGATCGGCTGTTTGCAGATTGATCTTTTTAAATTCACCAATCGTTTCCAAGCTGGTAGGANGGTGAATATGGTACACATTGGAATAGATATCACTAAATCCACCCCGACTGATGAGTTCTTCCCAGTAAAGGTTTCCATTCTCATCTCGGAACTGGATATGTCTTTTTGTTGGTATTCTTCCCCGTTTTTGATAAAAAGGCATTTTGTTCCCTTTTGTTAAATCCTGATATCACGAAGAAATTTCTTCATGTTCCTCGTGTTTTTTCTNTGCATGTCTGATTTTACACAATTTTATTTTCTAATACCCCCAGTCGTTTTACTTCTAGTGTGACGACATCACCCTTTTTTATCCAACCACCAGTGTTTTCAGGTCTCAATTCCAGGATGCATCCAGTTCCTACGGTACCTGACCCTAAATAATCTCCAGAAAGTAGTTTGGTGTTCATGGAAGCCCGTTCTATCATATCTTTAAAAGGGTGATATAGATCATTGGTGTTTCCATCGGAAATCAGAGTGCCGTTCACATGACAGGTCATACGTAGGTTGAGTTTCCCATTTTCATCCCAGGCATCTTCTAATTCATCCGGCGTTACCATGTAAGGACCAAAACTCGTTGCAAAATCTTTTCCTTTTGCAGGCCCTAGGCTCATAGCCATCTCTTCCCGCTGGAGATCCCTGGCAGACCAGTCGTTGCAGATGGTATAGCCNGCAATGTGCCGGTCTGCATCTTTACTGGGTATATCTGACCCTGCACCAGCAATAATNACAGCAAATTCCAGTTCAAAATCCAGTTCGTTTGTTTTTCTGGGGTAAGAAATTTCTGATCCATGCCCGTAAATTGCAGCGGGATTGGAAAAGTAAAAAATAGGAATCCTGAACCAGTCAGGATGCATTTCAAGGCCTCTTAGTTTTCTGGCAGCGCGAACGTGTTGTTCAAAAGCGTAGAAGTCCCGAAACGATTGTGGATCTGGCACAGGTGCCAGGAGTTGGACTTCGTTCATCAAGAAGGCAATAGGTTTTTCTCCCACGGAATGAGATTGAATATTTATNTCCGGCAGACAGTCANCCAATTCTTTCAATTTAACGAAATTAGTTCCCCAGTTATCCAAAGCCATTTTTAGGGTGGATGGGATTTCAAGAAAACTGGAATTCCCTTTGGACTCATTGGCCCAAATGGCCGCATGGAGTACGTCAACAATGTATTTATCTTTTTTAAATCCGAATCGTGGCTGGATACTACCTTCCAGGGTGTAAGTCGCAAATTTCATTACAGATTTCCCCTTCTTTTCTGTTCCTGTTCAATAGATTTAAACAATGACCTAAAGTTGCCTTTCCCAAAACTGTTAGATCCTTTCCTCTGTATGATCTCGAAAAAAAGTGTCGGTCGATCCTGGATCGGTTTGGTGAAAATCTGCAGCATATAGCCATTCTCATCTACATCTACCAGGATTCCAAGCCGGGCAAGGGTTTCAATATCTTCATCAATTGGTCCTACTCGCTTTGTAAGATTCTCATAATAGGAGGGAGGTGTTGGAAGGAAATCCACACCATTGGTATGCATTATTTTTACCGTTGAAATAATATCACGGGTGGACAGGGCAAGGTGCTGGACACCGGCAGTTCCATAATAATCAATGAATTCCTGGATCTGGGATTTTTTTAAACCATCTGCCGGTTCGTTAATAGGTATTTTTATAATTTCATTATCGTTAGCCATAACCACAGATCGCAGAGCAGAATATTCCGTTGAAATATCTTTGTCATCAACGGTCCAGAAGCGGTGCCAGCCAAAGATCTTTTCATAATAATCGCAGACGGGTTGCATTTCGCCATCGGGCTGATTCCCGACCACATGGTCAATGTGAACTAGGCCAGTAGTTTCATTCTCTCGCCCAAAGTTATAGGCCTGAAACCCAGGCAGAAATGGACCTTCATACTGGTCTCGTTCAACAAATGTATGGATGGTATCCCCGAAAGTCTCAATGGCTGAGATCCGCGTTTCACCATTTTCATCGCTGATAAGTGTAGGTTTAAGAACACTTATTGCTCCCCGATCAATAGATGTTTTCCATGCCATTTCCGAATCATCCACGGTAAAAGCCACATCTTTTATCCCATCTCCGTGGCAGTCGATATGTGCACCTATATCCGTATTTTTTTCCAAGGGGGAAGTAATTACAAGGTTTATGTGATCCTGGTTAAGAACGTAGCTAACCCTGTCGCGGCTGCCCGTTTCTAGGCCCCGATATGCAATTGGCCTGAATCCCATGGTGCTTTGATAATAGTGAGCAGTCTGTTTTGCGTTGCCCACATAGAGTTCGCAATGGTCAAAACCCTTGATAGAATAAGGCTGACTGCTCACAGGATTTCCTTAATGCATGCAATGAATTGTTGATTTTCTTCCGGCAGGCCGATTGAAATACGTATGCAGTTCGGCCAGCCAAACCCTTTGAGGAACCTGACGATAATACCATTTTCCAATAGTTCCTGTACAAGATTATTTGCCTTTTCTTCCGATTCCCAAACAGTAGTGATGAAATTTGTAGCGCTGGGGATTTGCATGACCCCAAGTTGATTTAATTCTTTTTTGAGATATGCCATTCCGGTTTTATTGGTTTCAATAGATTTCAGCAAAAATTCCATATCTTCCAGTGCACCCAGCCCTGCTGCTTGTGCAACAAATGAAGGTTCGAATGGTTCCTTTACCTTCATCAGATTCTCAATGAGTGTATGGTGTGCAAAGCCATAGCCGATCCGAACACCGGCCAATCCATACGCTTTTGAAAAAGTCCGTAGTGTAATTACATTGTCATAACGGTAAGCCATGGAATCAAAAGTCAGGAGAATCCTGTACATATTCATAATAAGCTTCATCCAAAATAATCAATACCCGTTCCGGAACATGTTTGTAAAATCTATCAAACTCGTCCCGGGAAATCGTGGTCCCCATTGGGTTATCGGGATTTGCGATATAAATGATCTTGGTATAATCTGTAATTTTCTCCGCAATGGCTTCTAAATTGTAACGGTAATTCTTCATAGGTACCCAGTGTGTCCGCCGTCCCGATGCATTTGCCAATACTCTAAAGCCGATAAAAGAATTTTCAGCGCTGATAAGTTCATCATCATGTAACAAAAAAGTACGCATTATAGTAGATATGATTCCCTCAGACCCGGCCCCTAAAATGACATTTTCTATTTTTACGTTAAACCGTTCCGCCAGTTTTGTGCGAAGTTCGTATCCGGCAGAATCAGGATAGCGGTGAAGTTTATTTAGAGAATATTGCACCGCTTCCATCCCTTTTGGAGATGGTCCCAGGGGATTCTCATTGGAAGCCAGTTTAATGAATTTCTCAAAACCAAATTCCCGCTGTGCTTCGCTAATGGGTTTTCCGGGTGCATAATTGGCTAATCGCTGAATGTAGGAAGGAACGAGAGCCATGGTTAAACCGTAAGTTTTGTTTCGCTTTTAAAAGTAGAAAGAACTACAGAAGTTTTCATTGTTTGAACGTTGGCAAGAGCAGATAATTGATGAAGGATCAATTCTTCATAGGCGGGGATATCTTTGGTTGCCACCTTTAGTAGAAAATCTGCTTCACCGGTAATGTGGTGGCATTCGAGCACTTCCGGAATGTGAGCAATGGAACTAATAAAATCTTCCACCGGTGTTTCTCCATGACGGGCTAATTTTACTTCCACAAATGTGAAGCAGGAATAGCCAGCTTTTCTCGGATTCAAAAGAGTGATGTATTTTTCAATAAATCCGCTGATTTCCAGCTTTTTCACGCGTTCTAAAGTACTACTTGGGGAGAGCCCTATGCGTTTGGCCAGTTCAGCATTTGTGATACGGCTATTTTCCTGGAGTTCTTCCAATAAATGTTTGTCTTTAGAATCTAAATCCATATATAAATTCTATTAATGTTAAAAATAAAGGATTATATTAGTCATTAAATTGAAATTACAAAATATTATTCTAAAAAAGTTGTTTTCTCTTTTGTTTACCTGTTGAAGAGTTGCAATCTCCCAGTTTCATCAATAAACTTTACTCTTTTGCATAGCCATATCGTCAATCCCAGATTACCCGGGGTTTTTTGTTTGTGGGATGATGGGTAGATTTGGATATGATAAAACCATTGCTGTTTGATAATTTATATTGGAGTTGATAATGAGCTTCTCTCAAGAAGTAATATTTAAGAAAATACCAAAACATTTACATCAGTTTATCGCAAATCAGGATTATGATTTATATTATAATGCTCGGGATCAAGCTGTGTGGCGCTATGTAATGCGACAACTATCACATCAATTAAAATCTAGTGCACACCCAATTTATAATGAAGGCCTTGGAAAAACAGGTATCTCTATTGAAAAAATTCCATCCATTGAAGAAATGAACAAATGCTTAAGTAAGCTTGGTTGGATGGCAATTGTTGTCGATGGGTTTATTCCACCACAAGCATTTATGGAATTACAAGAATTAAAAGTTCTTGCAATTGCATTAGATATGAGATCCATAGAACAAATTTTATACACACCAGCACCAGATATTGTACATGAATCCGCGGGGCATGCACCAATGCTTTATGATGCTGAATATTCTGTTTATTTACATCGTTTCGGTGAAATTGGAGTTAAAGCAATGTTTACTAAACAGGATAAAGAAGTTTATGAAGCAATGAGACATTTATCAATTATGAAAGGTTATCCATCAACTACAAAAGAAGAGATTAAACAAGCAGAGGAAGGTTTAAATAATAAATTAAATAATGTAACGATTCTTTCTGAGTCTGCGTTATTAACAAGACTTCATTGGTGGACTGTTGAGTATGGTTTAGTAGGGACCGTTGATAATTACACTATTTATGGTGCAGGTCTTTTATCATCTTTAAGTGAAAGTAAATCGTGTTTGGATGATGAAAAGGTTAAAAAAATACCATTAACAGTAGAGGCAGTAGACACACCTTATGACATTACAAATCCACAACCTCAATTATTTGTAACAAAAAGTTGCCGTCATTTAACCCAAGTATTAGAAGATTTTGCTGATCAAATGTGTTTTAGAAAAGGTGGGGCTGAATCTGTGGAGGTCGCTATAGATTCTGAAATTATTTCTACCTGTGAATATTCTTCTGGATTACAAGTTTCTGGACTATTTACAAGATTACTAAAAAATTCAATTAATAAAGAAATATATATTGGAACAACCGGGCCAACCCAAATTTCTGTAAATAATAAAGAATTAGATGGGCATGGAATCTCTTACCATACCGAAGGATTTGGATCTCCCGTTGGTCCAATTTGTAATTTAATGACTCCATTAGAAGATGCGACAGAATACGATTTAATTACATTAAATATAAAGAGAGAACGTGTCGTTCATTTAGAATTCGTTTCTGGCATTGAGGTTATAGGTGTCCTTAAAAAAATTCATAAAAAATTGGGAAAAAATGTGTTAATGACGTTTGAAAACTGTACAGTTACAAGCCCAACTGGGGATGTTTTATTTCAACCTGAATGGGGAATTTATGATATGGCAGTTGGTATAAAGATTTCATCTGTATTCTCTGGTTCAGCAGATAAAACTAAATTTGATGTTTATCCATCTAAATCAGAAGAAACTGCAAAAAAAATTAAATATAGTGAAAAAGAAAAATCCGAGTTTTTAATTTATAACGAAATAAGGTCGATTCGTGAAACTGGAAAAAATTTCAAACGAATCAAAGAGATAATTAAACTTCTAAAAAATGAAAAGTCTGAAGCATGGTTACTATTTTTAGAAATACTTGAATTATTAAAAAAAGGTTCAAGAGAGTACACGGATGTTAGAAATGCGTTAATATCAATTTCAAAAATAAATAGTAAAGAGAAACATTTAATAGATCGTGGTTTAAACGTCTTGGATTTCGAATGAAAATATTACCCCAATAAGAGACCACCTTTTGATTAGAACACTAATAAATACACTCGTGGGATTTATTGTTTGTGGGGGCGTGGTAGATTTTGACATGGATTCATTATCAATGGAAAAAGCAATGATTAGAAATATGCTTGAAAAGACAGGCAAGAATCTCTGCGAAATGATTTAAACTGATAATTCTGGAATATTCTTAAAGTATTCCAGCGATTCCGGATTTGCCAGTGCGTCCCGGTTTGTGACATCTTCACCCTGAATGATTTTCTTTACGGCAATTTCCACTTTTTTCCCATTGATGGTGTAAGGGATATCCGCTATTGCCAGGATTTTTTCCGGAACATGTCTTGGTGAACAATTAGATCGAATAGCTGTTTTTATCCTGATTGACAGATCATCTGAAAGAGACCCCTGGTTTTTTATTTTCAGGAAAAGAATGACACGTTGATCCCCCTGCCATTCCTGCCCAATGACCAGACTGTCTTCAATTGCCGAAAATGATTCTACAACCCGGTAGATCTCAGCGGTCCCGATTCGTACGCCTCCAGGATTCAGTGTGGCATCGCTGCGACCGAAGATGCGGATGCCGCCATATTCATTCAATTCAATAAAATCACCATGGCGCCAGACGCCGGGATAGTGATCAAAATATGCTTTTTGGTATTTGGACCCATTTTCATCATTCCAGAAATAAATGGGCATGGATGGGAAAGGAGATTTACAGACTAACTCGCCTTTTTGATTGATCATGGATTGTCCAGCAGGACTATAAGCATGAACATCCATCGCCAAGCCGCGGCATTGCAATTCTCCACGATAGACTGGCAGCATGGGGTTTGCCGCTGCAAAACAGGAAATGATATCTGTACCCCCGGATATGGATCCAAGCAGGATATCACTTTTTATGTGTTCATATATATAATCAAAATTTTCATCCACCAAAGGTGAACCCGTGGAAAGAATCGCTCTTAAATTTGAGAGATCTAAATTTTCCCCGGGGCGGACATTTGCGTCATTGCAGGCGTCGATAAATTTTGCGCTTGTACCAAAGACTGTAATGCCCAGTTCATCTACCATATCCCACATGGCATTCTTATCCGGGTAGAATGGGAAACCATCATAAAGGACGACTGTTGCACCGACGGCAAGGGAACTGACCAGCCAGTTCCACATCATCCATCCGCAGGTTGTAAAATAAAAAATTGTATCCGCACGGGTAAGATCACAATGCAAATGCAATTCTTTCATATGCTGGAGCAATGTTCCTCCTGCACCATGGACAATGGACTTGGGTAATCCTGTGGTACCGGATGAATATAAAATATATAGTGGATGATCGAAAGGGAGCTGGTCAAACACAAGCGGTTCGGGATCAGAAGCGATAAAATCCTGATACAGAACTGCATTTCCAATATCCTTTACATTGAATCCTGATTTCAGGTATTCAACAATGACAACCTTTTCTACGCTTGGCAGATCATTAAGAATGCCTTTTAATTTTGCAAGTGTATCAAATTCTTTGCCGTTATAATAATAACCATTCGCTGAAAAAATAATTCGCGGCCTAATCTGGGAAAACCTGTCCAAAACGCCTTTAATGCCGAAATCTGGTGATGATGAACTCCAGATGGCGCCAATAGAGACAGTTGCCAGCATGGCAATGACAGCCTCAGGCATATTAGGCATGAACCCGGCAATACGATCCCCTTTTTGAATACCGAGTTCTCTGAGGGAGTGGGCCAATTTTTCAACTTCAGAAAATAATTCACTATAAGTCATGGAGCGTATTGGCTGACCTTCCCCTTTAAATACGATGGCCTGCTCTTCATCTCTATAGCGCAGCAGATTCTCGGAAAAGTTAAGTTTGGCCCCGGCAAACCATTTTGCCCCGGGCATTTTCGTTACATCATCTACTATGGTTGAGTAGGGAATTGAATGCTTTATTTCAGCGTAATCCCAGATCTGGCCCCAGAAATCCGGAATATGATTTACGGACCAGTTAAATAATTCATCGTAAGAATTCATATCCAAACCATATACCTGATTTACACGGTACATAAACTGTGCCATCTNGGTTTTACTAGGTTCAGGTGGATTCCATAGGATGTTTTTCATTTAACCAGCCAGTATTTTATTGAAGTTAAAACTTAAAATCACACAGAGAAAAAATATTAAGTTTTATATTAGCTATATAAAACCGACAAATGGTAAAATTAAACGTACATAATTTTATGAAAAAAATTGCAACCTATGTTCATCCCGAGCGGGGATTTCTTCCCGATCCTGATCCGCTATTGGAATTGCCCCTTGCTTACCGTGCTTGGGATGAGTTGAATAATGCTATGCCGGAGCTACTTCATAATAATGATTTTCGGGATGCCTTAAATAATATTCCTCAGCTGGATCCTTCCGGGATAAAAAATGGCCCAGAGCTTGATAGATCTATGCGCCAATTATCCATGTTTGCCAATGCCTATGTAAACTGGGGTGAAGAACCAGTGAAATCTATCCCAAAGAACCTCGCAATCCCTCTTTGGGAAATAGCACACCGATCAGGTAGGCCCCCAATCGCCAGCCATGCATCCATTGTTTTATCGAACTGGCGGAGGATCGATCCTGATGGTCCGATTGCACCTGAAAATTTAAAAACACTCCAAAATTTCTTTGGAGGTAAGGATGAAGACTGGTTTTATTTGGCTACAGTGGGAGTAGAATCGGTAGGAGGTTGCGCAATGTCTAAACTATTTTCTTGTTTAGATGCAATTAAAAACAATAAATCTAATATTGTGGTCACCTCACTTAATGATCTTGCTTCCATTATCCATAAGATTAACCTTGCTCTAGAACGGATGTATGAACATTGCCGAGCGGATATTTTTTATCATAGGGTGAGACCTTTTCTGAAAGGTTGGCCGGATGATGGAATTGTTTATGAAGGGGTAAATGAGGAACCAAAGATTTTTGTTGGTGGTAGTGCCGCACAAAGCTCCTTACTGCAGACTCTAGATGCTGGATTGGGCATTACCCATCCCAGTGACAAATCTGGCCCATTCTTGATCCAGATGAGAAAATATATGCCACCAAATCATAGTAAAGTTATTTCTTTACTAGAATTAGACCCCATACTGCTAAAGTATCTTAACAAAAATAAAAGTATTGAGCTAAAAGATGCCTACAAAAAGTGTATATCTGGTCTAAATATATTTAGAAAGAAGCATCTGGAAATGGCTATTCATTATATCTCTGACCAAGAAAAAAAGGGAGAGGAGGGAGAAGGCACTGGAGGAACAGAGTTTATTACGTTTTTGACTACGGCAAGAAATGAGACACATTTGTCAATTGAAAAAGAATAATCTGAATTTCTAAAAGAGATGTTTGTTAATAGAAAATTTTGAAATGAAGTAAACCACAAATCCCCACATTCGTGGGGCTATTTATTTGTGGGAATAATTTGACGCTGTATTGCCTTCCAGCCAATTTAAAATTGAAGAAGATGCGTGAGGCTCATAACCCGGAGGTCGCTGGTTCAAATCCAGCCCCCGCTACAATGAAAACCCGTCTTTGACGGGTTTTTTGTTTGTGGTATGGTGGGTAGATTTGGATATGATTAAGTGCATCATACCACTGCTATTATTTATTGGGTTGGCTTTTACACAAGAATCTGGAAGAGAATTATTAGAGTATAAAAAAATTCAGAATGATCTCCAGCGAGGATGGAACACATGGAACACTCGCTCTGTGTTACAACAAGTGTTACTACCACAAGGATTCGCTATCAATATCGCTTTCAAACAGCACTATTATTTGGAAGAACAGTATTTACGGGAAGCTCTCATTGGGAGAAAAGGAAAAGATGTGGAACTGATTCGTCCTGGACCACACACATATGATGGTAGTTATACTCAATTAGATATCAAATGGGAAGAACTAGANGNCCGGGTNCGTTCAGCCCATATTGATGACGACGTAGTTATTTTAATTNCCCCAAATTTAATTTCTGATAACANGGTCAAGATTATTATAGAATCAGGAATGCTTTGGAACNGCAAAGGTACATTACATAGAAATGAAGATCATTTGTTAGCCAGAACTTCAGGTGCACAGACTGTGGTCTACACCACATCTAAAATAATAGATAACGATCCCTATCTAGATATTAATACACCATACATGGCAGTTTGGTTAGATGGTGAGGTCGGGATTTCAACTGGTAAATTTCGTTCCTTGGACGAGATTAAGGATGCCATTGATTTCCAGGAGAGAAAACTTCAAACTGAAGCTGAAAAATATGGATTGTTAGCTGAAACATTTATTGCTATACAAGCCGGGATTGCCTGGAACTTAATTTATGAACCAAAACATGATCGAGTTGTGTCTACAGTTGGGCGTTTATGGAACGAAGAATATGGGGGTTATTGTTTGTTTGGATGGGATAATTTTTTTCTAGCCTATATGACTGGACTATCCAGTCGTGAACTTGCTTATGCCAATGTGATTGAACATCTTCATGGTAAAACAGAAAGCGGATTCATCCCCAATGATAATCGTGGGAATGGCAGTAAATCTTTTGATCGCTCTCAACCACCAGTCGGGGGAATCATGGTGAAGGAAATATATAAGAAATTTTCTGAAAAATGGTTCTTGGAAGCTACGTTTGATGATTTATTAGGTTGGAATCGCTGGTGGTTAACTGATAGGATTAATAATGGGTTGTTAAGTTATGGTTCTTCACCAGCAGCTAATCCATTTAATGAACCAGTTTTTGGGACCAGGGTTGCAGCTGGCTATGAATCAGGAATGGATGATTCTCCAATGTATAAGGGTGTCCCATTTAATAAAGACAAGAAAACATTAGAATTGCAGGATGTTGGCCTTAACAGTTTATACATTTCTGATTGCTATGCATTAGCTGAAATGGCTGGGGTTATTGGTCGCAAGAAAGAACAAAACGAATTAATCGAAAGAGCAGAACAGTTTTCTTATAAAATGCAAAAGATTTGGGATCCTGATTTTGGGGCATTCCTTAATTACCGCACAGATGTAGATACACTTTCTTCACGTATTTCACCTACAATGTTCTATCCATTGCTTGCGGATTTGGGATATAAAGATCAAACGGATCGTATAGTTGAATATTTCTATGATACCAATAAATTTTACGGAGAATGGATGTTGCCATCCACCACCCGTGATGACCCACTATTTCTAAATCAAAAATATTGGAGAGGGGCTATTTGGCCACCACTTAATTTTCTGACATACTTAAGTCTACGTAAAGCCGGATATTATGGAGCAGCAAGTGAACTGGCAGAAAAATCACTTCAACTCATCATGACCGAGTGGAATAACAAGGGTTACGTAAGTGAAAATTATTCATCTATCACTGGAACAGGAGATGATGAGCGGCTTTCATCGGATAGATTTCATTCATGGGGTGCATTATTTGGGATAATATCGTTTATCGAAAAAGGATATCTACCAAAGACTGAATCACAATTGAAGTAAATGCATTGATTAAACTAAAATTATTCTCAAAAAGAGTCTCAATATTGTTTAATCCGGATATTTTTTCGTTATATATGATATTTTAAGTAATAGCGTTTATTTATATATTTTATATAATCACATTTTAGGTAACCTCTGCCCAGTAGCAGGGTTTTTTGTCCCCCCACATTTTCTGTAAAAGTCCTTACATTCCCTCATAAGGTTTAGGTATATACTTGTTGATTAATTGATTATAACCAACTCTGTAGTTTGGAGTTGGGCATTGGAAAAACAGCCCGCACATGAAATTCAACCTGTTAACATGGAATTCGTTTAGCCAGAAGAGGTTAAAATGAGTGAAATAATTATAGAAGCTGTACCAAGCCTTACTTAATACACCTTAAACCTGAAAGAGCCTAGAGAACTCTGGCGTCCTAAAAGAACAAGCGGAATCTGGAAAGAAATAAATGAAATGCCAATGAATCCAACTAGATTTGTTGGGAGAGTTTATGAGTCAGAAATCGGATTCGATTAGTAGGCATCTGCCTGCCGCATTTGCTTCTTTGGTTGGACGCTTTTGGCTGGTGACGTTTACACAATTTAGCTGGGCAACTGATATTGAATTATTTTTCTATCCAGTTGTTAGCGCGGAAAATGAGATTCATAAAAGTCTTAATACCGTTAATGTTGAGACTGGCACCTATGAACTGAATGACGGAGTTCCGGCCCTTGTTCCCGGCCACAACCGGATAAGGCTGAACTTCTCTCCCAATTTTACCTTCGATTTGCAGATAG
>JGI26060J43896_10000613_pt1 | contig 13003 bp, 13 predicted proteins | sample MarorgKNORR_S2LV_6_FD_43896 | JGI IMG/M metagenome (IMG submission 43896) | reverse complement strand
CAAATAGCACATGATGTTGAAATAGAATGTAAAACTGGATTGGGTGATGTTTTGGCATCATATCATGGAGGATTTGAAATTAGAGTAAAGTCAGGTGCACCAGGAATTGGGCAAATTAAAAAAATTAATTTAAAAGAAAAACGAGATGTTGTTATAATTTGTTTTAATCCAATATCAACAAAAAAATTTCTCAAAGAAAAACTTTCGTTAATAAATGGGTTAGGAGGAAAAATGGTAGATAAATTAATTGTAAATAATGACACTGAAGAATTTCAAGATATGTCAATCAAATTTGCCAGATATGTAAATGTAGTAACACCTAAAATGAATAAAGTAATTAATATTCTACATAGAAATAAAATAAAATGTGGTGTAGCATTATTTGGTGAAACAATATTTTCATTAGTTACAAAAGAAGAAAAAAATAAAGTGAAAGAAATTTTAAAACAATTTGATGAGGGATTGATCATTACATCAAAGATTGATAATTCTGGTGCCAGATTACAATAATTTTTTTGATGTTACATGAATATTCCAAAGTCACATCCTAGATATTTGTCACTACAGATTAGAGAGAAATTAGTGAAAGGTTTTGAAAATAATTTAGTAGCTAAAGAAGGACTCTTAGCTCACGGTCGAGGAGAAGCTTTTGATTATATTATTGGTGAGAAAACATCAAAATTTGCAAAACAGGCAATTAAATCAGCAGCAAATATGCTTAATTACGCACAAAATTCGGTCATATCTGTAAATGGTAATTTTGCGGCTCTTTGTTCAAAAGAGATTATTCAATTAGCTAAAAGTACAAATTCCAAAATTGAAGTAAATTTATTTTATTCTAGTGAAAAACGTAAAAAAGCTATTACAAAAATTTTGAAAGAATCAGGGGCAAGAGAGATTCTTGGAATTGATAAAAAATCATCTACAAAATTAGTGGGTATTGATAGTGCAAGAAGAATGGTTGATAAAAATGGAATATTTTCAGCAGATGTTGTTTTGGTTCCTTTAGAAGATGGGGATAGAACAATTGCTCTTAAAAAAGCAAAAAAGAAAATTATCACATTTGATCTAAATCCTTTATCTAGAACTGCCCAGACTGCAGATATTACGATAATAGATAATGTAACTCGTGCTATGAAATTGCTGGTAATTGAATCAAAAAAGAAATCAAAAAAACATCAAACCTATAACAACAAGAAAAATCTTAAGATGGCAATTTTAGAAATTAGAAAAAATCTAGAAAGGAGAGCAAAGAGTGTCTAAAACTACAAAAGATATTGAAGAAATGAAAGGAAAAGAGAAAATTACTGTTTTAACAGGATATGATTCTACTATGGTTACATTATGTGATCAAGTTGATGTAATTCTTGTAGGAGATAGTGCAGGTATGGTAATGCTTGGATATGAAAATACAACTTCAGTTACAATGGATGATATGATTAGATTTACAACTGCTGCAAAAAATGGAAGAAAAAATTCTCTAATTGTATCAGATCTTCCAATTAAAACATATGAAAATGAAAAAGATGCAATAACAAATTCATTAAGACTTATTCAAGCAGGTGCAGATGCAGTAAAACTAGAAGGTGGAAAAGAGATGGCAAAGATTGTTAGTGCAATAGTTAATTCAGGAATACCAGTTATGGGTCATTTAGGATTACTTCCACAAACTGCTGAAAAATATACAGTGCAAGGAAAAACAAAAGATGAGGCAATTAAATTAGTGAAAGATGCAAGAATATTAGAAGAATCAGGAGTATTTAGTATAGTTTTAGAAATGGTTACAAGTGAAACTGCAAAAATAATAACAGAAAAAGTGACTATACCAACAATAGGAATTGGTTCAGGAAAAGATTGTGATGGTCAAGTTCTAGTTGTTCATGATATGTTAGGTATGTTTGAAAAAATAAAACCAAAATTTGCAAAAAGATACCTATCTTTAGCTGAAGAGATAAGAAATGCAGTTAAACTATATGTAACAGAAGTTAAAGAGGAAAAATTTCCATCACAAGATAATGAATTTCTAATGGAAGAATCTGAATGCAATAAATTAAGAGAAGGAATTGTCTAGAAAAAAATTAGAACATCCTTCATTTGATATAGTAGAATCTAAAGGAACTGAACTTTCTGGAAAGAAAATTGTATTGTGTGTTGCTGGAAGTGTTGCAGCATACAAATCAATAGAACTTTCAAGATTGTTAATGAGACATGGTGCAAAAGTTACATGTGTAATGAGTGATGCTTCAACAAAAATGATTCAACCAGATTATATGAAATGGGCAACAGGTAATGATGTTATTACAAAATTAACTGGTAAATTAGAGCATATCAATATTGCAGATTATAAAAAATCAGATTTAATTATTGTTTATCCAGCTACTGCAAACACATTAGGAAAACTTGCAAATGGAATTGATGATACACCAATTTCAACAGTACTTACTGTAGGGTTTGGTTCAAAAACACCAATTTTGATGGCATTAGCAATGCATGCATCAATGTATCAAAACGCAGCCGTTAAAAAAAATATTGTATTTCTAAAAAATAAAATTGATTTTATATCACCAAACATGATAGAGGGTAAAGCAAAAGCATCAGAGCCAGAAGATGTACTTGATTTTGTCTTAAGAAAATTTGGATTATCATCTAAATTGTATGGAAAAAAAATTTTAATGACTGCAGGTCCAACAATTGAGCAAATAGATCCTGTTCGTATAATTACAAATCAAAGTTCTGGTAAAACAGGAGTGAGTTTAGCAACGGAATTAATTTCTGCTGGTGCAAAAGTTACTTTTGTTTATGGACCAGGAACTGAAAAACCACCAAAAGGTGCAAAAATAATCAATGTCCTATCAAGTAAAGAAATGTATGATGTAATAAAAAAAGAATTAAAAAATAAATTTGATATTGTAATTATGGCTGCAGCAATAGCTGATTATATTCCTAAAAATCCAAGTAAAAATAAAATTAAAAGTTCAAAGACAAATCTTTCAATTAGCCTCAAAAAAACTCCTAAAATAATAGATCAAATTAAAAAATTGCAAAAAAATGTATTATTAGTTGGTTTTAAAGCAGAAATAAATGTCACAAATACTCAATTAATCAAATCAGCTCAAAAAAAATTGAAAGAATCATTATCAGATCTAATTATAGCAAATGACATTGGGACACCAAGATATAAAAAAAATTCTCAGAATAATCAAGTTATAATTGTAGATTCAGAAAAAAATATTGTTTCAGGTTGGATGAAAAAAGAAAAAATTGCAAAAATTATAAGAAAACAAATTGAAGCAAAACTAAAATGAAGATTATTCATTCAGAATATAAACAACGAAATATGAAAATTTGGAATGAGGTAGCTCCAAGATATCATAAAAGATGGGCAACTGCAAAACGCGGTCCATTTCAAAGTACAAAAAAATTAGTAGAGTTAGTTGATGTTGAAAAAGGAAACCAAGTTCTCGATATTGCATGTGGCACAGGTGTTGTTACTAAAATTCTAAATCAAAAAGTTGGTAAATTAGGTTATGTAGTAGGTGCAGACACATCAGTTACTGCAATAAAGGTTGCAAAGAAATGGAACAGTAAAACATCAAATATTTTATTTGTAAATGCTGATGCGGAAAATTTTTCATTCAAAGAAAAATTTGATATAATTACATGTCAATTTGCATTATTTTTTTTCCCAAATGCTGTAAAAGCTCTTAAAAATATGAGAAACAATCTCAAAAAATCAGGTAGATTAGGAATATCTGTTCATGGACATCCAGATAAAGTTCCATTTTTTAATAGTATTTTTGATGCAGTAACTCAATTTATTCCAGATTATGTTCCTCCAGGAACTCCAGATTTTGATAGATTTGGTACAAAAAAATTACTGAAAGAGGAAGTGAATAAAGTTGGTTTTTCAAAAATAATTGTTAATAATTATAATTTTCCATATAGTCCAGGTAATTTCGAACAATATTGGGGGAATTATCTAAGATATGCTGCAAAACCGATAAAAGAAAAGATGAATTTGCTTGAAAAATCACAAAAAAAAGAGCTTAAAGAAATGGTAAAAGAAAATACAAAACCATTCACAAAGAAAAGTGGAATTATACAATTTCCTTGGGAAGTTTTAATTTTAACTGCAAAATACTAAAAATTCAAGGAGATTCAAATGGTTAAAGATAAAAAAAGAGAGGAAGAAAAACCAAAAAAATCAGATTTTAAAGCATTCCTTAAAAAAAGAGCACCGATTTATCTAGCGGTTATTGCAATGGTTGGAATTTATGTAATAATGCCATTACAAGAGAAAAATTTTGAAAAAAGTTTACCTGAACTTTCTATTGAAGAAGAAGAAATTTTAGAAATTTTGATGACATATGATGGTAAAAATGGAGGATATACTGTAAAGGATGCAATTAAAGACCAAATTAGTGAAGAATATCCAGATGAAAAAATATTTGATAACAAAAAAACTTCAGTTGAGTTAACTGTTTCAAATATTAATTTAGAGGAATATCAAATTATTTTTAATTTCAAATCACATAAGGGAGAAATAAACTATGATTGGAATGTAAATTCTAGTTCAGGTGAAATTTCATCAAACAATTCTGAATCAAAATATCTAATCAATAAAGTTAATTTCTACGATTAAATTCAAATTGTAACTAGATCTTTAGTAAATTTGTGCATTACAATTGGTCTATCTTTAACAATTAACGAATCTTCTATTCTTATTCCAAATTTATTTTCAATATAAATTCCAGGTTCTACAGTAATTGCCATGTTTTCTTTTAATTTTGTATCACTTCTGTATGAAATAGTTGGAAGTTCATGAACTTCCAAACCAATACCGTGACCAGTAGAGTGAATAAAATATTGGCCAAATTTTTTATCTTCAATGTATTTCCTACATGCAAAATCTACATCTTTACAATCAACATTAGGCTTTACAGCATTTAGACCGAGTTTTTGTGATTCTTTAACAATTTCATATGCATTATTTACTTGAGATGAAATTTTTCCAAGTGCAAATGTTCTAGTTGCATCTGAAACATATCCTTTGTATCTTAATGTAAGATCAGTTACTACAAGATCACCATTTTTAAATTTTCTTTGAGATACTTGAGCATGAGGTAAAGCACCATTCGGACCTCCTGCAATGATTAAAGGGTTAAGTGTAGATTTGTATCCAGTATCAAACATTTCTTGTTCAAGCGCATATTTCATCAAAATTGTTTGTAATTCAGACTCTTTTTGACCTACCTTCATTTTTTTTGAACAAATATCAAACATTTCATCTATAATTTTTGAAGCTTTTTTGAGGATTTTGACTTCTTTTTCATCTTTAATTATCCTAGAATTGTAAAATGGTTCAGTTGATGATTTAATTTTTGGAATAGATTTTTTCAGAGACATCATTACAGAGTAATTTTGGCAGTCAGTACAAACTCGATTTTTCTTAATTTTGCCTATCAATGATGAAATAAGTCCAGTTCCACGTTCAGCCGTAATAACATTGCAGTCTTCAGATTCATCTCGAGCTCTTCCTACTTCAAGTTCTGGAGCAATAATGGTGGTTTTACCATTTTTTTCAAGCAATCCAATTGCCTCCCCCCAAAATCCAGTCATGTAAAATAAATTTTCAGGCTCAAATGTGACTAATGTATCACAATCTATTTTTTGTGCATGTTTTAGAAGATTTTTTCTGCGTTGCTTCATACTCAAAAATCTCTGTTTCATAATTTATGTATGATGCAAAGTTTGTATATGGAAATTTAGACTAGATTATTGTGACAGAAGAAAAGGAGAAGAAAAAAGTAGTTGCCTTGTTATCAGGAGGACTAGATAGTCAGCTTGCAGTACGAATGATGCAGGAACAAGGGTTTGAAGTTTCAGCAGTTGCAATAAAGACTCCTTTCTGTGATTTTGATTGTGGTAGAGGATGTGGATTTGAAATTAGAGAAAGATCAGATGATCTTAATGTTAATTTGAAAACAGTTTATCTTGGTGATGAATACATCGAGATGCTAAAAAATCCAAAACATGGAATTGGTGCTGGTTTCAATCCATGTGTAGATTGTAGAACAATGATGTTTGATGCAGCAAAAAAACACATGGAAGAAATCGGTGCAGAATTTATTATTTCAGGTGAAGTATTAGGTCAACGTCCAATGAGTCAACATGGACCTGCATTAAGAACTATTGAAAAGGATTCAGATTTAGTTGGAAAAATTGTAAGACCATTATCAGCTGGATTATTACCAGAAACGATTCCTGAAAAAGAAGGATTAATCAAAAGAGAGAATCTGGGAATGATTAGAGGTAGAACACGAAGAAATCAATTAGAAATGGCAAAAAAATATGGAATTGAAAATCCTCCTAATGCTGGTGGTGGTTGTTTGTTAACAGAACCACAATTTGGAATCAAAGCAAAAGATTTGTTTGATCATGTTGAAACTCCAACAATTAATGATATTGATTTGTTAAAAATTGGAAGACATTTCAGATTAGATGAAGAAACAAAATTTGTTGTTGGAAGAAATAAAGATGAAAATGAAATGATTAAAGCAATTGCATTACCAGAAGATGTTTTACTTGAAGCTAAAGATGTTGTAGGACCAATTTCAATTTTACGTGGAAAGAATGCAAAAAAACATGTTGAATTTGCATCATCTGTAACACTCAGATATTCTGATTCACCAAAAGATCATCAAGGAATTATTACAGTGAAAAAAGATAATTCTTCTGAAGAAATTATTACTCATAGAGCAGAAGAAGAATCCTACATTAAATTTAGAATGTAGGCGTAAAATTTTTAAAAAATTAACATAAACTAAAGAAGAGTTTTTGAAGGAGTAGATTACATTTTCAACAAGGATGCAAAAACAAGAAAATCCAACATATTTGAAAGCCATAACGATTAGAGATATCAGTGACGTTCATTCAATTAAAGAAGATATCAAAAAAGATATGATTTTGATTTTAAGGGTTACACCATTAGCACAAAAAGATGTAGAGCAACTTCGTAAAGTGGTTGAAGAATTGTATTCTATTGCAAAAAATGCTGGCGCAGATATTGCAAGATTAGGAGAAGAGAGAATTATTGTTGCTCCATCTGGAATAAAAATCTGGAAACCAGAATACGATTTAAAATAATTTTATTGCTTCTTGAATCTGAGGAAAATGTGCAGGTAATTTGTACATTCTTCCAATATTCATTGCAAGATTTTTAGATTTTGAACGCTCACCATGATTTACTAATACACGACGAAGTTTTGGTCGTAGTCTTTGCACAAATGACATTAATTGATTATAATCACTGTGACCACTGAATCCATCTAGTTTTTCAACACCACAATTGATAGTAACAATTTCTACTTTTCCTTCTTTTCCTAACATGGTTGCTTGTTTTGAACCATCTAGAACTCGCCTACCTAAAGTTCCATTAACTTGATAAGAGACAAACAAAACTTTATTCTTTTTATCAGGTACGATATTTTTGAAATATTCTAGAACAGGTCCACCTTCTAACATTCCAGATGTTGCTAAAATAATACATGGTGAATCAGCTCTCATTGGTTCTTCTCTAGCATCTGCATGTTCAATATTTGTAAAATATTCGGAATCAAATGGATTATCATCTGTTTCTAGGATTTTTTGTTTAAGTTCTCTTGCAAGATACTCAGGATATGATTCATGTATTGCAGATGCTTCAGAAATCATTCCCTCTGTAAAGACAGGAGCCTCAACCATTTCTCCAGATTTCATATAATGATCAATTACCATCATGATTTCTTGTGCACGACCAACTGCTGGAATAGGGATCAATACTTTACCTCCGTCTGCTAAAGTGTTGTTAACTGCATTAATAAAAGAAGATTCAACTTCTTGTCTAGTTGGTTGAATGTCTTCTTTTAGTCCGTAAGTACTTTCAACCAATAATGTTTCTACTCTAGGAAAATTCCATGATGCTGCTTCAAACAAAATACTTTTTCCAAATTTAATATCACCTGAATAAACGAAATTATGATCACCATTTCCGATATGAAAATGACATAATGCTGAACCTAAAATATGACCAGCATTTGCAAGAACCAATTTAATATCTGGTGAAATATCTGTAACAGTTCCATATGGTAAAGTGATTGCCTGTTTCATTATTTGTTTTACATCTCTTTCTGAGTAAATTGGAGTTCTTCCTTGAGCAGCAGCTACTTTGATTGCATCTAATTGAATTAAATTCATCATAGGTAATGTTGGTTCAGTGCAATAGATTGGGCCTTTGTATCCATATTTACATAAAGTTGGCAAAAATCCGGTATGATCTAAATGAGCATGTCCAATAACGACTGCATCAAGATCATCTAATGTAATATCTAAAGAATCTAGTCGTGGAAATGCATCCATTGGTGAACGAGCTCCAGGATTAATTCCACAGTCAATTAGGATTTTACTTTCTGGTGTAGATAATAACATAGAAGATCTTCCAACTTGACCAAATCCTCCAAGTGTATAAAGAGAAACTTCAGTTCTTTGTGATAATCTAGGTCTAAAAATTTCATCTCCAACTTGTTTGAATTGTTTGCTTCTTTCAGAAGATGCTTGTTTTAGAGTTGCGTTAATGGTTTGGATTGTGCGTGATGGGATGGTTGTAGCTTTTCTAACACGCAAACGCCAACCTATTTTTTCAGTAATTTCAGCATGATTGAATTCCTTTGCGTTTCTTTGTAACAACCAAGGTCTTTTCGCTTCAATTGAAACCTCACCAGTAGTTGTATCAAAAATTATTCCTTGTAAATTTGCTTCTTTTGGAACACATTCTGTAAGAATTTTTCTAGTTTCATCTTCAGATTTCCNTATTGATTCATCAGTTCTAATGACAATTCTTTTTTTAATTATATTTACAAGATTTGAAATTGTATCATTATTTTCCAATAGATATCGTGGAGAATTTGTATAAAGTGCAATTCGTGGTCCTTCATATTCTATTTTTGTTACACTTGCTTCTTTGGGTATACTTTGCAGTATGGTGGCCATTATATTTTGGCTACTAGGAGGTAATTCTTTTTGTTGTTGTTTTTTTTGCATTAAATCACTAAAGTTCGATGACAGCTTTCTTTTGTTCATCGGTCAAAAGACGGAATCCATCTTTATCCATAATTGCGATGTTAATTCCATCACCAGTACCAATGTTTCTAACAATTGCTGCTTTTACAGCTCTAAGAGCTATTTTTTTTGCTTCTTCTACGGTAAGATCATTTCTATATTCTTCTTCAAGTAAACCATAAGCTACAGGTGATCCACTACCAGTTGTTACATATGATTTTTCTTCAACTGAACCAAACATATCTACATTAAACAATGATGGTCCATTTTTATCATAACCACCAAGTAAAATATCTGCCATGAATGGATATCCTCTATTTTGATGAAAAATCAATGAACATAATCTAGCAAGTGAATGAATTGAAATGGAATCTTGTTTTTCAACTCTATGAAGATTTGAATGATAACGTAAAATATCAACAATGTTTTGTGCATCTGCTACACCCCCTGCCAAGGTTAAACCTGCGTGTAAGTCAATTTGTTGAATTTTCATTGTATTGTTATTTGCAATAAAATAACCAGCACTAGCCCTCATATCTGCACATAATACAACACCATCGGTAGCTTTGATACCTACAGTGGTAGTCCCGTGCAAAATTTTTTCTTCAACGTTATTCGACAAAAAATCACCTATTAAGATAAAGTAAATGCCATGACACCCTTTTAAATAACTTTTTGATCACTTGAAATCATAAATAATGAGAAGAATTCAAGATCGCATGCAATCTCATACAATGGAATTACCTAGGCTCATTAAAATTGGCGAAAAAAATATTGGTGACTTTGGAAATTTTTTGAATTTATTAAATAAACCAAAAAAAGTTTCTTTGATATCAGGAATTAATGTTCAAAAAGTTCTAAGAATAAAAATTGAAAAATCAATAAAATCAAAAAAAATCAAGTTTTTTTGGCATATATCAAAAGATAATCAGATTAAATCGTTAAAACATATTGAAAAAAATGTAAAAAAAGATGATTCTGATTTAATTGTGGGTATTGGTGGAGGTCGTTCTGTAGATACAGCAAAATTAATTTCATTTAATCTAGGTAAACCATTTGTAAGTTTACCAACTGCCGCATCACATGATGGAATGGCAAGTCCATTTGTTTCTGTAAAAAGTGATAAACCTCATTCAATTGTAGCATCCGCACCTATGGGTGTTTTTGTAGATATTGACATTATCAAAAAAGCTCCTTCAAAATTACTTGCAAGTGGATGTGGAGATCTAGTTGCTAACATAATTGCAGTAAAAGATTGGCAACTAGGTCATAAAAAGGAAAAGGAGTATTATGGAAGATATGCTGCGGATTTGGCTATGATGAGTGCAAAAATAGTCATGGAAAATTCTTCCAGTTTTGCAAAAAAAGGGCTGGATGCAAGAATAATTGTTGAGGGATTAATCAGTGCGGGTGTAGCGTCATGTATTGCAGGAAGTAGCAGACCATGTTCTGGTGCAGAACATCTTTTTTCTCATGCTCTTGATAAACTAGCTCCAGATATTGGACTTCATGGAGAAAAATGTGGAATTGGTTCTATAATGATGGCAAAGTTGCAAGGGCAAGATTGGAAACAGATTGTAAAAACATTGAAAGATGTTGGAGCTCCAACAACTGCAAAACAAATTGGATTAAAACCAGAAATTATTATAAAAGCTCTAACTATTGCACAAGAATTAAGACCAGAAAGATATACAATCTTAAAAGAAATTAAAATGACTGAAAAAAGAGCTTTTAATCTTGCAAAGAGTACTAAAGTAATTTAAGCGGTTTTTTGTTCAGATGTTTTTTCTTTTGGTTCAGGTTTCTTTTCTTGAGCTTGTTTGTTGACATGTGTTTCAACAAAATTTATTTTTTCCAAAGTATTAACAAATTTGAAAATATCTAATTGAATAAAATGTTTCATTATCTGAAGACCATCAGCACGTAAAATTTCCTCAGGAACAGTTACACTAACTTCTTTGTCTTTCAAGTCAAATGCAATTTTTGTATCCTCTACAGGAAGTCTATTTTTGAGAATTCCATCAACTTTGTCATTTGGAGAATCAAGTGATTTGATTACATTAACATCAAATAGAATAGTTTTTCCAGCGTATCTGTGATTATAATCAATTTGGACTCTACCAGAACCAATAAAACGAATAGTTCCTCGTTTGTTATCAACTTCGATTGAATCTCCTATTGAAACTTTTTCTGCATCTTCACCTAATTTCCTAAGTGGAATCATTCTTACTTTACCAGAATCTCTTTCACCAAATCCTTTGTCGGGTGTTACTTCAACTGTTAGTTTATCGCCAACAGATGTTTTGGCAAGTGCTTCATCCAATCCTTTTAGAACAGGGTAAGATACTTCACCAATAGAAACTAGTTTGGGTTGATATTTGACATTTGATTCATGAATAGAATATTTTTTTGCATCCTCTTCAATAGTTGTATCAAAAACATCCTCACTGTCTTTTACTTTTGCAGTATAATCTACTAAGATGAGTGAGCCTTTATCAAATGTCAATGTGATCGGTCTCGAATTTCCTTATATTAAGTTAACAGGGTTTAGATATCTTTTAGTTTTTCTTCTGCAGTTTTGAGTCCTGCTGCAACATCAGTATCATATCCCATCATTGCTAAGGTAGATGAAATTGCAGAGATAGTTCTCATTACATGATATGGACTTACTTCACCCATACAACCAACTCGAAATACCTTACCTTTAAGATTGCCAAATCCACCTGCAACCAAAACTTTGAATTTATCTGCTAGTGTACTTCTGAAAGTTTTGTCTTCTAGTCCATCTAGATAATTTAATGCAACAATAGAAATTGAACGATCTTCTTCTTTTGCAAATGGTGTTAATCCAATTGCGCTTAATCCAGAGTATAATGCATCAGAACAAACCTTGTGACGATTAAAGACATTTTGTAATCCTTCTTCTAACATTATTGATAATGCCTCCCTGTATGCGTAAAGCAGTGGTAATGCAGGGGTAAATGGAGTATGTTTTTCTTCATCATAATATTTGAAGTATCTTGCTAAATTGAAGTAGTGTGTTACTGGAGGATTTTCAATCATGAATTTTTTAGCTTTAGCACTAACAGAAATTGGAGAAATTCCAGGAGGTGCTGCAATTGCTTTTTGAGAACCAGTTAAACATACATCAATATTCCATTTATCGACTTTAAGATCAGCGCCTCCAAGTAAAGAAACAGAATCTACAACATACATTGCATCATTTCTAGATGTTAAATCAGATACTTTATCAAGATAATTTACCATTGTTCCAGTAGAAGTTTCGTTGTGAACAACATAGAATGCTTTAACATCTTTATTATTATCAAATGCTTCTTTTATTTGATCAAAAGTTGCATTTTCTCCCGGTGGAGTCTGAAGTTTAATTACATTTGCACCTTGACCTTCAATAAGTTGGGATAATCTAGTGCTGAATTCTCCATTAACTGGAATTATTACTTTATCGCCGTTCTTAACTATATTAATTACTCCTGCTTCAACAGCACCAGTTCCAGATGCAGATAGTGCTACAATATCATTTTGTGTTTGAAATACTTGTTGAGTTTTATCAACAACATCAGTGTATAATTCAACAAAATCATCACTTCTATGATTAATGATTGGTGCAAGCATTGCTCTCATTACTCGATTGGGCACATTTGTTGGACCAGGAAGCATTGAAAGGTATTCCATGTGTTATCTATGTGATTGAAGTATTAGGATTATTTATAATTAGAGATGGGATAAGCGAATTTTAGCACTATTTTTAATTAAAAAATTTCTAGTACCTTTGGTACAAAGTCATGCCAGTTTTGATCACTAATTATTAAATCCCGGATATTAGTTCCAGATAAATTTTCTCTATCCAAAAATGGAATTGAATCTACTTTAACAGATCTTTTTGAGT
>JGI26060J43896_10000611_pt1 | contig 13025 bp, 15 predicted proteins | sample MarorgKNORR_S2LV_6_FD_43896 | JGI IMG/M metagenome (IMG submission 43896) | reverse complement strand
GAATTAGTATAAATCGGGAAATCTTCCCGAATTTGGATGGGGTCAAAATTACCCAAGGTAACGTTAGAGGAGACCCATCTGCAGTCTTGCTGCTTCCGAAATCATAGACTGATCCCACGGCGGATCCCATACAAGTTCCAATTTAACATCTCCCACACCAGGTACACCGTTTACTTTTTGTTTAACTTCATCAGCAATTACTGGTCCCATACCACAACCAGGCGCAGTAAGTGTCATTTTAATTTCTACCAACGTGCTATTATTGTCCATAATATTGAATTCACAAGAATAGATTAATCCCAAATCAACTATATTAACGGGGATTTCAGGGTCATAACATGTTTTCATTGCATCCCACACTGCCTGTTCATTTAAGTGTCCGTTTTCTTTTTCATCCGATTTGTCGAGTTCTTCTAATGCTTCCTTGCCGATAGAGTCAGCATCTTTACCATCAATACGAAATAAATTGCCACCGATCATAACAGTATAACTGCTGCCCAACGCCTGCGTAATCTGTCCAACTTCACCTTTTTTTAATATGGTTTTAGAGCCAAAGGGTATTGTTATAACCTCGACATCACGTGCCAGAGTTACCTGTTCATCAATATGTGTGGGATTGATCATGATTACGCTACCAGCTCATGTTGAATTTTGTTGATCGCCGCACCAAAACCATTTGTTCTCTGGTTACTAATTGTTCCCTCAAGACCAATATGATCTAATATATTCTGACCATCAATTGACACTATATCTTCTTTTCGCTGCCCATTAAATAATCTTTGCAAAATAAATAACAAGCCTTTAACGATCATCGCATCAGAGTCTGTTTGAAAGTTATAGGTATCATCGGTTTGCTTATCAGCGATAATCCAGGCTTGCGAAATACAGCCATTAACTTTGTTTTTATCGGTCTGCTTTTCAGGAGGTAATCCTGAAGATTTTTTGGCCAGATCAACTAAAAGTACGTATTTTTCTTGTGGTTCATTGAAGATGGAGAACTCATCTTTTATTAGGGTCATCGTATCCTGGATCGTAGTCATAGCGTCACTCCAATATGCTCGAGCCAAGTAGTCAGTTTTTCATCGATATAAGTGTCAATATTTGTATTGGTTATGGTTTCCATAACTTCTTTAGCAAACCCGCTGATTAGTAATAATTGTGCCGTTCGTACATCAATACCGCGGGAGCGCATATAGAATATTGCATTCTCGTCCAATTGACCAGTTGTGGACCCATGAGAACACTTTACATCATCTGCATAGATCTCTAACTGCGGAATAGAGTGGGCCATAGCCTTATCGGTCAGCAGCAGATTTCTTGTAGTCTGCTGCGCGTCTGTTTTTTGCGCACCTTCACTTACAATNACACGCCCGTTAAACACACCTGCTGAAGTATCNGATAAAATATATTTAAATAATTGGTTACTGTTGCAGTTTTCTTTCAGNTGATTNATAATGATGTGCTGATCAAGGTGTTGATGATCTTTCGCGATACAGAGACCATTAACCATAGCTGATGCACCACTGCTAGCCAGATTTACTTGAATATTCTGACGGTATAGCGAACTTCCGGAAGCAAAATGAAAAGCATTTAATTGGGCATCTTTTCCAAGTGAATAGACCGTATCAGCAATATGGCTACCATTGTGGTCTTCCTCTTGTATACGGGTGTGATTTAATACAGCATTATTAGATAATTTTATATTGGTAACAACATTTTGCCAGTATTGAACATTGGTCGCTCCGGCGTAGTGTTCAATAATAGTAGTTTCAGAATCAGCACCCGCAACTATTAGAAAAAGAGGATGATTCATAATGGGCTCAGTTAAACCGGTAGTGTAATAAAGAATATGTATTGGATCATCAATGACAGCATTATTGCCAACAATTATGGCCAGGCCAGAATTCATCAGCGCTGTATTTAAATTATGAAATGGATTTGAATTGTTAACCACCGCCTTATTAAAATTTCTGGATTGGTCGCATATGCTTGCTGCAATGTTTGCACAGTTACTTTGTCTGGCAGTACAGACAAATTTTCTTGAAAATTCCCATTGATAATAAGGATACGATTGCAGTTAGCAATGGTTGGCAGTGTTTCTGGAACCGGCGGTATATCTCCAGGTGATGCCAAACGGTAGGATGTTTTTTCAAGTGCCGAAAAATCTGTGAATTGCCAGCCTTCCCATTTTCTATTTGGTAAACCAACCTCTTTATATTGTTTAAAAGCACTACTGCGCAAAGTGTGTAGTGCATCCGGCTCTTCATCCCAAAATTGGATCAATTGGTTTAATTCTTTTTCTAGAAAATGCATATTAATTATCCAGCCAGCTATAGCCTTTTTCTTCCAATTGTTCAGCGAGATTTTCACCACCAGATTTAGCGATTTTTCCATTTATCAATACGTGTACATAATCCGCTTCCAGGTATTTTAGAATTCTTTGGTAATGGGTGATGATCACAATGGCACGATCATCCCGACGGTAATTATTAACGCCAGCGGCCACAATCTTCAGAGCATCTATATCTAGTCCGGAATCAGTTTCATCCAGGATGGCAAGTGCTGGCTCAAGGGTAAGCATCTGCAGTATTTCATTCTTTTTCTTTTCACCGCCGGAAAATCCATCATTCACAGCCCGATGCAAATATTTCTCATCCATTTCGACTACTGCCAATTTTTTTCTGATCAGCTTTAGGAATTCCACAGCATCTAATTCCGTCTTGCCTTGATGTTTCCTTATAGCATTCAATGCCGCCTTGAGGAAATAGGTGTTGTTAACCCCGGGAATGATTACGGGATATTGAAATGACATGAAAATGCCGGCCAAGGCTCTTTCTTCAGGACTTTCAGAAATAATACTTGTACCATTATAGAGGATGTCACCACTGGTAATCTCATAGGATTCCTGACCAGCGATTACATTGGCCAACGTACTTTTACCAGAACCATTCCGACCCATGATAGCATGTAATTCGCCCGGATGTACGGTGAGGTTTATGCCCTTGAGAATATCCTTATCTTCGACTTTAACGTGTAAATCTTTGATTTCTAGCATAATCTACTCCGGATCAACCAACACTTCCTTCAAGAGTTACTTCCATTAGTTTTTGCGCCTCTACTGCAAATTCCATGGGTAATTCCCTAAATACTTCTTTGCAGAAACCATTCACAATCAATGATACCGCATCCTCCGTAGAAATGCCCCGCTGGTTACAATAAAATAATTGATCCTCTCCGATAGTGGAAGTGGACGCTTCATGTTCCATTTGTGCGCTGGGATTGCGTACATCAATATAGGGAAAAGTATGTGCACTGCATTGATCCCCAATCAATATTGAGTCACACTGGGAATAATTTCTGGCATTCTCAGCATTTTTCATGATTTTTACCTGTCCACGATAGGTATTTTGTCCTTTACCGGCAGAAATACCTTTGGAAATAATTGTACTGCGGGTATTCTTGCCAGAATGAATCATTTTGGTACCCGTATCCGCTTGCTGAAAATTGTTGGCAACCGCTACAGAATAAAATTCGCCAACTGAGTCATCACCTTTCAAAATACAACTGGGATATTTCCAGGTGATAGCCGATCCAGTCTCTACCTGTGTCCACGAAATTTTTGAATTGGATCCTTCGCAGATACCACGCTTGGTTACAAAATTATAGACACCACCTTTACCAGTTTCTGGGTTGCCAGGGTACCAGTTCTGAACTGTGGAGTATTTAATCTCTGCATCTTTATGAGCTACCAATTCGACCACCGCAGCATGGAGTTGGTTTTCGTCACGCATGGGAGCTGTACAGCCTTCCAGATAGCTCACGTGACTACCTTCATCGGCTATGATCAAGGTGCGCTCAAATTGGCCGTATTCATGGCATTGATGCGAAAATAGGTAGATAATTCCATGGGACAGCGCACCCCTTTGGGTATGTAAACAAAACTCCCGTCGCTGAATACAGCAGAGTTGAGCGCTGCAAAGTAATTGTCAGTGTATGGTACAACTGAACCTAAGTATTTCTTTACCAGATCTGGGTAATCCTGAACAGCTTCCGAAAAGGAAGAAAATATCACACCTGCTTTTCCCAGATCTTCCTTGAAGGTAGTGGCAACAGAGACGCTGTCAAAAACAGCATCTACCGCCACCCCGGCCAACATTTTTTGTTCTTCCAAAGGAATACCTAGTTTTTCATAAGTTTTAACCAGTTCTGGGTCCACTTCATCAAGACTTTTTGGACCATCGGATTTATCCTTCGGCGCGGAGTAATAGCTGAGCGATTGATAGTCAATCTTAGGATAATCAACCTTGGCCCAATCGGGCTCATTCATTTTCAGCCAATTGTTATAAGACTTTAAGCGCCAGTTGGTCAACCAATCAGGCTCATTTTTTTTATTGGAAATCAAACGGATAACATCTTCATTCAATCCTGGGGGGATCGTGTCCTGTTCTATATCAGTTACGAAACCGTATTGGTAGTCTTGAGAAGTAACCTTCTCAATGGTTTTGTTTTGTGTTTTCAATGGGTTTTCCTAGACTGAAAAACTCGTTCCGCAACCACAGGAACGGTTTGCATTTGGATTTTGTATCTTAAAACCCCCGTTGAGCATATCATCCGAGAAATCAACCTCGATTCCGCGGACATAGAGCCAACTGTTTATATCACAAAAGATTGTTAAACCACTACTCTCAAACACTTTATCCTGTTCACCGCGTTTTTCATCAAAGGACATCTTATAGCTCATGCCTGAACAGCCACCCTGTTCCACGGACATACGTAAACCCCAGTTCTCTTTATCCTCAATTTTCATGGATTTCTTGATTCTTTCAGAGGCGCGTGGGGTTACAGAAATAGCTGCTGCAGTGAATTCCTTTAATTCTTTTTCTTTAGTGCTCATGGTTTACTCCCATTCATTTGATTCTGTTTTTTCCGAGGGTGCCGGTGTTGGGTAAAATCCAAGCTTTTCTTTTGCTTCATCGGTCATCATCTCTGGTTTCCAAGCTGGGTCAAATGTAACCTTAACGGTGGTCTGGTTCACTCCATCCAGCGCTTCGACTTTCTGTTTGATATCTTGGGACATTTGATCGGCCATACCGCATCCCGGGGTCGTGAGTGACATAGTGATATCGACATCTACTGGTCCGGCGGATTGATTATTGTAGACAATATCATAGATCAGTCCCAAGTTCCATAGATCTACTGGGATCTCAGGATCATAACACTGTTTCAACACAGCTATGATATCTGCTTTTGTTAGTTCTGCCATTGGTGNTCCTAGCTGGTCACATCCTGCACCGTCATACTGCGAAACATATTTATCATATTGGCATTGATGCGCTGGATGGGCGTTCGAATATTGCAATAGTCGATTTGCAAACAATTTGAATCATAAAAACAATCGCTGAGGCCTAATGGNCCTTCCACTCTTTCAAAGAATTCAACAAGATTAATATTACCAAGCTGTGCCTTAAGTCGATATCCACCACGAGGTCCATTGATCGGTTCAATAATATTTTCTTTCGCCAGATGCTGTAATGTTTTGGCTAGAATCTCCAGTGGTATATTATACTGTGTTGCAATTTCTTTGGTGGAAGATACCAATTCAGGCGCTTTATCCTGCATATGTCGCAGAGCAATAAGCGCATATTCAACTTTTCTTGTTAATTTCAGCATTTTTATATCCGATAANTATTGTCGTATATANTACGTTATTTACTGAATACTATACAAGTAATTATAATACGGTAATAAGAAACTCAGATTTTTCGGTTACATTGCCAATATGGANGGCTGAGATAGGTGCTTTATCATTATAGCTATCAAGAAATTCATCTACCCGATGTTGTGGTAGAGTAATCAGCAAACCACCAGAAGTTTGGGCATCAGCAATCATTAATTGGTGCAATTCTGTAATTGATTCTGCAAAATGGGTGAATTGACTGGCGTAGGAGAGGTTCCGTTTGGTTCCCCCCGGTATGTTATCTTGTTGTGCTAATTGTTCCGTACCAGGTAAGAACTTGAGGTCATTATAATTGATTTGCATTGCTACATTGCTATTGCGGCATAATTCTGCAGCATGACCCAGCAGACCAAAACCTGTTACATCTGTTGCGGCATGAACGGAGTAATCGATCAGCATGCTGCCGGCAAGTTTGTTCAGCAAAGCCATTGAATCGATAGCAGCAGAAATCGATTCCGCAGAAGCTTGTTCATTCTTAATGCTGGTAGTGATTATGCCTGTTCCCAGTGGTTTCGTTAATAGGATTGCATCTCCAGTTTCGGCTCCGGAATTTTTTACCAATTGATCTTGAGATACTTCACCGGTGACAACCAGTCCATATTTTGGTTCTTTGTCATCAATGCTGTGCCCGCCAATAATGGATATCCCGGCTTCTTTTGCTTTATCAGCACCGCCTTGTAATATTTTGGAAAGTATTTCTTTCGGGAGATCCTTGATTGGAAAACCTACAATATTCAAGGCAAATAGTGGTGTGCCGCCCATGGCATAAATATCTGAAATTGAATTAGCTGCTGCTATCTGTCCATACATATAGGGATCATCTACGATCGGCGTAAAAAAGTCGACCGTCTGTAAGATATACCGATTACCTTCAAGGCGTACCACTGCAGCGTCATCTGCCTTATCAAAACCGACGACTATACGATCATCATCCTCAACNATGAGATCACCCAGAACCTGGGCTAGGTCATCCGGACCGATCTTACATGCTCAACCGGAGCCGTGGGATAACGTAGTTAGCCGTATTTGTTCTTTTGTTTTCATGGGTAAAAATATTAGTTAAGCAAAAAAAGAAAATTATAAGCTATCCGCTAATTTCCGAATGTCTTCAATTGTATTTATGTCCATATCGATAAGGTATTCCAAATGGATAGTCTTGAATCGAGAATGAATTTGGATCTGGGACTGATAATGGTGTAGCACCATGGGTATATGCATCGTTTTGAAAACCATTAATGAGAATGGGAAGTCCAATTCAGTTGGTTTCAAATTTGCCAATGTCGTGTTATTACTAAGCATTTGTTTGCGACATTCCTGAATATCTTTCAGTAGAAGTTTTTTCCGATATTCCCAGGGAGCTGTAATATCTGCAACTGATTCAATAAATTCATAACCTTGAGAAAAATGTTCTAAAAAATATCTTCCGTAGGATCCACCGCTAAATTCTTTATTCAAATGTTCATTAATATGTTCTTTTTTCGCTGTAAGGTATTGCTTCCAGTTGCTGAAATCTGACCTAAAGAGAAAATACCCAAAAGATGTTTTGAATGAATTCCGCTGGGTGAAAAACGCTTTTATTTCATAGGCTAGTTTTTTGATTTCATTACGCAGATCGTGAGAGAATAGCTGTACCGTTATCGGAGAATAGTTATCCGGCAACTTTAGGAAATCCTTGGGGATGATGGCTTCCGATAAATTTAGGGTGTAGCCTTTTTCAAAGCCCTGAATATTCAGTTCAATGAACGCACCAAGATCACTTAGTTTGATAAGATTATTTAATGCTTGATCAAATTCCGGGAAAGTAGCAATAGAGGGGTTTGATGATCGCGGCAATTCACCAAAAAGAGATAATTGGCGGGGATCGTTTGGATCTCGCTGGGTCACCATAATGGTATATATTACGTTCTAAAGGATTGAAGTGCAACAATCCAGCGTTTTAATGTATTGTTNCTCAAAATNTTNTTCNTAACAGTGAATTCATTGTGAGGAACTAAAAAGTGATGCTAAATTTTGATCTCGTAGTGGTTAAGTATTTTAAAAGACTGTTAGTTTTACCATTTGAAGTGACACTATTTTATTAGTACATAGAGCATACAATATTTAACGAAATTCCTGGTATAAATCCTTGAGCATAGAAACAAAAAACGTAGATAAGGTTGTGATCCGTTTCGCCGGAGACTCCGGTGATGGGATGCAGTTGACGGGTACACGCTTTACAGAAACTACAGCAATCGTAGGTAATGATTTAAGTACGTTACCAGATTATCCCGCTGAGATTCGGGCACCAGCTGGGTCTCTGGCTGGCGTTAGTGCCTTTCAGCTGCACTTCAGTTCCAAGGAAATTCATACACCGGGAGACCAGCCAGATGTACTGGTAGCCATGAATCCTGCAGCACTCAAAGTCCATTTAGCAGAACTAATACCGGGCGGCATTATAATCACTAATGAGAGCGCATTCAGTCCTAAAAATCTGAAATTGGCAGGCTATGAGAGTAATCCGCTGGAAGATGACACATTGGATAGTTATGAGGTATATTCAATTGAAATGAGTCGCTTGGTTGCCACAGCCTGTGAGGATATGGATATATCGCCAAAAACAGTGGATCGTACCAAGAATATGTTTGCGCTTGGTCTTTTATACTGGATTTACAACCGACCCCTGGAACCAACCATTAATTGGCTAGGAGTAAAATTTAAAAAACGTCCTGAATTGATCGATTCCAATATTAGGGCACTGAATGCCGGCTATAATTATGGGGAGACAGTAGAAATATTTACCACACGTTTTGCTGTTGAAAAGGCACCATTGCCTGCTGGTAAATACAGGAATATTAATGGAAATTTTGCCACAAGTGCTGGTCTACTAGCTGCATCTGAAAAAGCAAATATTCCATTATTTTACGGTGGTTATCCGATCACACCGGCCAGTGATATATTGCATACCCTGGCCTCATTTCGTCACTTCGGCGTTAAAACTTTCCAGGCAGAAGATGAAATCGCTGGTATTACTTCTGCCATCGGCGCTTCATTTACAGGAAGTATCGGTGTGACGGCGTCATCTGGTCCTGGAATTGCTTTAAAGTCTGAAGCGATTGGTTTGGCAGTCATTGCAGAATTACCCCTCGTAATTATTAATGTTCAGCGTGGTGGCCCAAGTACCGGCCTGCCAACCAAGACAGAACAGGCTGATCTATTTCAGGCCTTGTTCGGCCGCAATGGAGAGGCTCCTGTACCTGTGATCGCCGCCCAAACACCAGGCGATTGTTTTTTTACTGCGTTTGAAGCCTGCCAGGTTGCGATTAAATACCGGACTCCAGTATTCATGCTTTCTGATGGCTATTTGGCCAATGGATCGGAACCGTGGTCCATACCTAATTTTGATCAATTACCCAGTATTAAACCTGATTTTTTTGCCAGTGAAAATGGAGTGCCGTTCATGCCCTATGCCCGCGATGAAAAAACACTGGCCAGACCCTGGGCTATCCCAGGGACGCCTGGACTAGAACACCGCATTGGCGGATTAGAAAAAGAGGATGTGACTGGCAATGTTTCTTATGACCCTGAAAATCACCATCACATGACAGAAATACGGGCTCAGAAAGTGGCTAATATAGCACAAGATATACCGCCCACAGAAATTTTGGGTGGCGCCAGTGGTGATCTATTAATTCTCAGCTGGGGAGGGACCTATGGTTCGTGTAGATCGGCAACAGAAAGATTGCAGAACGAGGGTAAAAAGGTGAGTCTCGTACATTTACGCTGGTTGAATCCATTGCCAAAGGATCTAGGTGAAATTTTGATCCGATTTAAGAACGTCCTTATTCCGGAATTGAATATGGGTCAGCTTTCCAAAATGATACGAGCTGATTATCTTGTAGATGCGCAAGGTTTAAATCATGTAAGAGGTCGGCCGTTCAAATCAGCAGATATTGTATCCAAAGCGCAAAAACTAATAGGGTAAGATTATGGCAGAAGCTACAGTTGAAACACCAAAACTAGATCGCAGGGATTTTGTATCGGACCAAGCTGTACGCTGGTGTCCCGGATGCGGCGATTACGCTATCTTGGCCCAAGCACAAAAAACATTTCCAGATCTAGGTATTGATAAAGAAAAATTTGTTTTTATATCCGGAATCGGTTGTTCTAGTCGCTTTCCATATTATATGAACACCTATGGATTCCATACGATTCACGGTCGGGCACCGGCTATTGCGTCAGGAGTAAAATTAGCTAACCCTGAGCTATCGGTATGGGTCATTACCGGAGATGGTGACGCACTTTCAATTGGCGGTAACCACACTATTCATCTTTTACGACGCAATCTGGACATTAATGTGATGCTATTCAATAACAGGATATATGGTTTGACCAAAGGTCAATACTCCCCTACATCAGAGTTGGGTAAAATCACCAAATCGACGCCGCTGGGTTCATTGGATAGGCCCTTTAACCCGCTGGCGTTGGCGTTGGGGGCTCAGGCAGGCTTCGTAGCGCGAGCCATTGATCGAGAAACAGCCCATTTGCAATCTATGATCCGGCGGGCCCATAGCCATAGTGGAAGCGCGTTTATTGAAATCTACCAAAACTGTAACATTTTCAATGATGGCGCATTTTCCCCGATGACTGAAAAAGAAACCAAAGCAGATAAAGTTCTGTGGCTGGAAAATAATAAACCGTTGGTGTTTGGTGCAGAATTGAATAAGGGAATACACCTTGATGGAAATGTGCCCAAAGTTGTTGAAATTGGGGACAAATGGAGTACCGATGATCTTTTGGTGCACAATGAAACTGATTGGACTATCGCAATGCTATTGAGCAACTTTACTTATCAGGATGAGTTCCCAGATCCAATTGGTGTTTTTTACTCTGTAGATGAACCTATTTATGAAGTTATGCTTGCTGAACAAATAGAATTTGCCAAGAAAAACAAGGGTATAGGCGATATGCAGACGTTGTTAGATGGAGCGGATAACTGGGTGGTAGAATAATTTTTATGTCTTAGCTTTTAGCTATGGATTATCGCACTGAAAAAGACAGCATGGGACCTGTCGAAGTGCCAAATGATCGTTATTATGGAGCGCAAACACAACGATCCCTGAATAATTTTAAAATTGGTAAAGAACATTTTCCCCGTGAATTCATCCGTGCTTACGGAATTATCAAGAAAGCAGCAGCAGCAGTAAACAGTGCAGCAGGTTTACTAGACCCGCAACTTGCAAAAACAATTTCTTCAGCTGCAGATGAAGTGATTGCCGGTAAACTGGATGATCACTTCCCACTTGTGGTCTGGCAGACCGGATCAGGAACGCAAACTAATATGAATGTTAATGAAGTGATCGCCAATCGCGCCATTGAAATGGTTGGTGGTACACTGGGAAGCAAGGATCCAGTGCATCCCAATGACCATGTTAATATGGGCCAGTCCACCAATGATACTTTTCCGACAGCGATCAATATTGCGGCTGTTGAATCTGTGGTTCATCAGCTACTGCCAAATCTGCAGCGCTTGCGGGATGGACTGCATGCCAAAGCAAAAGCATTTTCCAATATTATTAAACTGGGACGAACTCATTTGCAGGACGCAACACCTCTCAGTTTAGGGCAGGAGTTTTCCGGTTATGTATCAGCTGTTGAACATGGATGTAAACGGATCGAAAATGCAATGGACAGTTGCTATGAAATGGCCATGGGCGGCACCGCTGTTGGTACGGGAATCAATTCCACAGAAGGGTTTGGTGAAAAAACAGCAGCGGAAATATCCAAACTTACGGACCTACCTTTTCGTACGGCTGAAAATAAATTTGAAGCACTAGGCGGCCAGGATAGCATAGTTGAACTATCCAGCGCACTGAAAACTGTTGCCGTATCCTTATTTAAAATTGCCAATGACCTCCGCTGGTTAGCTAGCGGTCCCCGTTCCGGTATCGGTGAAGTTGTTTTACCGGCGAATGAACCTGGTTCTTCAATTATGCCTGGAAAAGTAAATCCGACCCAATGTGAAGCCATGACTATGGTGTGTACCCAGGTTATGGGGAATGATACAACAATTACATTCGCTGGCGCGAGTGGAAATTTTGAACTGAATGTTTACCGACCGGTTATTGCTTTCAATATATTGCAATCGATTCGATTACTGGCCGACGCCTGCGATTCCTTTTTGGTTAATGCGGTAGAAGGTATCGAACCCAATGAGCAACGCATACATGAAAATCTGTACAATTCCCTCATGCTGGTGACAGCATTGAATCCGCATATTGGTTATGACAAAGCTGCGAAAGTGGCCAAGAAAGCATACACGGAAAATCTTTCCCTGCGTGAAGCGATTGTGGAACTTGGTTATATGGGTGCGGAGGAGTTCGATAAGTTGGTCCAACCAGAAAAAATGATTCGACCAAGCAAGATCGAAAAATAATTTATTGCTCACCGATGTTCAGTATAGTTTTATCACTGGGCACTTGAAACATAATTACTAAACAGACGTAAATTTCACAATGGCCAAGCAGGCAAATGAAGAGCTCTGGGCACGTTCTGTTATACGATCTTTCTGGATCGCTCTAACTGGTACAATCGGTGTACTCATTTATATCTTAGTTCTGGCACAGAATCTACCATCCATTGAACAACTGGAAAATTTCGATCCCGATCTGGTTACCAGGATTTATTCATCCGATGGCAAGGTTATCCATGAACTTTTCCTCGAAAAACGTGTGTTTGTTGAGTTAGCCGGCATACCACTCTATATGCAGCATGCAATTATCGCCTCTGAGGATCGCCGTTTCAGGAACCACTGGGGCATTTCATTGCGCAGTGTAGCACGGGCGATCATCACCAATGTTCTGGCCCTGAGTTACCGCCAAGGTTTCAGCACGCTTACCCAGCAGTTGGCCCGCAACCTTTATGATACTATCGGCTTCAAGAAAACGGTCACCCGTAAGATTAAGGAAATGATCACTGCGATCCAGATTGAAAAAACGTATACAAAGGATGAGATCCTGGAAATGTACCTGAATAGTGTTCATTTCGGACACGGAACCTATGGCGTAGAGGCTGCTGCAAAACGTTTTTTCGCTAAAGAAGCTGAAGATCTAAGTATTGATGAATGTGCCTTGCTTGTAGGACTGCTGCCTGCACCAGCCAGGTATTCACCGATTCGACATCCTGATAGAGCGTTTGTACGTCGTAATACGGTACTGCGGTTGATGCACGATCAAAAATATATCACCGATGCGGTTTATGTTGAAGCACGTTCAACGGATCTGCAAAATATTCAAAAAGATCAATTTAGAGG
>JGI26060J43896_10000609_pt1 | contig 13034 bp, 14 predicted proteins | sample MarorgKNORR_S2LV_6_FD_43896 | JGI IMG/M metagenome (IMG submission 43896) | reverse complement strand
CAAACCTGATTTCAAGAAGGAATACAGAAAAGTGTTATCTTTTGGTTCCAAGTTGGAAATAGAAAGCGCCACTGCAAATTTTTTTAAAACAACTGATGGTGGTTATATCCCTAAGGTACACTTAAAGGAAATTGGTACATTTTATTCTGACCCAGCGAAAGTTGCTGAGAAATTTTTAGATGTACCATATCTTTGGGGGGGTAACAGCTGTTGGGGAATTGACTGCTCGGGAATCATTCAGATGGTATTATCTAGCTGTTCGATCATATGTCCTGGGGATAGTGATCAACAAGAAGCATTATTTGAACAAATTCCAACTACGGATAATTTTAATAGGAATGACTTAATTTTTTGGGATGGACATGTAGCTCTAATCATTAGTTCTTCTCATCTAATTCATGCTAATGCTTTTAATATGTCTGTTAAAATTGAATTAATAGAAAAGGTAATTGAAAGAATTAAATTTAATGGTGATGGTGACTTTAGGTTATGTCAATTCTCAAAAAGTTAATCTATCTTTACTGATTTGATTAATTTTTTATCAAAAAATCTTAATAAAGCTACTAAATCATTACCACGTTTCAATATCTGACCATCTATTCCTAAAATCAAATACTGACTTTGCTTTATGAAAAGTTTAGGTCTTTTTTCAATTTGATAGATTGGATTTTCTGAGGTTCTCTTGAAAACCGAAAAAACAGCAAATTCTCTTAAAGAAGAAATACCGTAGTCTCGCCACACACCAGATGCGACCATCCTTCCATATACTGAAAGTATTGGTGCGAGTTCTGTCCTGTGAAAGCTAATAATTTCAGGCAATTTTTTTGAAGTAGTATGATTTGATACAAAGTGTAGATTCATAAATTTCAGTGTAGCAGTTTTACTTTAGTTATCAAGGTATCAGATTGCTCTATTACGTTTTCATTTAGCAATTGATCGATAATAAATTGTGATTAGAGTGTAATTATAAATATTAATTTGGGTTAGGACAAATAATGCGTGATTTTCAGGTCGGTGGGCGATCTTCAGTTTTTGCAGAAAATGGTATGTGTGCAACTTCCACTCCGCTTGCCGCAAAAGTAGCTGTGCAGTTATTAGAATCTGGTGGAAATGCAATTGACGCGGCTATAGGAGCGGCGGTCTTGCTGGGTTTTTGTGAGCCGCAATCTACTGGAATTGGAGGAGATTGCTTTGTTTTGATTCAACCTCCAAATAAAACAAAACCAGTGGCTTTAAATGGTTCAGGGCGATCACCTTTAGGTTTAGATTCAGAAAAAATGCGAAGTTCTGGCCTTGATTCAATGCCACTTTATGGAGTTGAGTCCGTAACGATTCCAGGTGCGATTGATGCATTCTGCCAACTTTCAAATGATTGGGGTAGAAAAGGCCTTAAATTTAGTCTTGCACCAGCAATTAATTATGCTGAAAACGGAATTGTAGTTGGGCCACGGACTGCATTTGATTGGGCTAATTCTGCTTCAATCTTGAAAGGTGACGCTAGGGATCATTTCCTAATTAATGATAAGGCTCCTTCAGCTGGTCAAATGTTTAGGGCCCCACAGCAAGCAGAGGTTTTGCGATTAATTTCAAAAAATGGAAGAGCTGGGTTTTATGAAGGAGAGGTTGCCACCGATATGGTTAACTCCTTAAATAGTTTAGGCGGCGTTCATACTTTAGAAGATTTTGCTCAAACAAATTGCAATTATTGCGAAACCATAAATGGTTTCTACGGGGGGTATGAGTTAATTGAACATCCTCCAAATGGGCAAGGTGCCACAGCCTTGTTAATGGCTAATATATTAAGCAATTTCGATTTAAAATCATTAGAACCATTTGGGGTAAAGCGAACTCATATTGAAACTGAAGCTGCAAAATTAGCTTACGATGCACGGGATCGGTTTATTGCGGATTTTGATTATACTGAACGACTTGCATACATGATATCAATAGATGTTGCAAAAAAACTTGCTACGCTGATTGATCCATTTAAAGCAACATATTTCAAAGAACAAACGCTGGGTTCTATTCATAAAGATACAGTTTACTTGACTGTAGTTGATAAAGATCAAATGGCTGTATCAATGATCTATTCTATTTTTCATAGCTTTGGATCTGGCATGGCTTCAAAGAAATTTGGTATAAATTTCCAAAATAGGGGAGCAGGATTTACGTTAGAAAAAGGGCATCCAAACGAGACAGCTGGGTTTAAAAGACCAATGCATACTATCATTCCTGGCATATTGCGTCAGTCTGATAAACTCACAATGCCGTTTGGAGTAATGGGTGGGGCATATCAGCCAAATGGTCATGTTCGCTACATGTCTAATTTAGTGGATTTTGATATGAATATTCAGGAAGCTATAGATGGCCCAAGATCTTTCTATGACAATGGAGATTTAATGTTAGAAAGAGGGTATACTAATTTAGTACGGGATGGTCTAAAAAATCTGGGGCATAAAGTTGAAGTACCAAATTCTCCAATAGGTGGTGGCCAGGCAATAAAAATTAATTGGGAGCAAGGTGTATTAGAAGGTGCATCAGACCCACGTAAGGATGGATGTGCTATTGGTTATTAGGATATTACCCTTTTTTAAGAATTTTTTGTCCTAAAACTTCAGCAATTTGTACTGCATTGAGTGCTGCACCTTTTCTTAAATTATCAGAAACACACCATAGATTTAAACCATTTTCAATCGTACTATCCTGTCTTATTCTACTTATATAGGTAGCAAATTCACCAACACATTCGATTGGAGTAGTGTATCCGCCACTTTCACGTGTATCTACTATNATTATTCCTGGAGCTTCTCGTAGTATACTTCGTGCCTCACCTTCATCTANGAATTCTTCAAATTCTATATTCACAGCTTCAGAATGCCCTACAAAAACGGGCACTCTCACGCAGGTGGCAGTAACCTTAATTGATTTATCAATTATTTTTTTTGTTTCAGCAGCCATTTTCCATTCTTCTTTGGTAGTTCCATCTTCCATAAACTCGTCAATATGTGGAATTACGTTAAAAGCAATTTGCTTGGGGTAAACCTTTGGTTCNANTCCTTGCCCTGGAACGTAAATACCNTTTGTTTGATTCCAAAGCTCATCNATCGCTTCTTTTCCAGAGCCNGAGACAGATTGATATGTACTTACCACAACACGCTTTATTCTTGCTCTATCGTGTAGAGGTTTAAGTGCTACTACCATCTGAGCNGTTGAGCAATTTGGGTTAGATATAATATTTTTTTTTGAATAACCAAAAATAGCNTCTGGATTTACTTCTGGAACTATTAATGGAACCTCGGGATCGTAGCGGTATAGTGATGAGTTATCGATAACAACACAGCCTGATTTAGCCGCTTTGGGTGCATAAATTTTTGTGGCATCTGACCCAATTGCAAATAATGCTATATCCCACTCGCTGAAGTTAAATGTTTCAAGGTTTTGGATTTTCAAAATACTATCTGCAAAGGTCACCTCGGTACCTATTGATTTTCGAGACGCTACAACAGCAATTTTGTTAATTGGAAATTCACGTTCTGCTAAAATATTGAGCATTTCTCTACCAACGTTTCCAGTAGCTCCAACAACAACAATGTTATAACCCATTTTAAGCACTCCAATTTCCGTTATTTTTGTGATAGCTAATGCGTAGATAAAGTAAAAGGGAATTTATTGAAAATCACATATAATTTATTTGGATAGAAAATATTATATTTCGTTTAAATCATTAATTTGGTATAGGCTTTTTATGTTAACATTTGGTTTAAATTATTTATTAGGGGAAAAACTATGAATTGCGTGTTTGTTCAAATTCGTTGCAAGCCAGGGAAAATTTTTAGAGTTGCTGAAGAAATAACTTTAAAAGAAATCCAATCAGAATTATATTCCACTAGTGGAACATTCGATCTTTTGTTNAAATTATATATTCCNGATGACAAAGATATNGGTGAATTTATTAATGATAACTTATTGAGTATAAAAGGTATTAAACGAACACTTACTACTTTAACGTTTAAAGCATTTTAAAAACCTTAATGATAAAATGTAAGCCTGAGAAATTTTAAACTATAAAGCACAGAATGATANTATGAAAAAGGATATGNGCTTTTCTAAAAGTTTGTTAACCTGGTATGATAAAAATGCCCGAGTTATGCCTTGGAGGATTCCACCAAATTCGNNGCAAGAACCAAATCCATATTTTATATGGCTGTCTGAAATAATGTTGCAACAAACAACAGTTGTGACTGTTTCATCATATTTTAATAAATTTATCGTAAAATGGCCAAACATAATTGATCTATCAAATGCGGATGACAATGATGTTATGGCGAGTTGGGCTGGCCTTGGGTACTATGCAAGAGCTAGAAATTTATTAAAATGTGCGAGAATAATTGTGGCCCAATATAATGGATTTTTTCCTAAGTCTTATGAAGAACTGATAAAGCTTCCAGGTATTGGACCCTATACGGCATCAGCAATTTCATCTATTGCTTTTTCAAAACCATATGCGGTCTTAGATGGTAATGTAGAAAGAGTAATGTCACGATATTATTCTATTTTGAACCCTTTGCCGGCAAGCAAGGGGGAGCTAAGAATTTTGGCTCAATCTAACCTTCACGCCTATCGGCCTGGTGATCATAATCAGGCAATAATGGATTTAGGTGCAACAATCTGCACACCAACAAAACCCAACTGTATTGGATGCCCAGTTAACTCTGCTTGTAAAGCCTATATAATAGGAAACGCAGAGTCATTGCCAAAAAAATTACCTAAAAAGAAAAAGCCATTAAAGTTAGGTTCGCTATTTATAGGTGTTCACCCAACAAATGGGTTTTTAGTAGAGAGACGCAAAGAAAGTGGTTTATTAGGGGGTATGTTGAGTTGGCCTTCTACGGACTGGTCTAGTCGCCAAAGCTCAGACCCTCCTTTATCTGCTGATTGGGTGCCTATTCTAGGTCTTGTCCAACATACATTTACACATTTCAATTTAGAATTAAATATATTTAAAGCTACCATTAAACACTCTGTAGACCCATACTTTTTTATTCCAATTGAAAGTTTCAATTCTAACGATATGCCAAAAGTAATGCGGAAAGCCTTTGATTTATATTTGAATTCAGAGCATTGATCAAAAAAAACCCCACGCAAAGAGCGTAGGGTAGTTAAGGTCTAGTGGTCAGGCCACAGGCACCATTTTTATTGGCTCATTATGTTACAATTTGCCAAAAATTCTTTATTTTCACCCCTGCATTTCAGATCGAATTTGTTGTCTTAAAAGATCTATGGGCACACTTTTACCCTCTCTTTTGAAACACCAGTAAGTCCATCCATTGCAAGATGGCGCACCTTCTAAAGCAGCACTTACTTGGTGTATAGATCCTTTGGTCTCAGTTGAAATTAGAGTTCCATCTGCCCTAACTTTTGCTTTATGACGGCCATTTAAGCTTTCTAAAGTTTCACCTGGCTGAAGCAATCCTCTTTCAACGAGTTGCCCAAATGGGACTCTTGGTTCCATTCTTTTTGATTGGGTAACTTCTAAAGCTTCACGGTCGTATTTTCGCGCCTCTTTAATTCGCCTATTTGCTGCTATTCTGTACGCTTCTTCTCGCTCAATTCCAATAAAATCCCTACCAAGTTTTTTTGCAACTGCACCAGTTGTCCCGCTACCAAAAAATGGATCTAAAATCACGTCACCAGGGTTTGTCGTAGAAAGAATTATTCTATGTAATAAAGCCTCAGGTTTTTGCGTTGGGTGTGCTTTTTCTCCATTTTTGTTTTTCAAGCGTTCGTGACCATTACAAATCGGTATTATCCAATCAGAACGCATTTGAATACCTTCGTTCATTGCCTTCATAGCTTCGTAATTAAATGTATACTTCGATTTCTCTGACTTTGCAGCCCAAATTAATGTTTCATGTGCGTTAGTTAAACGCATTCCCCGGAAATTAGGCATTGGGTTTGTTTTCCGCCAAATAACATCGTTTAATATCCAATACCCAATATCTTGCAATTTAGAGCCTACTCTAAAAATATTATGGTAACTGCCAATAACCCAAATTGCACCATTTGGCTTCAACACCCGATAAGCTGCTTTCAACCAACTATCTGTGAAACTGTCATAAGCATCAAAGTTTGAAAATTTGTCCCAATCATTGTTAACGGCGTCCACCTTAGAAGAATCAGGTCGATGCAAATCTCCCTTTAATTGCAAATTATAGGGAGGATCTGCAAAAATCAGATCAATTGAATTTTCAGGGAGCGATTTCATTATTGATATACAATCACCAGCGATAATTTCATTTCGTGGTAAAGTGCACAGGTTTTCTGTTTTTGGTTCTTGTTTCATTTCTGCCTCAGACTGCACTTTTCGTGCTTTTTATTTACCACAACATGAGTCAAAGATGATTCGGCGTCAATTCTTTTTTTAAATCAATAGGTTAGATAATTTTCTTGCTACAACATGTTGTGTATGGGCTTGAAGGAAACCCTATGATGTGGTGTAATCCCATATTTTGAAAGTCCAGCAATATGGGCTTTTGTACCGTATCCTACGTTAGATTCCCATGCATATTGGGGGTAGTGTTGCGCTAAACCCACCATTAATTGGTCTCTAGCAACTTTAGCAATAATAGACGCGGCAGCAATTGATAAGCTCAAACTATCCCCTTTTACAATTGCTGTTGCAGGGCATTTTAATTGTTTAGGTATCCTATTTCCATCGACAAGCACGTGGTTTGGATTGATTTCAAGTGCTTCTACTGCTTCATACATTGCCAACATAGAAGCCTGTAAAATGTTTAACGTATCAATTTCTTTTACATCAATATGAATTATTGAATATTCTATAGCACATGAAATTATTTCTTTCGATAATTTCTCTCTTATTGATTTGGGTAGTTTTTTGCTATCATTTAATCCCATAGGGATTTTTTTTGGATCAAGAATGACTGCTGCTGCCGTCACTGGACCGGCCCAGGAGCCCCGCCCCACCTCATCAGTTCCAGCGATTATGTTATTTCCAGAATTAATTAGTTTTTGTTCTAATAAGAAATTTGGTTTCAAATTTAGAATTCCTTTAAATTGTCTTTTTATTGCAAAAATATATTTTTCAATGCAAATTGTAATTATGTTATTAAAACGTATCGTATTTGTATTTTCTTTTATAGTCTTATGCGGCCCTGCTTCATCGACCTGTTTTGTGGATTATAAAGCTAAAAAGAATAATCCGCTAAGATTACATTACGGTGTTGTGGAAGTTGATAGTAGTCAATGTACTATAAAAAAAGCAGAAAAAGTAGTTAGCAAGAGGATCGAAGTTGGTGGTTGGTTGCTTTTGGGAGTAATGTCATTATTTGACGAGAGTGGTTTAGAAAAAAGGAAATCTAGTGCTGGTAAGTACTTCCTACTCTTTTAAAAGGAATAATGATATTTTTAAGAATATAATCAATTTTTTTTCTAATAACAAATTAGCTTTTATAGCTATCGGTTTTTTATTTTTAATATTGGTGTTCACGGCAGTTTTGCTTTTTGCTAATTTGCCAGATGCCAATGAATTCAATCTAAAAGTTGAGCGAATCTTCTTAGAATCAGATATTATGCCAATTGGTAATGAAATTAGATTGTTGGAGGTGTTAGCTAATTCAGGCACCGCTTTTTCAGAAGTTTTATCTTCCTATCGATATATTATTTTTACCTTAGTTATTTTTGCGATGACTTTGTTATTAAGTACAATGGTATTTATCGTATTGATTATAACATTGAACAAAAAACTACTGTACGTTGAGCGGGCTGGTATCAATATAAATAGCGTAATAATAAATCGTGATAAAAACTTAGTATATATCAATGATCTAGAATTCAATTTAACGGAAGCGTTATTTGAGGCAATTGCTGTTTTATGTGAAGCTAGAATGGACGATGATTATTTGTCTGGGGTAGATATTGAATCAATAATAACTGGAAAGACAATTACAGATTGTGAAGAGGCTGCTGGTGCAACTAGAATTAAGAGGTTGCGGGATTCCTTGGGAAATCAAATTGTTTCAGAGTTATTGATACGGAATATTAGTGGTAAAGGTTATATGCTTTCAATAGATAAAAGTGTGATAGAAATTATTTAAATTTTATTTTTCTCATAGCCTCTGAAATTGCAATTCCTGCTGAGATGGCGACGTTTAGGCTTCGGCCACCTCCAGGCATTGGTATTGTGACAGTGGCATCGCATTGATCATAAACCTCATCAGGAACGCCTTGTGTTTCACGACCCATGATAAGTGTATCGTTATGATTGAAATCAAATTCCCACAAATTTTTTTTTGCTTTAGTGCTAAGTAGTATTAATCTTCTATTTGTTGATGATTTTTTAAAGTTTAACCAATCTGAATGTAAAATCATTTCACATTTTTCACCATAATCTAAGGCTGCCTCCTTCAAGCTTTTTTCTGAAAGTGGAAACCCACAAGGTCCAATAATGTCTAAAGTAATCCCAAAACATGCAGATAGACGAATCATTGAGCCTAAATTATGTGCCAAATCAGTCTGATAAGCTGCTAAATGTAGATTTGGGGCCATAAAAATTTCCTCTGCGATCTAATGTCCGGTAGACGATTGTATTTGACTTGTAGTAAACCTTTTGAAAGGTTAGGTGCAACTAGCTGAATTAGGAATTTTTGATTTAGTAATTAGTTTAGGAGAAACTCATTTGTCACAAGATGACGAACAGGCAACTCGCCGAGATTTTTTGTATTACGCCACGGGAGGTACTGGTGCTGTTGTAGTTGGGGCAGCAGTGTGGCCACTTATAAATCAAATGAATCCAAGTGCAGATGTTCAGGCCCTTTCTACTGTAGAAATTGATATTTCTGATATAGAGCCAGGAACTCAAATAACAGTTAAGTGGTTGGGAAAGCCAGTTTTTATTCGCCGACGTACGGATAGTGAAATAGCTCTAGCTAGAGAAACAATGATTTCTGACCTACCTGATGAAATGGGCAGAAACGCCAATATGTCAGGCGCAGATGCTGATGATAAAAATCGAACTTTGGATCAAAAAGGTGAATGGTTAGTGATGATGGGAGTTTGTACCCATCTTGGATGTGTTCCCCTTGGAAATGGTGCCGGTGATTTTGGAGGATGGTTTTGTCCTTGCCATGGTTCGCATTATGATACAGCTGGGCGAATACGTAAGGGTCCAGCACCAGAAAACCTACCAGTACCACTAGCTTCTTTTATTAATGATACAACGATTAAACTTGGGTAAGTGAGAATTTAAAATGGCAGGTATCCCGCACGATGAATATGAACCAAAGTCAAAATTTGAAAAATGGCTAGATGCCCGCTTACCTATTGCAGGAGTTATGTACGCTACCTTAACAGTCCCTACACCAAAAAATTTAAATTGGATGTGGATTTGGGGTAGTTTGCTAACGTTATGCTTAGTTCTGCAAATCATAACAGGTGTCGTTTTGGCAATGCATTACACTCCTCATGTTGATTTAGCATTTGCGTCAATCGAACACATTATGAGAGATGTAAATGGTGGCTGGGCAATTAGGTATTTGCATATGAACGGAGCATCATTATTTTTCATTGCCGTTTATGCTCACATATTTCGCAGTTTATATTATGGCTCATACAAGTCACCAAGAGAGGTTACCTGGATCATTGGCATGTTAATTTATCTTCTAATGATGGCAACAGGGTTTTTAGGATACGTCTTACCTTGGGGACAGATGTCATTTTGGGGAGCTACAGTAATTACTGGATTATTTGGTGCCATACCTGGTATTGGAGAGTCTTTGCAAACTTGGTTATTAGGTGGGCCTGCTGTTGATAATGCCACCTTGAATCGCTTTTTTAGCCTGCATTATTTATTACCATTTATGATTTCTGGACTTGTTATACTTCATATTTGGGCTTTTCATACTACAGGAAATAATAACCCAACGGGTGTCGAGGTTCGCAGGGGTTCTAAGGCAGAAGCTGAAAAAGACACTGTCCCATTTTTTCCCTATTATGTAATAAAGGATATCTTTGCCTTAGCAGTAATATTAGTTTTGTTTTTTGGTTTAGTAGGATTTATGCCAAATTATCTTGGGCACCCTGATAATTATATTCCAGCGAACCCACTTGTTACTCCAGCTCACATAGTTCCTGAATGGTATTATTTACCTTTCTATGCAATTTTAAGAGCATTTACAGCGGATGTATGGGCTGTGCAGTTAGTAAGTTTTGTTACAGGTGGTATTGTTGATGCAAAGTTTTTTGGAGTAGCCGCAATGTTTGGTTCTATATTTGTCATGGTATTAGCACCTTGGCTGGACACATCCTCAGTTCGCTCTGGTAGATATAGGCCTAGTTTTAAGTGGTGGTTTTGGTTGCTTGGCATCGATTTTATGGTTTTAATGTGGTGTGGTGCAATGCCAGCAGAGGGTATTTATGGTATAATTTCGTTAATTGGTGCTTCTTACTGGTTTGCATATTTTTTAATAATTCTTCCACTTCTGGGCGTTATGGAAAAACCACTGTCTGTACCATCAACAATTGAAGAAGACTTTGACGCGCACTACCCTCCAAAATCTAAACCTGCTGAATAGGATTAATAGAGAAATAATATTATGATAAGAAATATTGCATTTACATTAATTATTGCTTTTGGTTTTGCCACCAATTTATTAGCTGCGGGGGCTTCAAAGCAACATATTGAAGATTTTGAGTTTAGTTTTGAAGGACCTTTTGGCCGTTTTGATCAACACCAATTACAAAGAGGGTTACAAGTATATACAGAGGTTTGTGCTTCTTGTCATGGTTTAGAGCATGTTGCATTTAGGACATTAGGGGACGCTGGTGGACCAAGTTTGAAAAGTAGTCAGGTAAAAGCTTACGCAAAACAATTTGATGTGTTTGATCCAGAGCTTGACGATGAGAGATCAGCGATACCGTCTGATAAATTTCCAAGTTCAGGTATGTTAAGCGCTCCAGATTTGTCTTTGATGGCAAAGGCTCGTGCAGGGTTTCATGGGCCTTATGGGCTGGGAATAAATCAAATTGTTAAAGGAATGGGTGGCGCTGAATATATAGCTTCTATTCTAAGTGGTTATACTGGTCGTGAAAAGGAAGAGGCTGATGCAATACTTTATGAAAATACAGCATTTCCAGGTGGATGGATTTCAATGCCACCTCCGTTAGAGGATGGACTTGTTGAATATCGTGATGATCATTCTAGTACGGTTCATCATATGTCAGAGGATGTCTCAGCATTTCTTATGTGGACGGCTGAACCGAAGATGATGGCAAGAAAGACTATGGGAATAGTTGCTGTAATGCTTTTAAGTCTTTTGGCGATACTACTATACTTTACTAATAAAAGACTATGGGCCCCAATAAAACGAAAACAAACCAAAATTTAGACATAGTTTCTTACAGTTTAAATTTAAAGATATTCGCTCAAGGACTTGGGTGGTTTCATAAGTATATTTTGCAAATTATATGGTCCAGTTGCTTCATTTTCTGCAACAATAATAACATTTTCACATACACCAATGAGCTCTTTTGGATCATGACTAACAATTAATACAGTGAGTTTATTTTTTGTGGAAATACTTTTGACTAAATTCAACATTTCCTTCCTAAGTGCGGGCCCTAAAGCTGAAAAAGGCTCATCCAGTAGTAATAATGGTTTTTTTCTTACTAATGCACGAGCAAGAGCAATTCTTCCTTTTTGTCCGCCAGATAATTGTGATGGATACTTCTCTGAATAGTTTAACATATCAACATTAAACAATGCATTATTGATTTGATCATTAAATTTAGGCTGATATCTTAATTTAGTGGTTAAACCCAAAGCGACATTTTGATAAGCATTTAAGTGTGGGAATAAATTATTATCTTGAAAAACAATTGTTATTGGACGTAGTGAGGGTGCCAAACTGTCTAAAGACTTTTCTCCCCAAAAAACTGTCCCNCTTTCAACTGAACTGAACCCACTTATAGCATCTAGCAATGTTGATTTTCCTGCACCAGACGGGCCAATGATAGCTGTAATTGTTTCAGGATTTATTTCAAAATTAATACTTAATTGAAAAGAATTAATTTTTACAATTAAATTACTTACGCAGAGCATTTGATTTCCCTAGTTTGTCAGCTAATAGAAAAATTGAGAAACAAGTTATTAATAACATAAATGCTGCTGCTTTTGCCGCTTCCATTTGATAGCTCCCCATTAATCGATAAATTGTCAATGGCAATGTTCCTGATTGTGGTGAAGCGAATAACGTAACAACTCCAAGATCACCAATAGATAACGCAGCTATTAATCCACTTGCAAAGCCTATTTCATTTCTTAAACGTGGCAAGGTTAGTTTGAAAAACCTGTGAATCCCATTTAATCCTATGCTATCTGAGAGTTTGCCATAATCTTGATTAATTTTCTGCATCGCAGGTAAAATAATTCTCAAACTAAAAGGTAGTGCCATTATAGCATTTACCAATGCTGTAATTGGTAGAGCAAATCGTGTAGGGCTTAGTATTGGATATAAAAATATAAAAAGACCTGTGCCTATTACTAGTGGAGATGTGGCAATTACAAAATAGCCAGTTCCTTCCATAAGCCATTTAATGCGTATATTGGTATGGCTGGAAACAATAGCGTTCCCAAGAGAGATAGTTAAGAAGAGGCATATAAGAACAGCGCCAGCAGCAACAAAAATAGACTTACCTAAGGCAACTAATATGACTATGTTTATTAATTGAATTGCTGAAGCTCCATCAGCAATAATCATTATCAATGGTGTTAATAAAAAAACAGAACATATAAATATTACAGTCCAATCTAATAATTTTGTTTTATCTACATCCCAGCGATTAATTGTACGGTCATATCTAATTTGAAATGGTTCCGTTTGTTGTTTCCATAGGACCATTATTGTAAGTGCGAGACATAATATAAATTGAATAATTGCCAGATTGGCAGCTTTACTCAAATCAAAGTCAAACCTAAAGGCTTGATAGATTGCTAATTCAATTGTTGTGGACTTAGG
>JGI26060J43896_10000607_pt1 | contig 13047 bp, 12 predicted proteins | sample MarorgKNORR_S2LV_6_FD_43896 | JGI IMG/M metagenome (IMG submission 43896) | reverse complement strand
CAAGCATCAGCAGCGTACAATTTTAACCCTGCAACCAATGTCCCACACACAACAATTTGTGGAAAAGTTCCTGTGCCTTCATCGATTGGCCAAGATACAGGCTCTCCAAGAGCATTAGCTTTGCTTCAAAACAGAATTGATGGCAGTCGTTTCCCTATAGCTAACGGACTAAGACCTGTGCCTGACTTTATGGTACCGGATCATTTTGGTCTTGAAAGAGAAGCAGAAGAACTGAGTATCGTTGTTGATATTAACTTTGACAATGGCATGAATCTTAATATCGTTTCAGCACAGCATGAAAATGCTTACTCAACNCATAATGACACCGATAGAAGAGTCACTGAAGGTCTTCACTTGATCGGACAGGGTGGCGGAGTATTTGGNGGGTTTGGTGCAAACCATCCAGCTGATGCATCCGATCTAAGAATGAACTCAATGGAAGATGATTCAATTGAGTTTCGTTTGAGTTCATCCGATGATCAAAGAGTTAGATGGATGGTTGGTTATTCACAACTCGACATGGAATGGTTTACTCAAGTTGTGGGAAATCTGATTGTTTATTATCCTTCAGATGAGATAATGCAGCAAGAAGTGCAGCTGGTCAAATGCCAGTTTGTTACAATCCTTACTGGCCTTTCTATGGTGCTGGTTTAGCAGGCAGTAACGCTTGCGGTGCCTATGGAGATACCACTTCTAACAACAATGATATGAAATGGGATTCAATTGACAACAGTGCTTTTTATGCAGCAATTGAAGCAGACATAACAGATAATCTAACATTAAGCCTTGACTTGCGTCGACAAGACGATGATATCACTTCAGGCGGTGTTGGTGCTTATACTGGAGGCTTCCCTAAAACACTAGGAGAAGCTACAGCTGGAATAAATGGTGAGTTCTCGAGAACACTACCTAGAATTATTCTGGATTATAAGCCTGATGATGATACAACAATGTATTTCAGTTATTCTGAAGGATCACTACCAGGTACATTCAATCCTTCTTTAGCAACGCTTACTGCATCACAGCAAGCCGAAATCGCTGTTCAAACAGGCGGTGCAACTGTTGAAGTGGATGAAGAAGTATCTGAAAACATAGAGTTTGGAATCAAGAGAACCATTCTTGATGGCAGAGGTTTTATCGCAGTAGCCATATACGATACTGATCTAACCAATGTTCACACACCTTTCTTTAGTCCTACTTATACTGATGCAGATGGTAATCAAGCATTGCTATCAGGAAACATTACTTCACAAGGTGGTGAGGCCAGTCTTAATGGGATTGAAATTGATGGAACTGTAATATTGAATGATCTATGGTCATTGGATTTTACTTACGCTGTTAATGACAGTGAGATTGGAAATGGTTTCCAAAGTGCTGACACCTTCGATTTAGATGGTGATCGTAATAAGGTATTAGGAAATATGTTCTCAAGGTATCCAAAAAACAGTGGAAGCTTATCAGCAAATTACTCTAAAGAAGTTTCAGCTGACAGAGAAGTTTTTGCCAGAGCAGATTTCATCTATACCGGCAATATGTATGCATCCAATGCAATGCATGCTTACACTGGTTCAGGGTCTAAAATCAATCTAAGAGGCGGAATTGAAACTGACAACGTTCGTATAGAAGGTTATGTTACAAATCTCTTTGATGATAATCAGCCTAAAGGATTGCAACAATTGTACGATCTGTCTGGTATTACTGGTGGATTTGGTGATGGAGCCGTCACTGCTGGTGGTATGAGGATTGTGTCGATTGCTTTAGCTGACAAAAGAACCATTGGACTTAGAGCGAGTTACAAATTCTAATTAATTAGATTCCCCGTGTGTAACGGTAAGGGATGGGTTATTTCTTAACTCATCCCTTTTTCTTTACAATTTAATAAAAGAACAGCAGCACAAGCAGTTTACTGAGGTTGCTCAGTTTGTTAGTTTTTAGGTGGTTTGTTAAGGTTAGGTATGAAGAAAATAACAATGATAACAATGTTAATGTTTAGCCCTAATATTTTTGCTGATGTTGTTTACTATTATGAAAAGAATTATAACGGGTATTATCTAACTGCAAAATACCCTGAAGATTGTAAACTTATTAGAGATATTCATTACGAATATGAGAACTCTTCTTACGCCAAGCGTCGTTATAATGTTAAGGATATAAAGTTACTTGAAGATGTTGCTTATAAATGCGGATTCTATTTAGCTGGTAAAGTAATTAGTGATGGTACTACAAATACTACAAATGCAATTAAAGATACTTCAAAAGAAATTTATGAGAGTAGCGGTGCTAAATCTCTGATAGACGGCTTATTTGACAATGATGATTAACTAGCCATTTAAATAATCCAATTCTAATCAAAAAAGCAACCTTTATGAATCCTGACTGAGGACTTGTTAGCACAAGCAGTTTACTGAGATTGCTAGTTTTTTTATGCAGTGATAGCTACTATCACTATTTCGGCAGCTTCTTAATACCTATAGCAAAAATCCCCAGAACTTGTGTATCAAAGCTTGCAGTTTTCTTATCAATATTAATTGTAATATCTTGGCCTCCTGGGGTAGAAAATATTGGATCGAATGTTTGAGAAAGGTCATTGAAGATATAAGCTTGGATTTGATTAGAGCTAGAAAATTCATTGATAGCAATTGGTATAGTAATTGTAGCTGGTGAATTGAATAATGTTCTGTAAGGTCCAAAGTAAATAGAGTCTGAAATTGCATTAGGCAGTTTTGGCATTATTTTTTTTGGTCGACTCATTTTCTGTGTTCCAATCATTGCATTGAAGTCAAACCAGGCACTAACTAAATGATCATCATAGGTTTTAAATTCATTGAAAGGTCTTATGGCATTTGCCTCGGTATTAGGGTTTCTTGAGTTTTCATGTCTGTAACTGGATTCATATGTATAAGACTCAGGTGCTCCAGGGTGAGGATCTTTTCTTACAGAAAGTTTTGCTCCTTTTAGTTTTCCATTTATTATCTCAATTACACCACCATTCAAATATGAAACTGGGCCATTTGCCAAAACCTCAATTCCTAAATCGGGAAGCAGTCCAAACTGTTCGATGCCCCCTCTGATTCTTTGTGCATAACCCATATTGAAATCTTCTCTTACCTCATCAAATGTTTCCATTAAGGTAATTCTTGAGTAACCATCAGGACAATTTAATCCTTGATCTAATAATTGTGTTAATGAACCATCATTTTCATACTTTTCACACCATGAAATATCAAAAATACCCTGATTCATTTCCTCTATAGTATTTAGAGGTAACATGTTTAGTTCTCTTATTTTTAATGAAGTATCTTGACCGTTGTAATACCAATGTGAGGGTACAATGATAATGTTCTTTTTACCCTCATTTTTTATTGCCTGTTGAAGTTGATCTCTAATTGTTTCAAAACGTAGTTCATTTTCAGGATGGCCAAATATTGAACTTGGAAACCTGGAATAACCGTAAAGACTTCTCGTTCTACTATCTTTGCTGCCTATGCCATCGGATCGATTAAAATTAATATTCCAACGACCACCATTTTTCTGATCGTAATAAGCTTCAACATATCGTTTGAAGCTTAGATAGTTATTGAATGCATTTTCATGATACACCTCTTTGATCCAAGGATGAGGTGCTCCAAGTGGCCCTTGAGGGTCTCTTCCAGGCCAAGGTAATCCATATGTAGCGTAAAGCAGAGAGATCTCTTCATTGACAGGAAAATCATTCAAATATCGCTCCATATTTCGAAGCAACATGAGATTGTATTCTGGAGTTCTTCCAACTTGTCTGATTTGTTTTAGATCAACACGATTATCTAAGCCTGAATTGCATAATTTATAAGAGACTTTATTTCTCGTCATAAAATGATTGGCATAGAAATTATGATCAGTTGTTTCTCGGGTTAACAGCATATTTTTAAAGCCTCCCCATCTAGCCATAGCCCATGCTACATCATCATGCCTTGCTGAGTAACCCGAGTTTTTTTCATACATTCCAAATCTTATTTTGACTTGATTNCCAAAATAAGCATTCATGAATTCAGTCAGGTAATTCTCCATGAAATCAGTCATTGGATGCATCCCGGTTGTGTCTTTTTCAGCTCCTAATAATTTATTAATTCGTCTGTAAAAAACAACATCTTGTTCCCTCACATCTTGAATGCCATTGGGTGCAAATATTTTGTAATAATTAGGAAGAGGATCCACTCCATTTCTTGGATCCACAGTTAGAATATTTCTCCTGCCATAACCATCNCCCGAACCGGTTACTTTTATTCTTTCATATTGTTCAGCATCCTGTTTGGTTAAGGTAACTGTTTCATCTAAGACATTAATATAGAGTTCTTTGTTTGCCTCAAAACGATACATACCAGAATTATCATAATATTCTTCAAAGCCTTCAGTTAAAAAAGAACTAACATGAGGATAACTCCCCATTGATGAGCGATAAGGGTATTCACCTACAAAGTTTTCAGTGCAGTTTTGATTTTTACTCAACGATTGGACACCAATCCGACTCCTTTGAGCAATGCCTTGATAATAGCTTTCAGAAAAACCTTCTGGTTGACCCCAATCAGTAACAACTACAGCAACTTTTTCATTATTGATGACCCTAAAGCTAAATAGAGTTATCAGCCATAGAGCAGCAATTAAGAGAATAATTTTGACTATTTTAATCATGTAATATTTTATAGTTATTCTAGATTATGCATCTTTTCTGGAACCATTCCCTCATGATGATGAAAGATCTTCCAAACATTATTTTCTTGAATAAAAACGTCAGTTACTCTCACTCGTCCTGAGAGAGCATTTGGTTCTTGATAAGAAAAATTAAGATAGTAAAGCGCTAAAGAGGAATCTTTTTGAACTGATATCAAAGGTTCCTCAATATCAATAATTAACTTACCTCGTTTTATTTTTTGATTTTGATCCTTATGATGAAAATCATGTAAATTATTCTCACCTGTTATTAATTCAGGTGTAAAAACATCCCAGACGCTTACATCTCTATGCATATGACTCTCAAGGGTTGTAATATCACCTTTTTCGAATGAATCGAAAATAGAATTAATAATTTTCTTAATAGTTGTTTCAACATTCATAGAGAATGGTAGTATTATTTATCAATAATTAAATAGTATATGATTTCTTAATTAATATTAAGTTTATCAAGCAAGGGGTAAATCGTGAGTCAATCGTTTGTAACTTTAAATTTCTTACCAAAAAATAAATTCAAAATTGATCTTGTAGAAGGCGTCACAAAAACCAATTTCTTTTCCATCTGTTACGGTGCTTTAACCACGATAGGCCTTTTAACTTTTATTTCTTATGCTACTAACTATGTCCTGATAGAGAATCTAGCCTATGAACGAGATCAAATAGGCACTATTGTTGGTAACCTTCAGGTAGTGGCAGAAATTGCATTGTTATGTGTCTTTTTACCTATCGGTTTACTGGCTGATAAGATAGGCAGAAGGCCTATATATTCCTTTGGTATGTTTGCAATGGGACTCTCTTATTTTCTCTATCCATTAGCTACAGGCGTTGGTGAGTTGACGTTCTATAGAGTGATTTATGCAGTAGGCATGGGCTGTGCTACAGGCATGTTAGGGACTGTGACTGCTGATTACCCTCAAAATCATACCAGAGGGAAAATGATTGCTGTGACAGGCATTCTTAATGCAACGGGTGTAATTTTTGTTTCTCTAGTCTTTGCAAGAATGCCTAAGAATTTTGCTGACATGGGTTTTGATCAGATTACAGCAGGAAAGTATGCAATGTGGGTTGTAGCAGGCACTTGCTTGATTACATCCATTGTGGTTGCTTTTGGTTTAAAGAAAGGCACTCCGACTGTAGAGCAGAAAAAAATACCTTATATGGAGCAGATCAAAGCTGGACTAGCTGAAGGAAAAAACCCTAGAATAATGTTAGCTTACGCAGCTGCTTTTGTAGCCAGAAGCGATCTGGTTATTCTTGGAACATTTTTAGTTTTATGGGGTGTAACAGCAGGAGTGGATGCTGGCATGACTACTTCAGAGGCAACTTCTGTGGCCAGACTTTTATTTGTAACTTCTTCAATGTCAGCACTTATTGCCTCACCCATAATTGGCTATATGATTGATAAGTTTGATCGAATTGTAGCGGTTTCCTTTTGCATGGCTATAGCAGCATGTGGTTATCTTTCAATGTTTTTTGTTGATAATGTGTTGGATCCTGTATACAGACCTTTGTTTATATTGTTAGGAGTAGGGCAGCAATGCGCTTTTTTTGCAGCCACTACTTTATTGGGTCAAGAAGCACCTACTATGAAACGAGGTGCAGTGGTTGGTGTGTTTAATTTAGCTGGTGCCTTAGGCATTCTTATATCAACAGGAGTTGGCGGTAGAATATTTGATTCAATTGGCCCCTCTGCTCCTTTTATTTTTATTGGTGTCTGTAATATCTTTGTGTGTATTTTTGCAGTATATGTCAATAAAATAGCACCCTCACCCTCTAAGTAAATCTTAGCAGTAAATCTATTTTTTACCTGTGTATATACACCCGCTATTGCAAGTTTCTCTAATCTCAACTTTTGATAATTCAATTGGAGNNTTNGCCATTTTTTCCCATACCCAGATGGCTAAGTTTTCACTGGTNGGATTCTCTAGACCCTCAATTTCATTGAGATAAGAATGATCTAGTATTTTTCTTATAGGTTCAAAAGTTTGCACAATATCTGCAAAATCAATGATCCAACCTGTTTGTTGATCTGGATTGCCTTCGACATAAATTCTAATTAAAAAAGAGTGACCATGGAGTCTTCCACATTTGTGCCCATCAGGCACATTTGGCAGTAAATGTGCAGCTTCAATTCTAAAGTCTTTATATATTTCCATAGTAACCCCTCAATGGCGCGCCCGGAGAGATTCGAACTCCCGACCTTGTGGTTCGTAGCCACACGCTCTATCCAGCTGAGCTACGGGCGCTTTATCTATATTATAATTCAATTCAATAGTTCATGGCGAGTTATGCTTTAAGTTTGAAGTATAACTTTATGGCTTGTAGAGGTTATTTTAATATCAGTGTGAATCTAAATTAGTGTTTAACCCTAATACTAAACAGTGTTTATAAATTAATATTTTAATTATAAGAAATAAGTAAATAGAAGTATCAGATGAAAAATAAAAGTAGAGGACGTCCAAGAGACCCTGTAAAAGATAATGTAATTATTCGTGAAACACTAAAACAACTCTTGAGTAGAGGCTATACAGCATTAAATATCACAGATATAGCTACTGAGTCAGGAGTCAGCAAAGCCACAATCTATAGAAGATGTAGTAATAAGTCCTCTTTGGTATTGGACGCACTTAAAAGTCTTCCAGGGCTTGAGACTCCATCAACGGGTAAGCTAAAAAGTGATATTAAGCATTTAGTAACTCAAGTCATAGCAGTCAAGTCAGAAACGAATTTATTTGCAGTCTTGCAAAACCTTACAGGTGAGATGTTTAATGATAAAAAATTAGAGAAGGAGATGCATCCTTATCTTAATGATAGAATGTCACCAGTAAAAAGTATTATTAAAGAAGCCATTGAACGAGGAGAAATACCAAAGAAGACCAATATAGAGGCTTCAATTTATGCTGTCACTGGACCCCTTATTGCAATGTCATTTTTTAGACAACAAACGATTAATAAATCTTTAATAGGTCCATTAACAGAAATAATTTATAGGGGCTTAAAGAAATAAACAAAGGTTTTTAAAAATTATCTTTTCGTTTTCTTATTTCTGCAAATACTGATATATCTGAATGGCCAAGCATATCCAGCTCTTGTTTTATCTCTGACTCACTTGCTCTGAGAAAAGGATTGGTTAGTTTCTCTATGGCCACATTGGTTGGTACAGTTGGAATATTATTCATTCTTTTTTCTTCCACTTCCTTTAATCGTTCAATTAAATCNTTATTGACAGGATCTACAGTAATAGCAAATTCAGCATTATTTTTAGTATATTCATGGGCACAATAGAGCTGAGTTTCTTTTGGCCAATTCATAATAATATTCAGTGAGCTCCACATCTGCTTAGGTGTACCTTCAAACAAGCGACCACAACCCATAGCAAATAATGTATCGCCTACAAAGGCTACCTTCTGGTCTTCAAAATGATACACAACATGACCCGTTGTATGTCCTGGTGTGTGGTAGCAAATTATTTTGTGGCTTCCGAAGTAAAAAACCTCTTCATGACTTACGGTTTTATCAATTCCAGGAATCCTTTTTTGATCCATTTCTGGACCTATAATTTTACAATTGGTTTTATTTTTTAGTTCAAGGTTACCACCAGCATGATCATAATGATGATGTGTATTTATAATATGAGTAAGATTCCATTCTTTGAATCCAAGAGCTTGCTCAATCGCTGAAACCTCTGGTGTATCTATTGTTGCAGTCAGTTTATTGTCATTATCATGAATCAAGAAGCCATAGTTATCAGACAGACAAGGAAACATATAAATTTCTAGAGGTGACTGATTCATTTCTTATAACTCTACTCTTTAAGTCTAGGCATCAACTCTACCAAGTTACAGGGCCTTGTACGATGATCCAACTGCTCTGAGATAAGGAGATCCCATCCATCTTNACAAGCACCNGGAGAGCCAGGTAGGCAAAATATAAACGTTCCATTAGCAACTCCNGCAAAAGCTCTGGATTGCAATGTTGATGTTTTAATATTTTTGTAAGANAGCGATCTGAACATTTCACCAAAGCCATCAATGGTTTTATCCATCAAGGGTAGAATGGCTTCTGGAGTTCCATCATGACCNGTAATACCNGTTCCTCCGGTGGTAATAATTACGTTAATGTCTTCTTGGAGAATCCATTGCGATACAATGGATCTTATTTGATAGCAATTATCTTTACAGATTTGACGATCCATCATGACATGGTTTGCATCGGCAACTCTATTGGCCAACAGATCACCAGAATCATCTTCTTCTATCGTTCTTCGATCTGAGATAGTGAGAATGGCTATATTGACCGGTTTAAATTCTTTTTCTATTTCTTTTGACATAAGTTTAAATTATTAAGTTAACTATATTATTTTAGATCTCTTATGTAATCCATCCTTTTAATGGACTAAAAACTTGGAGGAGTGCAAGCAGAGACTATTACACAATCAATTCCTCCAGTATTTCTGAAGCGATGAGGGATATTGCTATTAAAAAGATAGGCATCTCCAGCACCTAAAAAGTACGTTTGATCACCAACTGTTAACTCCATACGTCCTTCTAGTATTAATCCACTTTCTTCTGATTCATGAGTGAGCATACTTTTTCCAGTATCAGCGCCAGGCTTGTATCGCTCAAGAATCATTTGTGGCTGATTATTTTTTAGATTTTGACCCACTTGTAAATAAGAAATAAGACCACTGCCTATTTCAATTAATTCATTCTTTCTAAATACTATTTTGTTTTCTTCTGATACATCCATTGCAAAAAAATCACTAATTGAGATTGGTACAGCATCCAGAATTTTCTTCAGCATACCTAGAGAAGGATTGGTTTTATTATTTTCTATTAATGAAATAGCCGCATTGCTTACATTTGATTTTTTGGCCAGCTGTCTTTGTGAGATGTTTCTTTCATCCCTGAGAGTTTTAAGGCGATTTGCGATGTCGATGTCTTTTTCTGGCATGTTAAACTGTTAAATATATTAAACAAAAAATCTAAAATACTATTAAAAACAATTATTTATGAAAAANCAATTTAAATATTGTTAAATTTATAAAAAGGTTTAAGGTGTGCTAAATGATTAATTTCTCACAGGAATAACCGCTATGACCAATCCCTTACCAAATTTAGAAGCTTACTGGATGCCTTTTACAGGGAACCGATATTTTAAAAAGAATCCNAGAATGTTTAAACGGGCCAGCGGTATGTTTTATACCTCTTATGATGATGAAAAGATTTTAGATGGTATNTCAGGGNTATGGTGTTGCAATGCCGGTCATTGTCATCCTAAAATTGTAGAAGCNGTTCAAAAACAAGCAGCAACACTTGATTATGCCACCGCTTTTCAGTTAGGACATCCAACCGTTTTNAAAATGGCTGAGAAATTAACTGANATGGCTCCTGAAGGAATGAGTAAAGTTTTCTTTACAAACTCAGGTTCTGAAGCTGTTGATACAGCATTGAAAATGGCATTAGCTTACCATCGAGTTCATGGTGAAGGTCATCGAACTAGGTTTATAGGAAGGGAGAAAGGTTATCATGGTGTGGGCTTTGGAGGTATCTCAGTGGGTGGGATGTCACCCAATAGAAAAATGTTTGGAGCTATGCTTCCAGGCGTTGATCATTTGAAGCATACCCATAACTTAGAAAAAAATGCNTTCACAAAAGGTCAACCTCAGTGGGGTGGACACTTGGCGGATGAATTGGAAGAAATCTTGATGCTNCANGATCCATCAACCGTTGCCGCTGTTATCATGGAACCCATCGCTGGTTCAGCTGGAGTTTTACTACCGCCAGCTGGGTATCTGAATAGAATCAGAGAAATTTGTGATAAACATGGAATTCTAATGATTCTAGATGAAGTGATTACAGGTTTTGGTCGAACTGGACATAGTTTTGGAGCAGAGGCATTTAATGTAAGTCCTGATTTGATGACTATTGCCAAGGGGATGACTAGTGGGATGGTACCCATGGGTGGAGTCCTAGTTAAAGAAGATATTTACCAAGCATTTATGGAGGGTCCTGATGATGCGATTGAATTTTTCCATGGTTATACCTATTCAGGGCATCCATTGGCTGCAGCAGCTGGATTAGCAGCTTTGAATGTTTATGAGGAGGAAGGGTTATTTGATAATGCTAAGAATCTAGCACCAGTTCTTGAGGAAGAACTCCAAACTGTTAAAGATTCCCCGCATGTCATTGATATCAGGAATTATGGAATGCTTGGTGCAATTGAGCTGCAACCCATAGAAGGAAAACCTACAGCANGAGCTATGAATGCTTTCAGAGAATGCTTTGCGAAAGGAGTTCTTGTTAGAACTACTGGAGATAATATAGCTTTATGCCCCCCCTTGATTGCCAATGAAGAACAGATTCGAACTGTCATTAATACAGTAAAAGAGTCACTGGATTTAATTGACTAAAACTTTATTACTACTATGAAAATTATCAATCATTGGATTAATGGTGCTTATGAGTCTTCAAGCTCGGATCGTAAAGGTGAAATTTTTAATCCTGCTTCTGGTNAAGTTATTGCTGAATTGCCCATGGGCAATGCGGAGGACTTAGAGAAAGCAGTTGTTTCCGCTGGCAATGCTTTTCTTGTTTGGTCAAAATCATCGCTTACTAAACGAACTCAGATCATGTTTCGATACAAGCAATTGCTTGAAGAGAATCGTGAGATATTAACTCAATTAATTAATTTGGAGCATGGAAAAGTCCTTTCTGATGCAGCAGGGTCATTACAAAGAGGCATTGAGGTTGTTGATTTTGCTTGTGGTATACCACATCTTTTGAAAGGAGAGTTCAGTGAACAAGTAGGCACAGGTGTGGATTGCTACAGCACTAGACAGCCGATAGGAATCTGTGCTGGCGTTACACCTTTTAATTTCCCAGCGATGGTTCCGATGTGGATGTTTCCAATTGCAATCATGTGTGGCAATACTTTTATTCTCAAGCCATCAGAGAAAGATCCATCATGTGCGATGAAGTTAGCCGAGCTCATGACAGAAGCAGGATTGCCAGATGGTGTTTTTAATCTGTTACATGGGGACAAAGAAATGGTCGATGCCATTCTTGATCATAGAGAAATTAAAACATTTAGTTTTGTTGGCTCAACGCCAGTAGCACAATATGTTCATAGCAAGGCCTCAGCAAATGGTAAGAGAGTGCAGGCTTTAGGTGGCGCTAAAAATCATGCGATTGTATTGCCTGATGCTGATATGGAGCAAACCGCGAATGCCATTATTGGGGCCGCTTATGGTTCAGCGGGTGAAAGATGCATGGCTATCTCAGTTGTTGTTGCAGTGGACTCTATTGCGGATCAATTAAGAGATTTATTAGTCACAAAAGCCAATGCTCTTAATGTTGGGCCAGGAGATGATGATAAAAATGATATGGGGCCATTGATCACTGCTGAACATAAGCAGAAAGTTTTACACTACATTGCAGATGGAGTTAGCTCCAATGCTGAACTAGTGCTTGATGGTCGGTCGCATCCCATTACCTCTGAAAACCCTGGGTTTTTTATAGGGCCTACTTTGTTTGACCATGTAAAAACAGATATGAAAATATATTTGGAAGAGATATTTGGGCCAGTTTTAGTTGTAGTGAGAGTGAAAGATTTTGAAGAAGGCATTACTTTGGCAAACGATCATCAATTTGGCAATGGTGTTGCACTGTTCACTTCAAAAGGATCTTATGCGAGAGAGTTTGTTAATAGAGTGCAAGTGGGAATGGTTGGTATTAATGTGGCTATCCCAGTTCCATTATCTTTTTATAGTTTTGGAGGGTGGAAGGATTCCATTTATGGTGACTCCAATATTTATGGAGAAGAAGGCATAAGATTTTACACCAGAATAAAAACCGTAACGACAAGATGGCCANACATTAAAGAAGAGAGCAAATTAGATCTTTCAATGCCAGTAATTGAATAGGAGAAGACAATGTTAATAGGGGTACCTAAAGAGATTAAACCCGATGAATACAGAATTGGATTAACACCAGAGAGTGTCAAAGTCATCACGGATGATGGACACGAAGTTATGATTTTATCCGATGCCGGCCTTGGCATTGGTAAAACCAATGAAGAGTATCAAAACAATGGTGCAATCATTATTGATACTCGGGAAGAGATATTTGAAAAAGCTGACATGATCGTTAAGGTCAAAGAACCTCAGCTGGATGAATGCGCTTTATTGAATGAAGATCAAATTTTATTCACATATCTTCATTTGGCCCCAGATCCAGAACAAATTAAAGCTTTGCTTGATTCTGGTTCAAAAGCCATTGCTTATGAATCGGTTAAGGGTAAGGATGGCTCATACCCATTGTTAACTCCGATGAGTGAGGT
>JGI26060J43896_10000602_pt1 | contig 13116 bp, 13 predicted proteins | sample MarorgKNORR_S2LV_6_FD_43896 | JGI IMG/M metagenome (IMG submission 43896) | reverse complement strand
TTCATCATTAATTTTTGATTTTCTTATTAGAAAATTTGGTTGGTGAGTATTTATAATTTCCCTTTTATACATTTTAGGAACCTTTAAGATTTTACTTACGTTATGATTTTTTATATTAACTAGTAGGCGACCTATTGTGTAAAGTGATTATGAAATGTTAAGTTTTTGTAAGTGATTACCTATAATTTTGGAATTTGACCATGTTTTCTTATTATAAATATTTAACCTTGATTGGTATAATGCTCTTTACAACTTTAAGTGGTTGCGAGGACCTATATTTTAAGGAAGAGGAAATTGTAGAAACTGAACCAGTATATTTTTGTGATGAATCAGCCTTCACTGACTTAAAAGGTCAAAATAAAGAAGCATTAGAAATTTTATTGGATATAATTGGATTTAATGGTGAGAAACGTTTAATCCCACATGATAGCTTTATACCAATGGATTTTTCACCAAATCGGTTAACTATAACTTTAGATGAAAATAAAGATGTGAGCCGAACTTTCTGTGGCTGAATANGATTAAACACCAACATCGATAATAGCATTNGCTAACGTAGTAACGGTATTNTTGTTTAAACTCGCAATATTTATTCTACTATCTTCAATCATGTAAATAGCATGTTTTTTTCTAATTTCTATAACCTGCTCTTTGCTTGCACCGATGAGTGAAAACATACCGCGATGTTTGCCCAAAAAGTCAAATCTATGGGATCCTGATAGTATTTGTAGCTCTTTGACTAACATTTTTCTAATTTCTAACATATTTAATCTCATACCTTCTAACTCATCAATCCAGCTTTTTTTTAAATGTTCATCATTCAATATTAATGAGACTAACTTCCCACCATGATCTGGTGGAAATGAGAAATTTTGTCTATTCAAAAAAGCTAAAGTGCCTTGTGATAAATTTTTGCATTTTTCATCTTTTGAAATAGTAAATATTATACCAGTGCGTTCTCGGTAAATGCCAAAGTTTTTTGAACAACTAGCTGCTAAAATTATTTCATCACATTGCTCTGCTAACAAGCGAACCCCATAAGCATCGTCAATTAAACCATTGCCAAATCCTTGATAAGCAATGTCAATAAACGGAAGTAATTGTTTTTTATTTAGAAAGTCTACTAATTCTTGCCATTGCTTTTGATTAAGGTTTGCGCCTGTCGGATTATGACAGCAACCATGTAATAACACTATATCACCAGGTTTTGCTCTGTTTAGGCTGGATATCATGCCATCAAAGTCTAAATCACAAGTATTTTTGTCAAAATAAATATATTCTTCATGATTTATATTTAGAAAATTTAATATTGAAATATGATTTGGCCAAGTTGGGTTTGATACCCATATTTTTGCTTTTGGTGAGGCTATTCTTATTAGTTCAAACCCTTGTCGTATAGCACCAGTTCCTCCTGGTGTATGTGCTGCAGATACTCTGTCATCATCAACACTGTCAGCTAATATTAAGCCCTTCATTGCTTTGAGATAACTTAGGTCACCAGCAAGCTTAGTATAAGCTTTTGTTTCCTCTTTAAGCCATAAAATTTTTTCAGCTTTTTTTACAGATCCCATTATTGGTGTTTTACCCAATTCGTTTTTGTAAACGCCAATTCCAAGGTCTAGTTTGTTTTCACGGGTATCTTCTATAAATATTTGCATCAGATCTAGTATTTTATCTGAAGGCTGTTGTTGGAGATTTTCTAACATTGTTACCCTTTATCCACTTTTAAATCTTGATACATTCCCCATTCACTCCAAGATCCATCGTATAGAGAGTGATCCTTATAACCTGCGTGTTCCAGAGCCAAGTTCAGAATTGCAGCAGTCACTCCTGAGCCACAAGTTGTGATGATTGTTTTGGAAGTATCAACGCCATTATTAGTTAAAATTTCTCTTATTTGAGTCTCAGACTTTAAAGTTCCATCTCTATTTAAAAGAATTTCATAATGGAGATTTTTAGATCCAGGTATATGACCTGAACGCAAGCCAGGCCGTGGTTCCACTTCATCTCCTTTGAACCTAGGGACACTTCTGGCGTCTAAAATTGTTGCAGTGGAAAGTTTTGATGAAGCAGCAACCTGGGTGACGTCCTTTATGAGACTTGCCTGATATTGTACCGTTATATGACGATCCCTTAACAGTGGTTTTTTGTTATCAATGGGATGATTTTCAGATATCCACTTTGGAAGACCTCCATCAAGTACTGCAACATTTTTTTTCCCAAATAAGCGAAACATCCACCAAACGCGTGCTGCAGAGAATAAACCATACCCATCATAGACAACAATTTGATGTCCATCGCCAATACCTAAAGCTTTCATTCTACTTATGAATTTCTGTGAGGTGGGTACCATATGTGGAAGATTACTTTGAAGATCACAGATTTCATCAATATCAAAAAATCGTGCACCTGGTATATGTTTTTCTTCATATTCTTTGAAGCCGTCACGCTTCATTTTTGGTAAGTACCAGCTTGCATCTATAATTCTTAAATCAGGATCAGTTAAATGCTTAAGCAACCATGATGTTGAAACTAATACTTGTGGATCATTTGATAACATTATGTAACCATGGGTTTCTTTTCAGTGTATGTTCGCTTATTAAATGTTTCAATACTTGAGTTGAGTTAATGAACTAAATCTTCTAAATTTTTTACGAACTTAGATAAACTATATATTCAGAAAATTTAATTATGTGAGCGCAATAGTCTTGCTTTCTGTTTCTGCCAGTCTCGCTTTTTTTCAGTCTCACGCTTGTCGACATTCGTTTTGCCTTTGGCAATTCCAATTTTTATTTTAGCGTTGCCTTTGTGGTTAAAATATAACACTAATGGAACTAAGGTCATTCCCCCACGAGCGCCAGCCGACCATAATTTGGATAGCTCACGCTTTGAGACAAGTAATTTACGCTTNCGGCGCTCGTCATGTTTGAAAGTTTTTGCCTGATTATATGGTGCTATATAGCTGTTAATTAACCACAATTCACCGTTCTCAACATTAGCATAACTTTCGGCTATATTACTCCCACCTAATCGTAATGATTTAACTTCTGAGCCTTCTAGAATAATCCCACATTCAATGTTATCCTCTATCGCATAATTGTACCTTGCCTTGCGATTTTCAGATACTATTTTATAGTTTTCATTATTATTCATATTTTACCTGCAATCTATAATTGCAAAAATTTAAAGCCGTAATCTTTTTTTCTAAATTAAAAATATGTCCTGGCCTTTTTGTTAAATTTTACAAAATTCCCGCAAATTTCATCGCATTCTTTATTTTTATTTTGGTATCATCATGTAATTGTGTCAAAGGTGAACGAACTTCTGTCGAGCAAAACCCAAGAAGAGATAGTCCATATTTTACCCCACATAATCCGGGCTCAGTAAAAATGGCTTGATGTAAAGGCATCAGTTTGTCTGTGATTTCTAATGCTAACGAAAAATCCCCATTCAGAGTTGCTTCTTGAAATTCTGAGCATAATCGCGGAGCAACATTTGATGTTACTGAAATGCAGCCTGTTCCGCCGTGTGCATTAAATCCAAGAGCTGTAGCATCTTCACCAGATAATTGTATAAAATTTTCTCCGCAAGTTATACGCTGTTGTGGTACCCTTGATAAATCCCCAGTTGCATCTTTAACACCAATTATTCTAGGTAATTTGGATAATATTCCCATTGTGTCGGGCCACATATCAACTGCTGAACGACCGGGTATATTGTAGATAATTATCGGGATATTAGCAGAGTTATGTGCTTGAGAAAAGTGCTCAATTAAACCAGCTTGAGTGGGTTTATTATAATAAGGTGTTACGACTAGGCCAGCAGTTGCACCAACAGATTCAGCATGTTGTATGAATCTAATTGTTTCAGCTGTGCTATTTGAACCAGCACCAGCAATTATTGGTACCCTGTTAGCATTTTCTTTTACTACTTGCTCTACAACCATTTCATGCTCGGTATGAGTAAGTGTTGGACTTTCACCTGTAGTTCCAACGGGTACTAATCCTTTAGAACCTTCAGAAATTTGCCAATTCACAAGGTTTTTGAGAGCAACAATGTCAACCTCACCATTTGAAAATGGTGTCACTAAGGCCGTAATCGATCCTTTAAACATAATTATTGCTCCTGAGCTTAATATTTCCAATTTAAATTATAAATAAAATACTTTCTAGTATGAATTGCCAAGAAATTGCTAATAAATCAAGTGTATGTTAATGGGTTTCTACTAAGAAGGGTGCCAATGCTATTATTTAAGTCAAATCAAAGTAGGGCATTGGCACTGATTTTTTTCTATTTTCTTTCTGTAGATATAGGTCTTTCAGCAAGCCTAGTTGAACAAAAAAAAGTCATGAAAAATTTGATCTTAGCTGTTGATAGAGGGCAGTGGAAAACTGCAGAAGAGTTGTCAAAAAGCATTAATGAACCAGCGGTAAAAACCTTCATAAGTTGGGTGAAATTGCGTAAAGGATTTGGCTCATTTAGGGATTACCAGTTTTTCTTAAGTAATTATTCGCATTGGCCAGGTTTGCAAATTTTAAAACAAAAAGGTGAAGCGAAGATATTAAAAAAAACAATACCAAAAGAGGTGATTGCATATTTTAAAAACTCGCAACCGTCTACAGGGTTTGGAGCAATGTGTTTGATAGACGCTTACCAAAAAACATATAATAATGATGCCGCAGTCAGAGAAATCAAGCGTGCTTGGTCTGAATTAAGTTTTAAAAAAAGTGAATTCACTTTTTTTATAACAGCACATGGTAGTTTAACAGTACCCCTTATGAATAAACGCAGTGAATTTCTTTTATGGAATGGCATGACCAGGGAAGCCAAACGACTTTTACCATATTTAAGCAAAGATACTCAGGCTTTAGCTAAGGCCAGGATCTCTCTTAGGCAGCAAAATTATGGTGTAGATGTTTTGATAAAAAAAGTACCACCCAACTTAAAATCAGATCCAGGCTTAGCATATGAGCGGTTTTTATGGCGGGTAAAGAAAGGTCGCTCAGAAGGAGCAAGAGAAATTTTGACAGAACAAAGTATGTCTAAATCAACACTAAGTGTTCCAAGTAAATGGTCACGCAAAAGGCGAGATTATGCGAGACAGGCTATGAGGGACAATAAACCAGAGTTAGCGTATTTTCTGGCATCAAATCATTTTGTTATTAGTGGGTCTGATTATGCTGATTTAGAATGGTTATCGGGGTATATCAGCCTGAGAAAATTAAATAAACCAGCACAAGCAATTGCTCATTTTAATAATTTTCTGAATACAGTGAAGACCCCTATCTCACTAGGGCGTGCGGGGTATTGGTTAGGAAGAGCACATGAGGAAATTAATGAATTAAGGCTAGCGAGATATTATTACCGCCTCGGCGCGCAAAATCAAAGTAGCTTCTATGGCCAATTATCAGCTGAAAAAATTGGCGCGAAATTGGAGATTTCTCTAGTCTCGTCTGAGATTAATACTGATATATCTATAGAAAAATTTGATAAAACTGATATTTTCCGTTTGGCTGTTCTTCTTTATGAGTCAAACGCAGATATTTTATCTAAAAGGTTTTTTTTACACTTTGCAGAAGGCTTAAATGTGCATGAACACCGGAAGTTAGCTGACCATTTATTAAAGAAAAAGAGTGAATTTCTTGCGTTAGCAATTGCGAAGCAGGCAGCTACAGAAGGTAGNATTTATTCTAACGCATATTACCCTGTGCATGAACTAGCAAAGTCATCATGGAAAATTAGGCCAGAAATCTTATTAGCAATAGCTAGACGTGAAAGTGAGTTTAATTTGAGAGCAAAGAGTGGGGCTGGTGCAAGAGGTTTTATGCAAATTATGCCTGGAACAGCAAAAAAAGTAGCAGCTGATCTAAACTATAAGTATTCTTCAAAGAGATTGACTACTGATTGGCAATATAACGTGGAGTTAGGAGCTGAATATCTAAATTACTTAATGGTTAAGTATGAAGGATCTTTTCTTTTAAGTTTTGGTGCATATAATGCTGGCCCAACTAGAATGGACAGTTGGGTAAAGCGTTATGGTGATCCGCGAAATAAGGATGTCGATTACATAGATTGGATTGAACATATTCCGTTCAATGAAACAAGAAACTACATTATGCGAGTTTTAGAAGGGGTGTTGATTTATAGAGCTAAATTAAATGATAACATGAACTCTCCTGTTAAAATAAGATTAACTCGAACACCTTGAGCTTTTTTTCAACATAATTTGGTATTATTAATTTTTTTATGTTTTATTTTTTAGTGGGAAAAGTTGCATAAAAACTCCAACTAAGAGCAAATAAATGCTTGATAAACTAAGACCAAATAAAACGATTGGACCAGGATCGAAATCAACCCAAGCGGCCAAACCGGCACACGCTGTCCATAAAAAAGCAGTTGGTAGAGTAACCAAGCGCCATCTTTTTGTTCTTACTGGATGAACGAATTCCACTGGGAGAAACATTGATAAAGTAAGAGCAATGACAATGCCCAAAATAATCCAAAAGTTTGGCTCTAGAGCAAAAAAGACTAGAATTACCATATTCCAACAACCTGGAAACCCAGAGAAAGAGTTATCTTTAGTCTTCATTCGCGTGTCGACAAAATAAATAACACTTCCAAATGTAATTACTATTATACAAACCCATCCAGTCCAATCTTTATCAAAAAGCCCACTTTTAAATAGTGCAAAGGCTGGAATAAATACGTAAGTTAAGTAATCTATGATGAGGTCAAGTAAATAACCGTCATACTGTGGGGCATATTTTTTTACATTATACTTTCTGGCTAAAGGCCCATCAATTCCATCAACAATAAAAGCAATGACAAGCCAGACAAACATGACGTCCCATTTTCCATCGACTGCTGCTAACATAGCTAGCATTGCAAATACGGCTCCAGTAGCAGTAAATAAGTGGACAAAAAGTGCTCGATTTTTATGCGTCATTAACTACCAATAAAACCAAAAGTTAAAGATTGCAAAGCCTTCAAGCCTTTGGNTGAGCACTTTNATATATTTCCATTAACTTTTCTTGATTAACGGCTGTGTAATTTTGAGTTGTAGATAGCGAAGAGTGACCCAACAAATCTTGTATTGCACGCAAGTCACCACCTGCTTCTAATAAGTGTGTAGCAAAGGAATGCCTCATCGCATGGGGAGTTGCACTTTCTTCTAGGCCTAATTCCCTTCTGGCTTTTTCTGTTACTTTTTGAATAATTCTTGGGTTTAATGGCCCTCCTCTTACGCCAATGAATAATGATCCATCTCTAGTAGAACTAAACGGACAAAGTCTGATATATTCATTCACAGAATCAATTGCTATTTTAATTACTGGGACTACACGTTCTTTATTATTTTTACCTTTTATTCTCAAAATTTCTGTTAGAGGTGCATCTGATTGAGTCAGGCTTAGGGCTTCCGAAATTCTAAGGCCACAGCAATATAAAAGAGTTAATATAGCACCATCACGTGCTGATACCCAGTCAAGTTTGTTTTGTGATTTAACAGTTGAAATAAGGTTTTTAGCAGCATTTTTTTCTAAAGGTCGGGGTAATTTATTATGAAATTTTGGTGATCGAACAGCTAATATACCTGTGGGTTCAAAGTTTTCTTGCTCACCAAGCCAGATAAAAAAACCTTTGATTGCAGAGAGTTTTCTAGAAACTGATCTAGAAGAGAGGCCGTTAGTTCGTTCAAATGCCATCCAAGCTCTCATGTCAATTAATTCTATAGTTTTTAATTTTGTAGGAGATATCTCGTTTTGAAAATGTTTTGACATAAATTTTATGAAATTGAAAACNTCGTTTCTGTAAGCGATGATTGTTTTGTTTGATCTCCCACCCAATGATTTCAACCAGGTAAGCCAATCCTCTACTAAGTTGGAGGTTGCTAATCTTGGACTGTTCAAATCAACCAACGGGCCATGGTCCTTTCAAAAACATTAGCAAAAAATGTTAATAATTCAGTTCCTTGACCAGTAGAGAACTTTTCCTTTTTCTGAGAACCTAATATTAAAAGGCCCTTAACATTAACGCTTTCAAAATTTAATATTAATAATGCCTCAGACGATATTGTCTGCTGATTATTTTCATAGAATTGATGAGATGTGTTTACATTTGACCTTAGTGTTACCGTTTGTGAAGGAAAGTACCCTGAATTTGATAAATAATCTTTAATAGTATTTTCACCAACCACGATTGTTATCGGATTTAAACTTTTTAGTAATGTTAGGTTTTCGCTGGCAGCATTTGTCTCCAAAATAAGACCGATATGTTCAACATTTAATATTTCTTTAACTTCTTTTGACAATCTCTTTATGAAACTTGGAAAGTCACTGGGCTCTAAGAGCTTTAATATTGCTCGCTGTATTTGACTTGCACCAGATAGGTTTTCGTAAGCCATAGCAATCACATCATTATGTGTGTTTTCAACTTTTTCTAGCCTTCTCTCTAGCTGCTTCATAGCTGCACCACGAAGGTCAACTATATTATCCCCTCGCAAATTACTTTGCGCATTAAGAAGTGCATCCATAAGTTCGGGGTCTTCTAATATTACATTAGGGTTTGATAGGATTTTTTCTTTTAATTTATTGGTTGGTTTCTTTGCATCATTCATTTTTTTTCCAAGATTTAAATTATTTTTTGTCCAGTTTTTGCCCAGTCTTCCATAAATATTTCAAGCCCTTTTGTTGTTAATGGATGCTCAGTTAACATTTTTAAAACATTGGGTGGAGCGGTGATAATGTCAGCACCAATTAATGCACATTGTGTTACATGATTAACTGTACGAATTGAGGCACCTAATATTTCTGTTTTGAAGTCAAAATTATCATAAATTTGTCTAATTTCTGATATTAAATCCATTCCATCTACATTAATGTCGTCTAATCTACCAATAAAGGGTGAAATGAATGTTGCACCAGCTTTTGCGGCTAAAAGCGCTTGGTTTGCACTAAAACAAAGAGTAACATTAACCATGTGACCTTCTTCTGTTAATGTTTTGCAAGTTTTTAATCCTGCCCAAGTTAAAGGAACCTTTACCGCAATGTTTGGTGCAATTTTTGCTAATTTTTGTCCCTCAGCTATCATTGTGTCAGCATCGGTTCCCACAACTTCTGCACTAACTGGTCCGTCAACAATAGAGCAGATCTCTTTTGTGACTTCTAAAATATCACGACCAGATTTCATTATTAACGACGGATTTGTTGTTACCCCATCTACCATACCCATTTCATTTAATTCAGAAATGGCTTCAATATCTGCTGTATCTACAAAAAATTTCATTGTTTTTTCCTATTATTTGGGGCTATTCGCCAAATGATTTATATGTCCTTATATATAACAAATGCTTTAGATAGCATACCCTATAAAATTGTGAGTTAAATGGATAAAAAATATTCTTTTCTTGAGGGCGAATTAGTGGGGGTGCTAACTACTGAACCTGTTAATCGTATCTTAGACTATTACTCCCCTCAGGGTGGTGTTAATTTGGGAGACTTTGTTGAGGTAAACTTGGGTCCTCGCAAAGTTTTGGGTTGTATTTGGTCAGCAGGGATTGGTGGATACGATATTTCAAAAATTAAAAAAATCAACCGCGTTTTAGATATTACTCCAATGCGTAAAGAGATGAAAAGTTTTTTATGCCGTGTTTCTGATTATACCCTTTCGCCACTTTCTGGAATGTTAAAGTTGGCACTTCGGGGTAATACTTTGAATTATAAACAGACTAATAAAAACATTTACTATTTGCACCAAAATTACATGTCACAAGGTATCAGGAAGACTATGGCAAGATCGCTAACCATCGATTTTCTTGAACAGAATCCAAATAAAAGTTTTTCATTAAGTGAATTAAGCGCACTCTCCAGGGCCTCCATATCTGTTATCAGAGGCTTAATAAAAAATCGAATTATTATTGAGGAATCGATTCCTGTAGACTTGTCGTATTCGAAATTATTGATTGGAAAAGCAAAAAAGAACCTATCAAAAGAACAGTTGGAAGCAGCTGAAAAATTGAAACTATTGGTACGAGAAGGAAATTATGGTACTACTTTATTAAAAGGTGTTACTGGCTCAGGGAAAACCGAAGTTTACCTTGAAGCGGTTGCGGAAGCTTTAAGAAAGGGGCGTCAAGTATTAGTTCTTTTACCTGAAATTGCCCTTACTTCTGCATTTATAGATAGGGTTCAGGAGCGTTTCGGCTGTAAGCCAGCAGAATGGCATTCAGGTATCACAAAAACTGAAAAGAATCGATGCTGGCAAATGGTTGCCTCAGGCAATGCTGAATTAATTGTTGGCGCACGCTCAGCTCTTTATTTGCCTTTTAAAGATTTAGGTTTGATCGTTGTAGATGAAGAACATGATTCTTCTTATAAGCAGGAAGATGGAATCTTATATAATGCTCGAGATATGGCTGTTCTTAGGGCATCTTTGAATTCAGCGGTAGTAATCCTAGCCTCAGCAACACCATCCTTAGAAACTTGGGTTAATGCTAGGATTGGCAAATATACGAGATTAAACTTACAAAATAGATATGGCGTATCTGAATTACCAAAAATTTCATTTATAGATATGAGAGAAGAGGCTTTACCTTCTGGTAAATGGATCTCACAAACATTGATTAAAGCTATAAATTCAAACTTAGGTCGAACTGAGCAATCCTTATTATTTATTAATAGAAGAGGTTACGCCCCGATAACTATGTGTAAAGCATGTGGTCTTCAGGTCGGTTGTGAGAAATGTGATGCTAGAATGGTGTTGCATAGCTTTAAAGAAAAGCTGATGTGCCATCAATGTGGTGATACTAAAAGTGTTTTAGAGCTTTGTCCAAATTGTGGAGTGTCAAATTCTTTTAATCCTATCGGACCAGGAGTGGAAAGGCTTGCTGAGGAAGCTTCAGAAGCTTTTCCTGGTGCCAAATTAGCTATTTTATCATCTGATTTAATTGGTTCTTCAAAAATGATGACAAAATTAATAAATAAAATCGCAAACGGTGATGTCGATATAATTATTGGCACGCAGTTAGTAGCTAAAGGACATAACTTCCCATTATTATCATTGGTTGGTGTTATTGATGCAGATTTAGGTTTGCAAGGAGGAGATTTGAGGGCTGCTGAGAAAACGTTCCAGCTAATAAAACAAGTGTCAGGCAGAGCGGGTCGAGCAAACAAAAAAGGTTTGGCACTTTTACAAACATATCAACCTGAGCATCCAGTAATGAAGGCTATATTAACTGGTGATGAAGAGGAGTTTTGGGCTTCAGAAGCAGCACAACGTAAACAAGCAGGAGTTCCCCCTTTTGGGCGAATGGCTGGTATTGTTGTTTCTGGATTGCACTTAAGCCAAGTGACAAAAATTGCCAATGATATGGCAATTAAAATTGAACCATTGAAAAAAATTGATGCGGTAGTTTATGGACCAGCTCCTGCGCCAATATCACGGATCAGGGGTAGGCATAGAATTAGGTTGTTAGTAAAGGCTGCGAAAGTAAAAGATTTTCAAAAGGCTTTGCTCTCATGGGTTAATCAGTTTAAATTGCCGGGCAATGTTCGATTGTCAATTGATATAGACCCTCAAACATTTTTTTGATAAATATATGGAAGTTTCGTCCTAAATTGTTTAAGGCAAGCAAATAAATTTTTTAATTATTATTGTGGTATAGGATAAATGTATTGTTACATACTATTTAAGTGCCTTAATTTTATTAAAAAAGACCAGAGTGAAAAGAACATCTTATTATGACTATATTGTACAAGAAGGTTGCACTAATTGGGTTAGGCTTGATTGCAAGCTCAATAGGTCATGGTTTAAAAAAACATGGTCTTTGTACTACCATTTCTGGACATGCCAAAACTAGTAATACGAGAAAAAAAGCATTAGAATTAAATATTATTGATGAAATCTGTGATAGTGCTGTGGAAGCTGTACTAGGGGCAGATTTAGTGATCATTTCCACACCAGTAGGCGTGATGGGTGAAATTGCAAAAGAAATTTCATCGTCATTGAAAGATGGAGCAACTTTAACAGATGTTGGTTCAGTCAAAAAAGATGTTATTTCATTAATCAAACCTCATTTACCATGTTCAGTTCACTTTATTCCAGGACACCCGGTTGCTGGAACTGAAAGGTCTGGTCCAGAATCAGGTTTTGCAGAATTGTTTAAAGATCGTTGGTGCTTGCTAACGCCACTTCCTAATACTGATGAGGTTGCCTTGTCTAAATTAACTGAAATGTGGCAAAGGCTGGGGGCTCGTGTTGATACTATGGATGCCAAGCATCATGATTTAGTTTTAGCTGTAACATCACATTCTCCTCACTTAATTGCTTACACCATGGTAGGTGTAGCAGATGATTTGAGACGAGTGACTAACTCAGAAGTGGTTAATTATTCGGCGGCTGGATTTCGCGATTTTACTCGAATTGCTGCTTCGGATCCAACAATGTGGCGAGATGTTTTTTTACATAATAAGGAAGCAACATTAGAAATTTTAGGAAGATTTACGGAGGAACTGTTTTCTCTACAACGGGCTATCAGAAAAGGTGATGGAGAATTTTTACATGAATACTTTTCCCGAACAAGGAAGATTAGACGCGGCATAGTTGATGCTGGGCAAGATACAGATTCACCTGATTTTGGGCGAAGAGATTCCGCAGAAGGTAGAGAAAAAAAATGATGAATTATCTAATTAATAAACGAGTTTATATTTTTATATTTTGTTTAGTTTTTTGTATATCGAACGTTGCGGTTGGCCAAACTGTTTCAACCTCAATTGTCCCATCAAAAAGGATGTTTGAAACCTCTCGAATTAGTATGACGGAACCTTTTAAAAAGGCACATGCTGAAGACTTACCTTTAATAACATCACTCCGGCCAGTTTTTCGAATTGAAAATAAAATATTGTCTGCGCAAAATTCTACAGTTTTTAAATTGAAAAAAATTATAGTAAAAAAGAATAAGACGACAAGAGTTTATATAATGGGAAGTACAGTCCCTATTTTTAAAAGTGTTGTACCAAAAATTCGGCCACTATAATTTATAATTATCTAGTTCTTTTTAATATAGCGTTTGTTTATTTATTGAAAATAATCTGTTACATGGATTTTGGATGTTGAAGTTTG
>JGI26060J43896_10000599_pt1 | contig 13148 bp, 8 predicted proteins | sample MarorgKNORR_S2LV_6_FD_43896 | JGI IMG/M metagenome (IMG submission 43896) | reverse complement strand
CTTGACAATATTAAGAATAATTTAAAAAAGCTATAATCAATTTTTAAACCAGCAACTGATAAAATAAAATTAGAACCAAATTTTAAGATAATAAATAATAGAACTGAAGAAACGAATGCTCCAATTAAACCATGAAAAATACCCTCCAAAATGAAAGGTGTCTTAATAAATGCTCTAGTTGCGCCAACTAGTTGAAAAGATTTTATCAATTCTTTTTTTGCATAGATTGTTAAGCGTACGGTATTAGATATTATTAATACAGAAACAATTAATATTATTATTAATAACATAATTGAGATTTTTACAAAAGTTTGATATGTTGTTTCAATACGATTAATTAATCTACCTTGATAATTAACTTCATCAACTTCTGAAAATTTTCTTAAACGATCTATTATTGGTCTAATGTTGAGTTTATCTTTTTGTCTTTTAACTAAATTTATTACACAACTAGCTGGTAAAGGATTAAAACCAACAATATCTAGAACATTCTCACCAAATTGCGATTTAAATATTTTTTTAGCATCATTTTTTGTGATAATAGTCGTTGATCTAATACCACGAATAGACTTGAATTCTTTAACAATCTCTTCAATACGCTCATTAGAGACGTTTTGTTTGAAAAATACTTCAATTTTATATTTATCTCTAAGATACTGAATTATTTTTCCAGTATTATCACTTACTATGATTAAAGAACCAGCAACCGTTAAGGTTAAAAATATAGAAAAAACTGCTGTGAATGCTGTAAGCTTATGTCTCCATAAATTTTTCAACCCTTCGGATAATAAAAACATCATTTTATCCATTAAGATTTCCTTACAGTTCCATTTTGAATCTCAATTATTCTATGGCCACGTCCTTTAATTAAATTATAATTATGAGATGCCATTAAAATTGATGTTCCTTCTCTATTTATTTCTTCTAATAACTTAATTAATTCAAAAGAAGTGACTGGGTCAAGATTGCCTGTAGGCTCATCAGCTAAAATAATATCCGGTTCTTTTACAAGGGCTCTTGCAACACAAGCTCTTTGTTGTTCACCTCCTGATAATTCATTGGGGTAGTGATTTGATTTAGATTCTAGACCGATTTCTTCTAAAGATTCAGTAACACGATCAATAATATCATCTTTATGAAAGCCCATAACATGTAGAGGTAAAGCAATGTTGTCAAATAAATTACGATCATTAAGTAAATGGTAATCTTGGAATATCATGCCAATTTTTCTTCTAAAATATGGGATTTTTTTTGCTTTTATATTGGCTGAATCAAACTTGCTAACTATAACGCTTCCAACTGTTGGGAATAAGTCCATATAAGCCAATCTGAGTAGAGTAGTTTTGCCAGAACCAGTTGGACCAATTAAAAATGCAAATTCATCGTCTTGAATAGTTAGATTAACATTTGAGACTCCACCACCTTTTTCATAACTATAAGAAACATTATCAAGTTGTATCATGTAAATAATATAATCTTAATTATATAGTTTAGAATAGCACATAAATAAAAATTATATATCCTGCAAGTAAGAATGTTGAAGTAAATCTATTAATAGGTTGAGGCAATTTAGCAACTACAAATAAAGCAAATGCAAAACCAAGCATAAAAAAAACTTCTTTGCTCATGATATCCTTAGGAGAGTCCAAGGGATGAATAATAGATGTTATTCCTAAAACTGAAAGAATATTAAAAATATTAGACCCTATAATATTTCCAACTGAAATAGCACTTTCTTTCTTAAAAGCTGCCATAACAGAGGTTGCTAATTCAGGCAGTGATGTACCAAAAGCAACTACACTCATTCCTATTACTACTTCAGATAAACCATAATACCTTGCCAAGAAAATAGCTCCATCAACAAATATATCAGCGCCAATAGATAAAAATACAATTCCAATTATAACAAGAAAAATAAGTTTATTTAATTTTACATCGATCGCCTTTTCAGAATCTTGATCAGAAACCAAAGGGCTTTTAATGCAATAAAGAATATAAAAAAGTAAACATATTACAAGAACTGAACCTTCAAACTGACTAATACGTCCGTCAAAAGCAAAAAAGATAAAAAGTCCACATGAAAAAAGATATACATATAAATCACGTTTGATATCATTGTAATTCACATATATATATGGAAAGAAAAGAGCGCTCAAACCCAATACAAGACCTACATTTGCTATGTTAGAGCCAACAACATTACCAACCGCTATAGATGAACTTCCTTCCAACGCAGAAAGAATACTAACGATGAGCTCTGGTAATGATGTTCCAAAGGCAACAACTGTTAAACCAATGACAAGAGATGAAATACCTAATTTTGAAGCTATCCTAGAACTACCTTTAACAATCCATTCAGCTCCAAAGTAAAGCATACATGTACCAACTAATAGATTAAATAAACTATTAAGCATTTAATTCATAAATTTTATTTTCGTTAATAAATTCCCAAACTGGCTGTGTAACCATATAACGAATTGTTTTATCTTCAGCCCATCTATCTCTTATTTGTGTAGAAGAAATTTCAATTCGAGGAATATTAGCAAACTGAATTCGTGCAAGAATCCAGTTTGGAATATCACTTGGTCTGAATCCAGGTCGAATAGCAACAATCAATTTGCATTCTTTGAGAATTTCTTTTGGATTTTTCCATGTTTGAAACTGTTTAAGAGAATCACTGCCAATGAGGTAAAAAAGATCTTTTGTCTCAGTTTTTGTTTCTTCTTTATAAGATAAAATAGTATCCAAGGAGTATGAAATTCCGCCTCTTTTTATTTCATTATCAGATATAATAAAATTTGGATTATCCTTAGTTGCAATCTTCAACATTTCAATTCTAGCATCTACAGAAGATATTTTTGCATTCATTTTATGAGGTGGAGTATGAGCTGGAACAAAAACTATACGATCAAAATGTTCTGCTTCAAAAATAGTTTGAGCAACAATTAAATGTCCAAAATGGGGTGGGTCAAAAGTTCCACCAAAAAGACAAGTTTTCATTCTAATTCTAATCTGTCGAGTACGCGCTTTTGAACAAACCAAGCATCAACTAGGTCATCCATTTTAATTTTTTCTATATGCACTCGTTTTAAATCATAATATTCTTTTGCTTCTTCAAACTCATCCTTATATATGTGACAAGCTATTGTTTTCATATGAGCTAATTCAACAAAATCTGTATCATAATAAGATTCTATAACTTTATTAAACCCTAGCATAGCAGCGCTATATTCTTCCATTTTCATATATAAAAGGCCTGAATTGTACGCTTTTTTAGACAGTTTTTCTCTTAAGACTAAAATTTCTTCTTGAGCTTTTAATCTATTATCTGAACTAGGATAATCATCAATGTATTCTTGAAGTTTTTCTAAGGCTTTTTCGCTATATGTTTGATCTCTATAATATTTTGGAGACATTCGAACATAAGCTTCGCATATTCTATATCTAGCTCGTTCAACATATGGACTAAAAGGCATTCGTCTTATCAATCGATCATATTCAGCAACAGCAAGAAGTTCTTCTTTTTTTGCATAAAAATGGGCTTCCCCTAAAAAAAATAATGCATCATCTCCTAATTCTGTATGAGAAGCTCCAATTACAACTGTATTAAAGTGACTTTGAGCCTTAATAAATTTCTTTTTGGATAAAGCGGTTTTCCCTTTTTCAAACTCTAAATCATAATCTATATCCTTTATACTACTCTTATTTGAACAAGCAGTAATAAAAAAACTTAAGGTTATAAGATTAATTAATATAATTCTCATTAAATATCCTTTTTAATAGAAAAATAGACATGAATCTACCACGTATAAGTGATTTGAACACCACCTACTCCCCACTTATTTATTGATGTATAATTTAAATGCATATTTGGAAAATTATTTTTTTCACTAGATACAAATGCTGCATCCAAAGCACTTATAATATGATTAAACATTATTGCAGTAACTGCATAACGAGAATAATGTTTTAGTTTATTACTATCATATCTTAAATCACGATAATAATTTTTATTCTTTGTTAAGATAATTGATTCAACGTTTCCTTTTTGTACAGTATACCAATTACCTTTACCATCATAGGGATCATCATATTTATCATCCCATCCACCAACAAATTGATCATACTTACCAATGTTCTCATAAAAATCTCTATCCCTAATAACAAAAATATTATTCCAATCATAGATTTTAATTAAATCATTCAATTCATCTGTAAAATAATAATTACCATTTATATTTAAACTAAGTTTATGTGTACCAATTAATATATTTTCCCATTTTGTTGGAAAAATTAAACGAGTATTATTAAACCATCTTTCCAAAGTCCAGTGATCATCTCCATATTTTTCAAAATCTCGACGAATATTTTCAGCTTTATTAGATAGTTCTATTGAGTAAAATATACTTAAAGCTTCAACTCCAAAAAAAATTGCTGACTTCCACCAAAAATCATTATTCTGAACTTGACCCCATCCAGGTATTAAAAGTGATTTAAACATTGCATTACTAGGTAATGACAATCTCAATGAATCTTGTTTAATAGAATAATTATTTATATTGTAAAGATTGTACTGAGCAAAAATTAAATTTTGCAATAATAAGATATATATAAATAATCTCAATTAAAAACCAAATAAAATTGATAAATAGTAACGAGTCTCTCCACCATATGATAAAGGAATGCCATCTCCAATATCCATTATAAAACTATCAATACCACGATGCATTTCAAATCCAATAGCAGTTGGATAGTTATAAAAAGAATAGCCAGCAAGTCTAGTTTCTAAGCCGACAGATTTTTTTATACTTATTTGAGATTGGTCATTGTTCCAGGCATCACCCATTTGAGTAATAATACCAAAAGTTCCATGCTGAAGTGTAAGCCAACCTAATGAAATATGTTTTTCTCGAAAAAATGGTATTCTAAGACTTAAATCAGCTATCGCCATATGTGAACCTTCAATAGAATAAAAAGGATAACCTTTTAAACCTGGTAACCCGCCACCAAAAAAATAAAAGAATGAGTCTACTTTTGTATTTGTTATTAAACCACTTTTAGCTCCTAATGAAATTGTCCAACGCTCGGTATTAGGGATTTCCCATAAATATTTTCCATTTAACTCAATGCGTAGTAAATTATTTTTATTAAAATTAGAAATTAACGTACCTGATTCAGATAGGTCTAAACCTTCAATAAACTCATTAAACTCTTTCCTAATATCTAAATTTACGCTAAAACCAACTGGGTTAATATTTTGATCTACCCTTCTTTTATAACTTTCTAAATCCCATTTTAATCCTAAGTTTTTACCACGAAAATAATCGTAACCAATACCAGTGTTAATTTCTGGTTTTCCAATTATTTGTTCTTTAATTGAAGCTCGGTAGCGAGACCATGAGCTATAGATCTCAAATCTTGTTCCATAAAAAGGTATCTTTAATCCTCCTCTAAATTCAAGGAGTCTAAATTTAAGATTATTATCAAGTTTATAAACTGAGTAGTTATAATTTTCTTTAATATTTCTTGTTATATAGAAAGCTTCTAAAAATAATGTTGGATATAAATGCCTATACTCAAAAATAAAAAATAAATCTAAATCTTTTATTTTATTTGATGAAGCTCCACCTGTTAATGAAACTTTTTCTAAAATTTCAGATGAATAAAAATAGAAACCTGGTTTAATAGTTCCATAATCAACCATTATTCGAGGCATTACAAACATTGGCGGAAAAAGATCTGTGTATTTAGTTGATTTCGTATCTATTGATTTTTCTAATGGTAAAGATAAATTTTTATTTCTTTTATAATATGTTGACGTATAGCCAATTTGATTATCTTTAATTAAATCAACGGAATCTAGAATTGCTATTTTATATTTACTGTTTTCATATACTGAGAATACAACTTTCCCCTTTTCATTTATATCAGGCATGAATGCACCACCCGATACATTTGTTATGTAACCTTGCTTTTTATTATTTAAAAAATAAAGGTTAAAAACACCAGTCCTATCATCACTATAAATTATATTATTCTTATAATGAGTACTTTGACGCTCATCCCATAATTCCTCACCAATAAGTTTACCGCTTGTACTATCAGATAAATTTATATAATTAATATTCTTAAAATGATGAGTTGTTATATCATAAATTAATCTATTATTAAACTTATCGTAACTCAAGCCACCAATTGCTTCTTGATCTGAAAAATTAGTGATTTTAGACGTGACTTTATTTTTAATATCTATCAAATATATATTCTGTGATCCATCTTGAGTTGATATATAAAATAGTTGGTTGTTTCCTATAAATAAGGGTGAAAATGCGCGAGCATCTTTTGTCAACCTCCATTCTTTTTTCAAGCTAAAGTCATATTCATATATATCATAATAAGATGACCCAACTTTATTTGGAAGTTTGCTCCTTTTAGAGTAATAAATATTCTCACCATTCCAAGTAGGTTTAGAATAAACACCTTTAACAATTTTTTTATAAGTTTCATTCTTTAAATTATATATATATAAATCAGTACTTCCAAAATAATCATTATCTTTATTTGATAAGAATGCAATCTTTGACCCATCTTCGCTCCAAGTTGGATGCAAGTTTGCACTGCCTTTATCAATGATGATTTTATATTTCTTTTTATTCTCTTTTAAGGATACAGCTAATGTTTTATATCTTTTATTAAGAACTGCAGAAAAATCTTTATAAACATTTTCACCAGATTTACCTGTAACTGACTTAATAGCTTTATTTATAGAAAAATTACCGGGGCTACCTAAATATTGCATTATTTTTAAAAGAGCTTCAGGTGAGTATGTTATAGCTAAATACTTTGAGAATGCATAGCCAGTATTATATACGGATTCGTTACCAATACCACTTTTACCAAAAGTATTAAGTTCATTCCAAGTCAACATATTAGTATTAATTACACGATCTCTCAAAATCATATCTCTGATGCTATCCCAATTATCCCAATCAGCGCCTGGGTACATAAATTGGGCTACACCTTCAGCTAACCATGGTGGCACTGAAGTACCAGGTATTGGATAGCTAATTAAGGAATTAGGATAGCCATACAAAACATCAGGACGCTTTTCTTTTTCATATCCAATGTATTGTAAATAAGCCCCAGGAATTGATTTGCCAAATTTCTGAGCGCTTTGTATAGAAACAATATGAGTAAATTCATGGGTAATAACATTCTCCAACCATTTATGTGAACCACGCAATTCAAAATCTAAAGGACTAGTCCAAATTATAATTTTATTATCATAAAAATATGCAGCTCCATTTGAAATATCATCCACATCAGTAAAAACAATATCAGTCTTATTAAATGGTTTATAATTGTAAAGGTTCGTCACTGACGTATATATTGAATCAGCAATATACGCACCTAATCTAGCTGAATTTTCAGTTTCACTATAAAAGTGAATTCTAAAATGATCAGTTTCAATTGTTTCCCAATCTAATTCCGGGTGATTATATTGACCTTGAGCAAATAAAAAAGATGTAAATAAATAAATATAAAACTGCTTCATTTAACAATACCCAGTTTGATTATTTTTTCATCAGATTTATACTCATTTTCAACAATAATTCGGGCAATATAAATTCCAGATTCAATATTAGAAATATTCCATGGTATTTCTAAAATATCATTATTGACATCTAATTGAACGCGCGATATTTTTTTTGTTAAATAACCAGCAATATCGTAAATAAAAATATCTATTTTATTAACAACGCCTAATTTTAATCTAAAATTTATTGTTTCTCCATTCGAAGGGTTTGGATATGCATAAGAAAGTTTCTGATCAAGAATAAAGGGATTAAATGTAGTCGGTTCATTTAGTGAAAGATATCTTGAATTATCTGCAGAGGAAAATGGATACCTCCATTCATTTGTATTAATTTGATTTTCATCGATAAAGGAGAAAAAAGATTTATTAGTTAATATGCCATTTTTACCTTGGTAAGTACCAAGCGAAACTAATTTATCTGTAGTAGCAATTATATCAACAACCTTTCCTTCGTAGTTTAATATAATTATTTCACCATTATTATTTTGATAAACTAATTCACGTTTTGAATCGTCAAACAGGTTCATTGAGAAAACCGAACTAGTAGCATTTGTAGATAATGGAAATCCATTTTTACTAAAAAGATTTAAATCAAAAGCATCAATGTTGCCATTTTTATCAACTGCTACTATTTCAACTATTTGATCATTCTCTAAATCAATCAATGATATTGACTTGTAATTACCATCTTTAATAGTTGATTTATCAATTATCACCTTTTCATTATTTAAAATTACTGGTGACGATAAGGATGAAGTATAGCTTAGTAAATTTGGGCTTATGTTGTTATTAATTACTCCTTCACTATTGACTAATGATATTGAAGTACCTTTTTTAACCCATATACCTTCAATGTCTGCTTTTAATAATTTTAAATTATTAATATTTTCTAGTTTATAAGACCATTTGATATTAAAATTTTCACTATCTACATTAAATTCAAACAATTCAAAATATGAATCATTATTTTCTTGACTTATAAAAGCTATTTCTAAAGAATTAAAATTATTAGTTGAACCTTGAACAATACATNCTTGATAATTATTATTTGATGATTTATAAAATGTATTGAAATTATTTAGACTTGAACTCCACCACAAAGAATCGCCCAAACCAATAAAATCTAATTTTCCATCATTATTAATATCCCATTGCAATAATATTGTTTTAGATGTGTCATTTAAAACTTTTATATCATACGATGAGGCTAAATTAAAAGACATAGTTTTGCCAGCATTTGATATATTACTAATGTGGATACCAGAATTAGCTTTGGAATTAGCTTTTGTATTTGGATAAGTAAAAGAAGAAAAATCCATACTATTATTTGAATTTGCTCTAAAATATTCAAGATTCTCTTTAAACCACATATCACCCCAATAACCAGAAGATGGATCAGTTAATAAATTTGAGACATAACCCATATCTTGCGCACCATCAGCTTCCTCTAAATCAATACCTCTTAATTGACGATCTATATTAATAGAGTAATCATTAAAACCTTCATTTATTTTATTCTCATCAATATGCCATATTAATAATCCAGAAGCTGGTAGACCTAAATTATAATTTGAGATTGATGTAATAACTCCAAATTCATTTTTAGCAATATTAACTGAATCTATAAGAATATTTATAAAAGAAGGATAAATATTTGATTTATCCCAAATAGTGTATCTAGCTGAATCAATACTAGTACCTTCCCTAAACCAATTATTTCTATTCTCAATTAAAAAATACTCATTATTATTAATAGGTATTTTCAGAATCTGATTATGCAAAGAATCCTTTAATTCAATTCTATTAAAATTAAGAGGTGTAATTGTTGATGCCCAACCAGCATATATTCTACTCCAAGCATCTGGTGGTGCAGGAATAATTCCTCTACCATTATTTGAGCCTTGGTCCATTAATGCAAAAACTCCGACACCAGATAGACCTGTGTCTAAATTCCACAATGGAGGAAGATTTATAGAAAAACCAATCATCATTGATAAAGTCCCGGTTATACTGTACTGTAGATCACAAGGATTAGCTAATTGACTAAATAATGTATAGTCATAAAAAAGATGATTCTGCGTTTCCGGAATTATAACACCTTTTGAAATCGATGAATTTTCAAATGTTATAGGACCACCTAGATGTCTTACTACCATTTCAGGGTCAATATAGGTTGAAGGTATATCCTCAGGTGTTGGATCAAGAAATGGTAAACTAAAATCTTGGCCTACACCTGGATGGACTACAATAATTAGGTCAAATTCATCATAGTTAATTTTATCAACTTCGTATGCTTTAGAAGTAGCATCTTTTAATAGTTCAGTGATACGTTTTTCATGAAAATTATCCATACCTATTTGATTGTAATAATTCATTAATTGATCAACTTTATAACTTGACCTATCATCCTCAGGAAAAANTTTGGATGCGTTTAGGTCTAGACCAAACTTTTTATTTGAGACTGATCTATAATAATTATTAACGGCTTCAAGATGAGATTTAAAATAATTTTTATCATGTGGTGGCGGGTCAATTGTATAGTCACCACATTGATCAATATTTGAATCATAAAGAAAATCACCATTGCCAGATATTCCTGGATAATCATTCACAGGAAAAGAGATTCGTATCAAAGCAACTTTTAAATCACCGGCTATTTGACTAAATAGAGTAGAATATAAGATTAAAAAGAAGATTGCAATCTTCCTAAAAGAAAATGAAGCTATCATTAAAAGACTAAATTAAAATAAAAGATTCATGGAGAAACGCATAGTATTGGTCAATGGATGACCGGGCTCTCCTGAAGTGTAACCAAAATCAAATCCATAATTTGAGAACCTTAAACCTACACCAAATGTAGGGTTTGATATTTTACCTGTTTTATCAAAGTAATAACCACCTCTTAAAGCAAAGTAAGTTGAATACCAATATTCCATTCCAAAGTTATGTACGAGTTTATCTAATTCATCTTGCAATGTTCTATCACCAGCTGAACCAACTTCTTTTTGGCCCCATTCATTATAAGCGCCCCAATTAGAATCACCAAATTCTGCACCATACTCTTTGAAAGTATTAATCATTTCTTCAGCATCTCTTCTTCCATTATCATTTGCATCACCCAACCATTCCCAACCACCAATTTTTCTATCTGCATCTTCACCAGATGGAGATCTGTCAATATCTCCGCCCAATAACCAGTCATCTACCCAAGAAGTAAACATTGCTTTATAAAGTGGATCTTTATGTGCTGTTTCTAGTTTACCATTTTTATTATAATCATTATTCTTTGTTGATTCATCACCACCACTGTCATAACCGCCTATAATGCCATCGCCATCCCAATCCATATCTGGATAAGAAGAGACTAAAAGTTTGTCTACATCATAAACAACCTTAAAACTATTATTTTCATTTTTAAATAATTCATAGGCAAATCCAAATGTTAGATTTGTAGGCTGAGGATCAGCTTGGTCAGGGTCAATAAAAGAAACTTTCGGCCCAATATTTGTCATAGTTACACCAAAGTCTAGTTTTGGCGTTAACCAACCTTTTTTCATATAGCCTAAATCAAAGCCAAAGTCTGTAGAAGTTCCACTTCCTTTTTCAGAACCAGTGCCCAACTCTACTAAATGTTGATATGAGAGCTTAGCATTCATACCAAATGAAGAAGAGGAAGATAGTTTAGTACTATAAGAAATAGCTGCAGCTGTCATATAAGATGTGAATTTACCTTGGTATTGAGCATATTCATCCATTCGCACTTGCTCACCAAGGTTTAAATAAATTAAATGACCACCTAAAGTACCTAGATTTTTAAATTTTCTTCTAAAACCAAGAAATTCATAATATAAGTCATCAGCTAAATTTGGTAACCAATTAACATGCATTATTGCTAACTCAGATCCTTCTAGAAAAGCTAAGCCAGCAGGATTCCAATAACTAGCATAAGCATCATTTGCAACAGCCACCTGAGCCTCTCCCATACCACCAGCACGAGCGCCAGGAGAAATAAGTAAAAATATAGAACCAGCTTCACTTTGCGCATTGAGGGACGAACTACTTGTAAGTAGAAGCGCCGCAACAATTGAATAAAAACGTCTCATGAATATTCCTTTACCCTTGATAAGGGTTACATATTTTATAAATTTAGAGAAACGATTCAACCGTTAGCGTTATTATATAGGCGCTCCATAATTAGTAATAAAAATTAATCTTTTCTTCATAAACAAGGCAAGAAATTAGAAAAAAATTATTTCAGGTAATAATAAAATTAATTTAGTGACCATGTTGATAAAAAAGGTATATAAGTTATAATTAATACACTTATTAACATTACAATGAAAAATGGTAAAGTTGATTTGTAAATTGTTGGCATATCTTCTTTAAATCTATAAGCTGATAAGAATAAGTTCATACCTACTGGAGGAGTTAAAAAACCTAATTCTAAATTTGCTATAAAAATTATAGCTAAATGCACTGGATCTATACCAAAATAAATTCCCAAGGGAGTTATCAATGGTACAACAATAATAATTGCTGAAAAAATATCCATCATGCAACCTACAGCTAGTAAAAAAATATTTAATATAAGTAAAAATAATAGTTTTGAAGAAATAGTCGCTTTAACCCATTCTAACAAATGGAATGGAACTTGTGCATCAACAAGATAGCTGGTAAGTCCCATCGCTACTCCTAAAATAATTAAAACACCTCCAATTAATGAAGCGCAATCAAGTGTTATTTTATAAATATCAGACCATTTAATATCTTTATGAATTAATATTTCAACAATAAATATATATATAGCTGTCAGAGCTGCCGTTTCAACTAGAGTTGAGTAACCACCAAAAATCCCAAATAGGATAAAAACAGGAATCATGGTTTCCCATTTTGCTTCCCATAAAGATTCTTTTAACTCCTTAAAACTTAATGAACGTTTTTTAACTGATTGTATTTTACCTTGCCAAATAGCCCAGCCACCTATCATAGAAAGCCTAAGCAAACCAGGTACAATACCAGCTAGGAATATCGCTTTTATTGAAACACCAGCAGTAACACCATAAATAATCAAAGGTAAACTCGGTGGAAATAATAAACCTAATGAGCCAGCAACAGTTATGAGGCCTAAAGAAAAGACTTTAGTATAACCTTCTTTTAATAATATTGGTAAAAAGAGCCCGCCAAGTGCTAAAATAGTCACGCCTGAACCACCAGTTAGTGCAGTAAAAAAACCACAAAGTAAAACAAGAATAATAGGCGTTCCACCTGGAATCCAACCAAAAGCAGAACGGAATAGATTTACTAAACGTGTTGAAGCATTACTTTCAGCAAGCATATAACCTGCAAATGTAAATAAAGGAATTGTAGGGAGTGTTGGAGAAACAACAATTCGATATGTTTCAGCTGATATTGCTGACAAAGGGGTAAAGTCACGCCAGAAAAAAAGAATAGCTAGACCACCTAAACCTATAAAAATAGGTGCACCAGCGTATAAGGATAAAATAATTATAAAAATAGAAATCCACATAAAAAAAATAGATTCTTGAATAGG
>JGI26060J43896_10000594_pt1 | contig 13223 bp, 13 predicted proteins | sample MarorgKNORR_S2LV_6_FD_43896 | JGI IMG/M metagenome (IMG submission 43896) | reverse complement strand
GGTTTTTGTGCCTTTTTAGGCCTCGCCACATTATTTTACGCTTAAGGAATTTATTATGGGCAAAGTCAAAGCCCGCAAGGCCGCAGCTGAACTTGAAGCACTGCAACAGAACCTACCACCAGAAGAAGAGCTTAGCCGCACACAAATTAAACGTGCAATGGAAGCCCTGCAAGATTTAGGCTCGAAGTTAGTTGATCTTAAACCGTCAGATTTAGCTCGTATTCCCATGAGTGAAAGCTTAGAGACGGCTATTGAAGAGTCACGCCGAATCTCTCAAAACGAAGCCAAGCGGCGCCATATTCAGTACATTGGCAAAGTCATGCGCGACGAAGATTCAGAAGCGATTGCTAAGGCTCTAGCTTTATTAGACTCTGGTTCAGACGAACACCGCCGTGCGTTTCACCAGATCGAAACTTGGCGCGATGGTCTCATAGGTGATAACCCAGAGACTATAGAGGAAATTATACAGTTGCACGAGCAAGCAGACCGCCAACATATCATTCACCTAGTTAAGCAAGCTCAAAGCCTGAACCAGGATGCCAAAGCAAAATCTGCATCGAAGAAGTTATTTAAGTATTTGCGATTATTAGCCGACATCTAGTTGGCTTCAATCAAATCCAGTCAACCAGATTTTTAACCGAGCCGCTTCGAATCTGGCTAATGCGCTCTTCCAAGTAATATCGTCAAATACACATATGAATTAAGGCTCTATGCCAGCTGATGCCGTAACTGTTCTATTGAATTGGGTAGGGTTAGTGTTTTGTAGGCATTATCACTACGTAAGTATAATTGTTCCCGCATAGGACTGTTTAATGGTAAGTGCAGATAGTACAAGGCCGTTTGTGCTTCTTCCGGCTCTAGTTTCAACTTTTCCGCCCACTGAGCGACTAAGGCAAATAAGTCATCGTTATTTGGGGCGGGTAATGCCTGCGTTTTGATTTGATCCAAACTCTCACCCGCCAGCACCCGCTTACACAAGGCCGTGTAGTGCATATTAAATCGACTTTGTGTCGCTTGTCTTGGCAAACTTTTAAGGTCAAACCAGCCCGTGGTACGCCCGGCGTGATAAACTGCTGCATGAGTCCAAGCATGGTGGCTAGGGGTGGATGCATAACGGCAGGCTTCAGCGTAAGCTTGTTCAGGCGCAGCTAAACCAAAGCTTTGTTGGCACTGGTCCATTAAGCTTAAAAATTCGGCTATAGATGGCATCCAGCTATATTGACGCTTAGCTTGCTCTATTGCCAANACCAACACGTCTTCTTCATAGCCAGCTAAACTCAATGCCCACTCTCGTTTGGCGATGATGATTTCTTTGTCATCGTCGAACGCACTCTTAAATTTATGGCCATAAATAGTCATAAAACGGGCAAACAACATATTCACCAAAGCACGCGCGCGCTGGTCCGCTTGCGGGCTCTTTTGGGTCAGTGTTTTACCAGTCGGTATTGTTGATATCGAGGACTGATGCTGTAATGCGACGTCGGCGCTCTTTAGCAGCGTATCTAGCTTCTTCATTGGATGAGTTAGTCTGTTGTTGTGTATTTTTCTGTGCTCGTGCTTGAGCCGTTTGTTGCTGCACTTGTGCAGTTTTGATCCATTTTAAAAACTTCTGATCCCAACCACCTAAAGTTTCGCGGCGACCCTTATCCATATAGTAAAGGATAAATTCGTCTTTTATACCTAACGCAAAGGCTTCGCTTATTTGATGTTGTTGAGTTAATACCTTTTTAATATTGGCAGTGGGTTGCCAGTCTAAGTTCATGGTACATAAGTCTTGCTGATGAGCCTCTTTGGCGGCAAACAAACGGCTTAATTCATCACCTTCACCGGGTGATCGATTCCAGCCACCAAACCCTAGCAATGAAGGCTGGCTAGCACATTGATTAGCGCCTTGGTTGACATCCCGGCTAGCCAATTGTTGATTAGTAGTCACTTCCGCACCATATAATTCAATACGCACTAACGGAAGCTCCTCCTCAGCCTCAACCGCATACACTTGCAATAGTCCAAGCCCTGCAAGTTGACCCAAAATCTGAGCCTGACGCTGACGTGTTAAACACAAAGCGCGGCCGTATAAGCGCTGCTTTTCAACCACCACGCAGCCTTCATTGGCCCCCACAAGTTCAGCCACTACCGCTAACATCAGCGATTGTTCCAGGCCGTAGGTTAGGGCCAACTGCGGCTGAATCGCCAGGCTTGGCACATCAAAATGAGTATCAGACATCCGCTAGTTAACTTGCTTAGCTTGAATAATATCATACCACTGTGCCGGACCCGTTTGGTGTACCGAGGTGCCGACCGAATCTACCGCCACTGTTACTGGCATGTCTTCAACATCAAATTCATAAATCGCTTCCATTCCCATCTCAGCAAAGGCCACCACTTGAGCACTCTTAATGGCTTTAGAAACTAAGTAAGCCGCGCCGCCAACAGCCATAAGGTATACAGCTTTATGGGCTTTGATGGCATCAATAGCCACTTGGCCACGCTCGGCCTTGCCTATCATCCCCAATAATCCAGTTTGTTCGAGCATGGTGTTGGTGAATTTATCCATGCGCGTAGCCGTTGTAGGGCCAGCAGGGCCTACTGCCTCGTCTCTTACTGGATCAACTGGACCCACATAATAAATAAACCGGCCTTTTAAGTCCACCGGCAAAGTCTCACCTTGGGCCAGCATATCGATCATTTTTTTATGGGCTGCATCGCGTCCGGTAAACATTTTACCAGACAATAACAAGGTCTCACCTGGCCGCCAGGTCAATACGTCGGTTGGTGTGATCGTATTAAGATTCACCTTACGTGCTCCCTCACCTGCATCCCAAGCAATATCTGGGTAATCATCTAGACTAGGTGGCGTTTGAAAACTTGGGCCGGAACCATCTAACTCAAAATGTGCGTGGCGCGTGGCGGCACAGTTAGGAATCATACATACAGGCAAAGAGGCCGCGTGGGTTGGGTAGTCCATCACTTTAATGTCGAGCACTGTGGTTAATCCACCTAGACCTTGAGCACCAATACCCAACCCATTCACACCATCAAACAATTCCAGGCGTAATTCTTCGGCACGATTACGCGGCCCACGGTCTTGGAGTTCATGGATATCTACCGGGTCCATAAGAGATTTTTTAGCCATTAGCGCGGCTTTTTCTGCCGTACCGCCAATACCTATGCCTAACATACCCGGAGGGCACCATCCGGCACCCATAGTAGGGACTGTCTTAAGCACCCAATCGACAATACTGTCGGAAGGGTTAAGCATCACCATTTTGCTTTTATTTTCTGAGCCGCCACCTTTTGCTGCCACTTGAATATCTACCCGATCACCTTTAACGAGAGACGTGTGAATGACTGCTGGTGTATTGTCTTTAGTGTTGGTGCGGGCACCCGCTGGGTCGGCTAAAATAGACGCCCGTAATTTATTATCTGGGTGTAAATAGGCACGTCGCACACCTTCATTAATCATTTCATCTAGGGTAAGTTCAGCGTCCCACAAAACATCCATGCCTACGTCTACAAACACAGTTACTATGCCCGTGTCTTGGCACAACGGACGTTTGCCTTGGGCACACATACGTGAATTAACAAGAATTTGAGCCATAGCGTCTTTAGCCGCCTGTGACTCTTCTTTAAGGTAGGCTTTATGCACCGCCTGAATAAAATCCAGCGGATGATAATAAGAGATAAATTGTAAGGCATCTGCAACGCTATCTATCACGTCTGCTTGGCGAATAATACTCATGGAGAGATCCTAAAGTGGCCCAAATCAATAGTCCACATTATACCCCTGCTGCGTACATTAGCCCACCCAATCAGCCCTACTGTCGGTGTAATAATAAAACCAAGGACATACGTATTAGTTTTACGTCAAGCTTATAGCCTTCGCTCTCCAATCCTTCGTTCATTCCAACCGAGGGGGAAATTTCTTCTTCAGTAAGCAGTTCGTTGTCACGCATACTAGTCATCCTTCAAAATTACTGGATTACAAATTCAGTAAAGAAAACTTCTTCAATGCCACCAAAATCTTCATACCCTATTAACACCTGGTTCATGCGCATTTTAATTTTGTCGGCTAATTTTTGTTTGTCTGCCACCGTTGCTAACTGGTCTTTAGAAAAAGTAGCCACTGCCATGTAAATGGTGGAACGTAAGGCTACTTCATGCTTGTACACGTTATCCACAACCCGTTGATCGTAATGCGTCATAAAGCCCATAGAAAACTGACAAATCTGCTTACTACCTGCCAAGTTTACAGTGAACTTGTGCTCCATTTCATTATATAGCTGATCAAACGCCTGGCCTTCAGCGACCTCCTTGACAAATATACTCAGCGCTACAGGAACATTAGGGGCCACACCACCAACAGCCACACGCTGCTCGTGAATAACACCCTTACTTTTGTCGTCGATCCCCACAGGCTTTGAATCAAAGAAATCTGTAACAAACAGGGTAACGCCAATAGCAATAGCAATCAGCATAATGACCAACGGCAAGATCTTAACCAAACCGCCTATCTTCTGCTCTTCGCCCTCTACTATGTTTTCATCTGCCATGAGATAACTGCCTTCTGCCTAACTTTTTAAATTGAATGATATTGTTGGTTACACTTCACCTACGCCAAACGCTTCAGGAGACCGTCTTCCATCATCACGTTAACATTAACCGTGCCTAAACGCGCGAAATTATGGGACCTATTAGCCTGCCTCTAATCATTAACGTATTGAGATAGATACCCACCGCGTTATTAGCCTTAGCCACTGGTATTGCCCTTGAATTGTAGGCATCATCAACATACACATCTAACGATTTCGTTTGTAGACTGTAATACTTTTTAAGACCATGGGTTACCACGGTTGTTATTTCTTGGGTGTTAAGCGAACGACGACGGCAACCTGTTGCCGCGTACTATCTAGTCACGCGCATTGCCTTGGCCTAGTGGTTCACCGTATTATCGAGCTTAATACGGCAATCACTGTAATAACATTTTGAGTGGAAAAAATAAGCGATGATCACTTCTAATAACCCAGCTTCTGTTAGTCAACAAGAATTAAGCAAGCTATTCAATCAGCAACGCGCAGCCTACTTTGCAAAGGGAATACCCAGTCTAGAGGAGCGCAGACAAAACCTAAACAAGCTGCTTAGTATTCTTAAAACTAATGATCAGGCGATCGCAGAGGCTATATCTAAAGATTTTGGCAATCGCGCCCACCAAGAAACACGCTTAGCCGAACTGTTTTTATGTATCGATGGTATTAAATATGCCAGGAGACACTTAAAAAAGTGGATGAGCCCACAAAAGCGTTCAGTGTCAATATGGTTTATGGGGGCGCGTAATACGGTGATTCCTCAGCCCTTGGGTGTTGTGGGTATTGTAGTGCCATGGAACTACCCCTTATTCTTATGCATTAGCCCGCTCATTGGCGCCATTGCTGCAGGTAACCGCTGTATGATTAAAATGGCTGCCAACTCAAGCCACTTAAGCCAGCTGTTACAGGGTCTTTTTGCCCAAGAGTTTAATCAAGACATGCTTACGATCATACCCGGTGCTAGGGGCTCAGAATTTTCTGCCCTGCCATTTGATCATTTGATTTTTACCGGCTCCGGAGAAACTGGCCGTCAGGTGATGCGGGCTGCCGCAGACAACCTCACACCGGTTACTTTAGAACTAGGCGGCAAGTCGCCCACTATTATTGCGCCAGATTATTCAATTAAAAAGGCCGCCGAACGTTTGTTATTTTCTAAGTGTTTAAACGCAGGACAAACCTGTATAGCGCCAGATTACTTATTTATTCCAGAAGGCAAGGTAGATGAGTTTTTGACTGCAGCCAAGGCCATTGTCAGTGGCCGTTACCCAGATTTAGCCAGCCCAGATTATACGTCTATCATTAATGACGCTGCTTACATGCGCCTTAAAAGCACCTTGGCAGACGCCGTTGCCTTAGGTGCAACAGCCACGTCACTAACAGCCGAGCACCAAGGCGACGACTCTACACGCAAGTTCCAGCCTACGGTATTAACCCAAGTCACTAGCAGTATGCGGGTGATGCAAGAAGAAATTTTTGGCCCCATTTTGCCGGTGATGACCTATAACCATATAAGTGAGGTGTTGGATTACATTAATACTAAGGACCGACCACTAGCTTTGTATTTGTTCAGTGATGATAAAGCCATGCAGGCCGATGTGATTAATAAAACAAGGTCTGGAGGGGTATGCCTTAACGACACTACACTGCATGTGGGCCAGCATGACATGCCCTTCGGTGGTGTAGGAGAAAGCGGTATGGGGCAATACCATGGCGCAGAAGGATTTATGGCTATGAGCAAACTTAGGCCCATTTTTAAACAGGCCAGAAACCCTTCTTTATCGATGTTGTACCCGCCTTACGGCAAAAAGTTTGATAAGATCATGGGGTTTATACTAAGGTTTTAGTTGGACCTCTATTGGGTATTAGTATCTTCGCCGAACAGTCGTACTATGGCTGCTAAGCTGTCTGGGTCGTCTATAGTGGCGGGTACTTGGTAGTCCTCGCCGTTGGCTATGCTACGGATTGTTTTACGCAAGATTTTGCCCGAGCGGGTTTTAGGCAATCGCTCTACAATGTGAGCGCTTTTTAGCACTGCTATAGGCCCAATACTGTGGCGTAACATACGCCTGATCTGTTGATTAAGTTGCTCTTCATTAATATTGGCACCTAACTTCAATAATACCAATGCCATGGGCAACTGCCCTTTTAGGACGTCGTCTACTCCAACTACCGCGCACTCTGCCACCAACGGATGGTCGCCTACTATTTCTTCCATTTCTCCGGTTGATAACCGGTGGCCTGCAATATTAATCACGTCATCGGTACGGCCCATAATAAACACATAGCCATCATCGTCCACATAACCGCCGTCGCCAGACGTATAGTACGACGGGAACTCTGCCAGGTAGGCCTCAAAAAGGCGCTGTTCGTCGCCCCAGATACCCACCAAACACCCAGGGGGGAGAGGCAATTTCAAAGCGATATTACCCTTCTCGTTGGGGCCCAATTCTTCTCCAATGTCCGACAAAACATGTAATTCATAACCTGGCATAGGCACCGTAGAGGAACCTGACTTAGCTGGCAAGTTGCCTAAACCGACAGGGTTGGCACAAATAGACCAGCCCGTTTCTGTTTGCCACCAATGGTCTACTACGGGCCTGCCAATGACCTTTTTGGCCCATTCGTAAGTAGGTGGGTCTAAGCGTTCGCCCGCCATAAACACTGTTTCTAAACTGCTGATGTCATAGTTGGCCAGCAACTCGCCATNNGGGTCTTCTTTTTTAATTGCTCTAAAGGCNGTAGGTGCGGAGAAAATGGCTTTTACTTTGTAGTCTTCAATCACCCGCCAAAAAGCGCCTGCATCTGGAGTCATCACCGGCTTACCTTCGTATAAAACCGTAGAGCACCCTGCCAATAATGGGCCATATACAATATAGGAATGGCCCACCACCCAGCCCACATCAGAAGCTGCCCAAAACACGTCTCCCGCTTGCATGTTATAGATGGCTTTCATGGTGTAGTTGAGGGCTACGGCATGTCCACCATTATCTCTTACTATGCCTTTAGGTTTACCTGTCGTGCCCGAGGTATAGAGGATGTATAAAGGGTCTGTGGCTTTAACAGTCACCGCATCTACGGCGGTAGCATGGCCCATTAGGTCATGCCAGTCGTGATCTCGACTTTCTTGTAGGCTTGCTTGTAACTGCGGCCTTTGTAGCAACACCACCGACGCCACTTTGTGGTTTGNTAGCTCTAATGCTGCATCTAATAGGGGTTTGTATGCAATGGTTTTAGCCACTTCTATACCGCAGGAGGCTGTTACCACTGCCGCCGGTAATGCATCATCTATGCGTACGGCCAGTTCCACCGCTGAAAAACCGCCAAATACTACGGAGTGCACTGCACCTAGACGGGCGCAGGCCAACATGGCAATCATCGCCTCCGGTACCATAGGCATGTAAATCACCACCCGGTCGCCCTTACTTACACCTTGGGCCCGTAGCACACCAGCAAACAAAGCCACTTGGCTTAATAATTGGCTGTAGGTCAAGCTTGAGCGGGTGTCAGTTACTGGCGAGTCGTAATAAAGGGCAATTTGGTCNCCTCGGCCATTGGCTACGTGGAAATCTAACGCCATATAACTGGTGTTCATTTGGCCGTCTGAAAACCAACGNCCGGTNGCAGTAGTGGAGGTATCTAAGATGTGTTGTGGTGGCTTAAACCATGGCAATAAACCACTTTGGAGACGCCAAAAGTCTGCTGGTTGCATAAGAGACTGTTGATAGGACTCAAAGTAATTCATGTGCACGGCTCCACCTGTTAAAAATTTACCCAGGGGTTATGCTAGCTTAATGTGAGTACTTTGAAACTACGACATTGGGTGGGGTTAGATAACCTTGTCACCTGCAGTGTGGCCACGATCAAACGTTTAAACCAACCAAAAACCACGGGTTAGCCGTCTTTTTTAGGTAAAGTGAAACCAAGCAAGTCGAGTTGTTCAGGCTTTACGTCTGGCCCAACTTCTTCACTAGAATCCACATGAGTATGCGCTGCTTCTAAAGCCCGCTCAGCCTCAAGCTCATCAAGTTGGTCAAACTGTTTTTCTCGCTCGGCGCGCCTAGCCAAACGTCCGCTAGCGGACTTTTTAGGGCGCCAATACTCTTCCCAAAAACGAAAGCCAAGCACCAACAAAAAAGACAACACCACTAAATAGCCAAACAGCGTCGTAAAGTCGATGTCTTGTAACCAGTACAATTTATCGGCGTAAGCCATCAGCACCACAACAGCCACTGCAAATATGACGACCACTCGCATGGTGCGGCAAAAGGCACAAGGCTTTTTACCGCTAGGGTCGCTATCGCTGATCCTACGCCCCATAGAGGTTACCCGGCACCCACGTAATTAATCATGATACCGGCGGCAACCGCCGAGCCAATAACGCCAGCTACGTTGGGCCCCATTGCATGCATCAGAAGGAAGTTTTGGTTATTAGCCTCTAGTCCAACCTTATTAGACACACGAGCTGCCATAGGCACCGCAGAAACGCCTGCAGAGCCTATTAGTGGGTTAATACCGCCACCAGTGAACTTGTTCATGATCTTCGCCATAATTACGCCAGAGGCAGTACCGATAGCAAACGCCACCATACCCAAACATAAAATACCCAAGGTAGTGAAGTCTAAAAACTTATCGGCAGACAGTTTTGAACCTACGGCCAAACCTAAGAAGATTGTCACTACGTTAATCAAAGCGTTTTGAGTGGTGTCCGACAGACGATCAACCACACCTGATTCACGCATTAGGTTACCAAAGCAGAACATGCCTAATAACGGCGCCGCGTCTGGCAACATAATCGCAACCAAAAGCAACAGCAGTAGAGGGAATACAATTTTCTCTACTTTGCCAACAGGGCGTAATTGCACCATTTTAATTTGACGTTCTTTTTCTGTAGTCAACGCGCGCATAATGGGTGGCTGAATCATTGGCACGAGTGCCATGTATGAATAGGATGCCACGGCGATCGCCCCTAACAAATCGGGCGCTAGTTTACTGGCCACATAGATAGAGGTGGGGCCATCCGCGCCACCAATAATACCAATCGCTGCTGCGTCGGCAAGGCTAAAGTCCATGATACCCAATGTTGACAAGCCTACTGCGCCTATCAAAGTCACAAAGATGCCAAATTGCGCTGCAGCGCCTAAAAACAGAGTTTTAGGGTTAGCCAATAACGGACCAAAATCGGTCATAGCGCCTACACCCATAAATATAATCAGCGGGAAGGCTCCCGTTTCTATACCTACAGAGTAAAACATGTACAAAATACCACCGGCTTCGGCTAAACCGGCGCCTGGTATGTTAGCCAATATGCCACCAAAACCAATAGGAATCAGCAACAAGGGTTCAAAGTTTCGTTTAATGGCTAGGTACAATAACAACATACCTACTGCCATCATCACGGCTTGACCCGGCTGTATTTGGTACAAGCCAGAGCTGTGCCAGATTTGTAATAACTTATCCATGACTGCTCCGCCCTATGCCAAAGTCAACAAAGTATCACCAACGGATACCGAGTCACCTTCTTTAACCGTTACGGAACCTACGGTACCTGCTTTGCTAGCACGTATTTCAGTTTCCATCTTCATGGCTTCTAGAATCAACAATACATCGCCTTCTTGGACGGCTTGGCCAGGTACTGCATGCACCTTCCAAATGTTACCAGCTAGAGGCGCCTCGACCGGCTCACCACCGGTGACGGGCATTGCGGCGGCGGCTGGGTTGGCACTCATGGCCACCTGAGCTAAACCTACGGCAGAAATATCACCACCTTCTTCCACTTCTACAACGTAGTTTTGGCCGTTAACACCAATGGTGTACACCTTGGCTTCACCTGATGATTTTGGCGCAGTGGCAGCTAACGCCGACTCTAACGTAGGTACAGGTTCAAAGGCATCTGGATTACCACGATTTTCTAAGAACTTAAGGCCTACTTGTGGGAACAAAGCATAGGTTAGCACGTCATCAATTTCTTGATCACCGGCGGCTAAAGTAATGTTCTTTTCTTTGGCTAGCCCACGTAACTCTTCAGTGAGCTTGTCTAATTCGTCTTCTAACATGTCTGCTGGGCGGCAAGTAATGGCTTCTGCGCCTGCTAGCACCTTTGTTTGTAATTCTTCATTAAACGGCGCCATGGCAGCACCATATTCGCCTTTAAGCACGCCGGCGGTTTCTTTAGTGATGGTCTTGTAGCGCTCACCAGTGAGTACGTTAAGTACCGCTTGAGTGCCTACAATTTGAGAGGTTGGCGTAACCAAGGGAATAAAACCAAGGTCTTCGCGTACCCGAGGAATTTCTGCTAGCACTTCATCCATTCGGTCTGCGGCGCCTTGCTCTTTGAGCTGGCTTTCCATGTTAGTTAACATGCCGCCAGGTACTTGAGCGATGAGAATGCGCGAATCTACGCCACGCAAAGAACCTTCCCATTGGGCGTATTTTTTACGTACGTCACGGAAGTATGCGGCCACCTCTTCTAGAGCAACGAGGTCTAAACCAGTGTCACGGTCGCTATTCTCAAAAATAGACACCACGGACTCAGTAGGTGAGTGGCCGTAGGTCATAGACATTGACGAAATTGAGGTATCAACGTTGTCGATGCCGGCTTCCGCAGCCTTAAGAATAGCTGCAGTAGATAGTCCGGTTGTCGCATGGCACTGCATGTGAACTGGCATATTAGTTTCGGCTTTAAGGCGACTTACCAATTCAAACGCCGTATAAGGGTTTAACAAACCGGCCATGTCTTTAATACAAATTGAGTCGGCGCCTTGGTCTTCAATTTTCTTAGCTAGGTCTACCCAGTAGTCAACATTGTGCAAGTCACTTAAGGTATAAGATATAGTGCCTTGCGCATGCTTGCCCGTGGCCTTTACCGCGGCAAGGGCGGTAGTCAGGTTGCGAGGATCGTTCATGGCGTCGAATACACGGAATACGTCTACACCGTTAACGGCTGCACGCTCTACAAACTTGCGCACCACGTCATCTGCGTAATGGCGGTAACCCAAAATATTCTGTGCACGAAACAACATTTGCTGTGGTGTTTTTGGCATGGCTGCTTTTAAGGTGCGAATACGCTCCCATGGATCTTCGCCAAGGTAACGAATACAAGAATCAAATGTAGCCCCACCCCAAGTCTCTACGGACCAATAACCAATTTGGTCGAGCTTTTCAGCGATGGGTAACATGTCTGCCAAACGCATACGTGTGGCAAAGAGTGATTGGTGTCCGTCGCGTAGAACGACATCGGTAATACCCAAAGGTTGTTTAACAGCGGTCATGTGGTTGCGCCTGTTCTAGTAGTCAAAAATAAGCAAAAGGAATGTGGAGAAATTAGTGATCTTGACGATATCGATGCACTGCAGCACTTAGAACCGCCATTAACTGGGGGTCATTAGCAACTTGTTGTGACGCAGACACTGTAGCAACTTGAGGTTTTACCACAAGTTCTTCTACAGGTGCAAAACGCAACACAGTGGCTGACATCGTTTTGGTGGCGAACACCAATAACGTAAGGAAAGTAAACACAAAACCCATGCCAAACACCATTAAGGTGAGGCCTTCGAGCATTAAATCGGATGTTGGCACGGTAGCAGCTCCGGTTGTTATTGCCGCTTGTGGCAGCTATTGATGCAGCCTTGGTGAGGCCACTTGTTGTTTTCAATCTGACAATTTACCCACTTGTGACTAAAGTCGCAAGAATACTCAGTATAAAAGCCAATGATTTTCGTCCCACTACTAAAAACGTCAAACAAATTCAACAACACGACTTGTTTGCTCATTTTACGCAACACTTTAGGCTCTTTAACCTTCTGGGCGGTACACCCCAACATTTTCAAAGCCTTGGTCTTTAATGTGCAAAGCATGCAATTGGCTCATCACTCCCTTTTCACAGTAGAGTAAATAATTGCGGCTTTGGTCAAAATCTTCAAAGGCTTTATTTATTTGGAAAAACGGTACCGTAAGGATTTCAACACCCGGCAAATTGAGTGGTTTCTTTTGTTGCTCGCCACTTGCGCGCACGTCGACCACCACGTCATTTTCTTGCAATTGCTGTTTTGGTGTTAACTGGCCTTGCTCTTTGAGTTCGTCGGCCACGGCGTCAATATTAGTAACGCGGGCGTTTTCGAGCGCCTCTTCTAGCACGTCAAAATTAAAGTTCTCTTCTTCTAGCTCCACTCGTTTAAGCTGAGCTTTAACCGTAGGTCGATCAGAAATAACGCCGCAGTATTCTGGCATACTGGCGGCGAACTCGTAGGCGCCTATCTTAGTCGCTAGATCAATAATATCTTGCTTGTCATAGGTAATAAGCGGGCGTAATACTAGCCCTTCGGTCACCCGGTCTATGACACCCAAATTGGTCAGGGTTTGACTAGACACTTGGGCAATGCTCTCACCGGTAATCATGGCTTCGGCTTTTACCTTAACTGAAACACGCTCGGCCGCCCGCAGCATCATGCGCTTGAGCACTACACCCATGTGAGAGTGGTGCACGTTTTGCAAAATCTCCCCTACCACTTCTTCAAAGGGCACAGAAATAAACTTAACTCGGGCAGAAGAACCAAATTTTTTCCACAGGTAATAAGACACCTGCTTTACCCCTGCCTCGTGAGCCGCACCACCTAAGTTAAAGAATACAAAGTGCGTTTTAGC
>JGI26060J43896_10000592_pt1 | contig 13236 bp, 9 predicted proteins | sample MarorgKNORR_S2LV_6_FD_43896 | JGI IMG/M metagenome (IMG submission 43896) | reverse complement strand
GGTGTATTCGCAGCCGGTGATGTCGTCGATACTCGATACCGGCAGGCGGTTACTGCAGCAGGGATGGGGTGTCAGGCGGCGATCGATGCAGAACGGTGGATGGAAGATCAGCACTGAGTTTTAGGAGCGAAAATTGGCTTCGCTACGCAACTTGCCAAGCCGAAGCCACCATGAATGAGTCGTCTTTCCTCATGTGCGTGCCAGATGAGCTGACTGCGGCAGAACGCGCTCGATACGCGCGTCATCTGATTCTCCCAGAGATGGGTGAAGAGGGGCAGAAGCGCCTTCTCAATGCCTCTGTGATGGTCATCGGGGCTGGAGGTTTGGGGTCTCCGGCACTTCTGTATCTAGCCGCTGCAGGTATCGGACGTATCGGCATCATCGATGACGATCGCGTCGATATCACAAATCTGCAGCGGCAGGTAATCCACGCCACCGCCTCCGTAGGGTCTCTCAAGGTCGAATCGGCGGCTATCAGAATCAAGCAGTTGAATCCGGAGGTCGAGGTAGTAGAGCACGAGGTCAGGCTGAATGTCGAAAATGCGCTGGAATTACTTGCGGGATACGATGTTATCATCGACGGAACCGACAACTTCCCCACTCGCTACACGATTAGCGACGCATGCGAAATCCTAGGAACTCCGTGGGTCTTCGGAAGCATCCACCGATTCGAAGGGCAAGTCAGCGTTTTCAATCACGAGGGTGGGCCCAATTATCGTGATTTATTCCCTAGTGCTCCGCCTCCTGAACTTGCTCCAAATTGCGCGGAGGCGGGCGTTCTCGGAGTTCTTCCCGGAATCGTCGGCAGCATTCAGGCTGCCGAGGCCATCAAACTGATTCTTGACGTTGGTGAACCTCTCTCGGGCCAATTGCTCGCGATTGATGCTAAGACAATGAAGATGCGAGCGCTAACATTTGAGCGGGATGCGAACCGAGAGGTGGTTCGAGAAATGTCAGAAGAGCTGGTAATGGCGGCGTGTGCAAGTCAGCAAAGTGAACCTGAGCCAGCACCAGGTGAAGTTCTGGAGATTACACCCGCCGACTTCGTCCAGAGGAAAACTTCCGGTTGGAATCCATTCCTACTCGATGTTAGGCGGGCAGCCGAGGAATCGATTGNCTCCTTGCCAGGNACTGACCTACGAATCACACACATTTCNGTCCCTTCNCGCTCAGAGGAGATTCCACAAGATCGTGATATCGTAGTCTATTGCCGAGTTGGTGGCCGATCGAACGCTATTGCACACTGGCTGGGGCAGGCTGGCTGGAACCGTGCGCGAATCTGGAACATGGTTGGCGGGCTTCATCTGTGGGCTGATCAAGTAGATTCTACGGTNCCCAAGTATTGAACGTCAGTTTATTAGTGGTGAAATATCCCTTAATGCCCTCTTTAATTGTGGTTATTTGGCAGATTATTCNGNGAAGGGCTCTTTCTGCAAGAGTTTTTTGCTCATTAGTGGTGAATANACCAAGCAAACATCGTTTGAATTGTGGTTAATAATCCTAAAATACACCTGAATTAAGGTATTGCACCATTAGCAAGCACTCCGATAGTGGTGCGAATGGGAGACGTGCAGCGATTCTTTGTTGTAGTAGTGCAAACTGGAGATCCCCATGACAGGTCGCCGCGGCATCTGGCGCTGCCCCTCTTGCGGTAAGCATCAGACNTGGAAATCCCGCGACCAATCGACAACACGACTCGATAGGAAGTGCATTGCCTGTGAACAACGAATCAGAGTCACACTCGATCGTTCAAGCAGCGGCCGCGGGCGTAAACAGCAAGCTCAAGTTTGGGAGCGAACAGATGAGACCTCGCTAGAAGAGTTGCAACAAGAAGTATCTCTGCGAGACTCTGGTGAAACGGTTGCAGACTCGAGAACGGAGAGGGCAGGCCCCTCCAACCAGCAAGACCTCCCCCCTCTCTGGGGNGCTGACTGGAGTCCGAAGCAAGCGCTCGAATTCGCCGCCCCACTACCAAACGATACAGTTCGCTCTGAATTGATGCGATTCCTCATCGAAAGATACGACGGTCATGTCGAGTCGGCATTCGAATGCTGGAACTCCCTCAATCCTCCAGAGCGTTTCAACGGACTCTCCTTCCATGAATTCAGTCAATCATTCTGTGATGCTTACTCGCAAGTACTGAGCGAGCGCGTCTACGAGCCCGGGCTTGCAGGTCTCGCTCAAGAAGAAATCATTCCTCGCCGGAGCGGCTCATTCTACCTCGACAGGCGCGCAGTGCGCATGATGAGAGATGTCGCGTTATGTTTGCGACGGATGGCCTACATTGCTGCCGTAACNGTCGAACAACGTTTCGAATGGCAGCGATGGATGCACCGTACCCGCGCCCTTGACGAGCACCTCAAGGACCTCTTCATCAATGGAGTTTCAACGCCAGACGGAGAGCGATTCGGAGGTAAGGGATTCCGCTCAACCTGGCAGGAAGGTGTCGTAGCTTGTGCAACATCAATGACTCGCGCAATAGACATCCCCGCTGAATCAATCAACGAGGCCGACGTCATCGCTCCGATGATTCGCGACGTCGGCCTCGCCCTATCGATGGGCCAAACCCCTCTCGAAATTTTCAATGCCCAAGTTGGCAAGTCTACATCCTACATGGACGGGGGTATCGAAGGTGCAGGGGGGAGAGACCTCCATGTCGGGAATTGGAGCAAGAGAGTCCTGCCGCCAACCGCCCCACTCCCTATTGCCAGCGCCACGGCAACCGGCATTGCGCTGGCAGCCAGTAGGCTCGAAGTGCCTCGTTTTCACCTTGCACCAGTAGGCGAGGGCTGTAGCAGCAGCGGGGAGTTCTGGGAAGCAATGAACCTCGCCGGTGCCCGAGGGCTACCGATATCATACATGATTCAAAACAATCAGATCGCCCTCGATACATTCACCGTCGGTCAATCAGGAGCAGAGACCTTCGGAGACAAGGGGCACTCAATGGGGATCCCATCTTGGACGATTGATGGAGCAGACCCCGCTCAATTTCACGCATCTACAGCCGCAGCNAGAGAATACGCCCTCGACGGTTGNGGAGCCACACTAATCCACGTCGAAACGATGCGAGGATGCGGACANGCCCATCATCACGACGATCTCTACCTCGGAGCAGCCAGTGGTAATCCACCGGGCTACGTCGATCGCGAATTACTGACCTATTGGGCCGAGAAAGATCCAATTCCAAACCATCGCGAACACCTCATCCGCCTAGGTGTCAGTGAGCGCCGCCTCGCACATATGGAAGCAGAAGAGCAAGCAGCGGTCGACGCAGCTCGCCAAGAAATGGAAGCGGCAGCTTGGCCAGAAGGCAATTCAGTCACCGCAGGGATCACCTCCATCCACGATGCAACAACTCATTCAGAGCAATACGATCGCTTCGGAGTAAGCCTGCCTGGACCTGACCCCCAAGTCCCCGTGGGCAATGTCGATATCGAATTCTCTGACGCCCCAAAATCCTGGACTTACAGTAAGGCAATCCAAAACGGCATGGTTGCATTAGCCGATCAGTACGGCGATTCCATGGTTTTCATGGGNGAAGACATGGAAATCGCCGGTGCCTTTGGGATGAATCTTCCACTCAAAAACCGAGGCCATTCGGACAAACTTCTCGATATGCCCTTGTCCGAGGCCATCATCATCCATTCGGCCACAGGAGCGGCTCTCGGCGGCCTCCGACCGGTTGCAGAAATCCAATTCGGCGGATTCGCNGCACTAGCGATGAATCCGCTCATAAATAACGCAGCCCAACTACGATGGCGNTGGGGCGCGGAAGTGCCACTCACNGTTAGAATACCACTCGGAGCAAAGACTCGGAGCGGGCCCTTCCATGCCAATATGATCGAGTCCTGGTTCGCCAACGACCCCGGGCTCGTCATCCTATTCCCATCGACCCCGCAAGACGCCTACGACCTCCTCGTAGAAGGTCACGCCCTAAACGACCCAGTCATCTTCCTCGAACACCTCGGACTCTACGGATTGCGTGGAGGAAAGACGGGTTGGGGTGACTCAATCAATCAAATTGTAGACACTAAATCGGTTCATGAACGCCTCGCGCGGGCAGAGTCAAGTATCGGTAAAGCTCGCGTAATCCGAGGCGGCAAAGACCTCTCAATCGTCACTTGGGGAGCGATGGTACACGTAGCTCTCGAAGCCGCTGCTGTAGCCGCCAAGCGAGGCATAGAAACAGAAATCATCGACCTCAGAACGCTGCAACCATTCGATGCGCAGACCTGCATCGATTCCGTGCGAAGAACAGGCCGTCTGATTGTCCTACAAGAGGCGCAGTACACCGGAGGTTTGGGTCACACGGTGAGCAGTCGTATTCTCGAAGAGGCGTTTTGGAACCTCGAGAATGCACCCGTAGTAATCGGCGCTTTGGACACCCCCGTGCCATTCTCACCACCACTCGAAGACCACACGATTCCTACTGCAGAACTCGTCGTCCGTCACATCAGACGGATGTGCGAATAATGCATCGCGAGTGAGAGAATGTTGAGGTGTCGCGCATGCAAGCGATGGGAATGGACTCAAACATCATGAGCGGGGCACGGAGGGCGTGATAGCGATGCTTGACTCAGACCCCGCGTTGATTCTCATTGGCTTCGCCCTGCTCATGAGTGGAGGCGAAGGTGTTGTGCAGGGTGCGATCAAGATAGCATACCGGTTGAATGTGCCACCGCTTCTGGTTGGATTCACCATCGTTGCGATTGGAACCTCCCTCCCTGAGTTGGCTGTAGCTCTCGAAGCGGTTGCTCAAGGCGAGCCAGACATCGCTGTCGGTGGCGTGTTGGGCTCGAATGTTGCGAATGTATTGCTGGTCCTTGGAACCGCCTGCATGCTAGGTTCAGGTAGTGATGCAGGCGCAGGACTGCGCCGCGATGCCATGGCTGTCATCGTGGCGACTGTGCTGTTGACCGCCTTCGTCTATCTAGGACAAATCCCCTACGAAGGCGGCATCATCATGCTGCTCCTTTTGGTTGGTTACTACACCTATTCCTATCTCTACTCCAAAGGAAAGAGTGAGGATGACGAAGAAGAGGATACTTGGTTACCAGACAACATCATTCTCGCCATCGCGGCAACCATCGCTGGAGGGATGATGATCTGGCAGGGTGCGGTGCTCTTGCTCAATGGAGCAACTGGATTGGCGGAAGCACATGGAATTCCAGACACCGTCATCGGTTTGTCCATGGTCGCTCTTGGCACATCCCTCCCTGAATTGGCTGTAACTCTGATTGCTGCGTTTCGGAATCAAGGGGGAGTCGCCGTCGGCAATGTCCTCGGTTCGAACGTAATCAACATCCTCGGAATTCTTGGTATCGCCTCGGTCGTTGGAGATGGCATCGATATCGCTGCTGAATTCGCAGGACGAGATATCTGGGTGGTTATCCTGACTTCCGGATTAGTTGCTGCGATGCTCCTTGATGATCGTGAAATCGGTAGACGTGTCGGGGCTACTATGGTTGTCGGTTACCTATCGTACATGGCATTCCTGTACTTCGGTTGAACCTCGGCTTCACTAACTGAAGGTTCCTAAATCAGCCGCAACAGCGGTGCGAACGGCTAAGGCGGGAGGACCGCTGGCGAGTTCATGGCAGACTTCGGATTGTCCGAGGAACAGGAGATGTTGCGCGAACTCGCCCACGAGTTTGCGCGGGATTCAGTCAGGCCTCACGCTGAGCACTGGGACCTCGAGAACGAGTTCCCTCTCGAGGCGATTGGCGAAGCTCACGCACTAGGCCTGACCAATCTGCACATTCCTGCCGAGTATGGTGGCATGGGCATGGGAATCGCTGACGAAGTACTAGTCATCGAGGAATTTGCTTGGGGAGACCCAGGGTTCAGTACCGCGGCGTATTCGAATGGTTTGACCGCGGGACCAATCATCACCGGAGGCACAGAGGAGCAGAAGGAAGAGTATCTCGGTCGGCTCGTCAAAGAGCCAAAAATCGCTTCCTATTGCGTCACAGAGCCGGCGGCTGGAAGCGATGTCGCGAGTATTGAGACGACTGCGGTTCGCGACGGTGACCATTACATCCTCAACGGTGAGAAGATGTTCATCACCGGAGCCGGTCACGCTGACTGGTTCTTCGTGCTCGGATATACCGACAAGTCAGCGGGCTACAAAGGCATGAGTGCCTTCATCGTCGAGAGTGGTTTTGACGGAGTCTCACTCGGCAAGAAGGAGTCCAATATGGGACAACGTGCATCGGACACCAGAGGAGTTCGTTTTGACGAGGTCCACGTGCCTGTCGAGAACCTCGTTGGAGGCGTCGAAGGCAAAGGGTGGTTTAACGCCATGAAGGCCTTCGATCTATCTCGCCCTAACGTCGCTGCTCAGGCGGTTGGATGTGCCCGAGCGGCTTACGAACATGCCTTGCAGTACGCCGATGAGCGCAAGACCTTCGGCAAAAAACTCCACGAGCATCAAGCGATTCAATTCATGCTCGCTGATATGAAGACGAAGATTGAGGCTAGCCGCCTTCTAACATGGCGAACAGCATGGGAGGCGGACAACGGAATCCGCAATACTGAGAGTGCGGCTCACGCGAAGCGATTCGCCGCCGATTCATGCATGGAAATCACCACCGATGCAGTACAGATTTTTGGTGGCTACGGCTACTCAGAAGAGTACCCGGTGGCACGACTCATGCGCGCAGCAAAGGTTCTGCAGATCTACGAAGGAAGCAGCCAGGTGCAACGTATGATCATCGGTCGCGAGATGACTCGCGACCTCTGAACAGCCCATAGGGCTGCCCACTCACAAGACCGCGCCNTTGAAATCGGAGCNGCGAGGCCCTGAGTTAGAGAACCATGGTAGATTCAACCGTTATCCGGACCCGATTGGTTGCATTCTCGATACTCGGGATGATGTTGGTTCCAGCACTTGCTACGGCCCTCCCTGCAGTCTCNNANCCNNNGCAAATCTCCAACACTTACGCTGAACAAATTGGCGAATGGTGGGAAGATACGAACATGGATCTCGACGGCGATAGCATTCACGACGCTATCTGGATCGCCGCCCAGAATAACCACTACGAATACCTCGACGAGAACGGACGTATCTCCGTCATAGTTGACTTCGATCACACGCCGACAGCCGACGACCAAGTAATCCTCGAACGTGAGGTAGCCTTCGAAACTCAATTCCGCTATTGGCTAATCGATTCGATCGCCGGAACTGTCGAACTGAATCGTATCCACGAACTCCTCGATCAACCCGGTGTCGTCTTCGTTGAACTCGACGGCCGACTCGAAGTCCAAATGAAGGACGTAAAACCGGTTCACGGCGTCGACCTTGTCTGGCAAGACACAGGATATACCGGTGCCGGAGTAACGATGGCAATTATCGACACCGGTATCGACGGCAACCACTCCGGTGTCGACGATCTCGACGACGATAACTCGACCCACGACCCGAAAATACTCGGATTCTACGATGCAATCAACAATCCAGGTGCAACAAATGGCACAGAGATATTCCCTTACGACGACCACGGCCACGGAACACATTGCGCAGGAATAACCACAGGAACTGGCGCACCAACCTACGAGCACGTTGGAGTAGCGCCACAAGCCAACCTCGTTGGCGTCAAGGTGCTAAGTGGCAGTGGAGGCGGAACTTACGCCCAAGTCATGGCCGGAATGCAGTGGACTGTCGACAAGCGCCACGACTACAATATCCGTGCCGCGAGTATGAGTCTCGGAGGACCTGCTGTCTCAGAATGGACCACTTCCGAGAAGGAGTCAGTCAACCGAATGGCCAACGAGATGATGCGAGCNGGAGTAGCGCTCTTCATTGCAGCTGGAAANGCCGCCTTCAGCGCACAGATCGGCACACCCGGCAGCGCTGAAGACGCGATAACGGTCGGAGCCCTNGACAAAAATACAGCAATCGCCGTATATTCCAGCCAAGGCCCGACCGAAGAGGGTCGCATCAAACCAAACATCGCCTTTGTCGGCAGCAATGTGATGGCTCCAGAAGCCAACACAGGCGACGGCTACACAGCGATGTCAGGAACCAGTATGGCAACGCCCGGNGCCGCAGGTGTGGGGGTTTTGATGTTCCAGGCAAATCCNGACTTGAGTCCATTTGACATTCGCAATATGATGCAGGAAACTTCGACCTATCGACAATGCCACTACATGCTGGCCAACGAAGCCTGTGCAGAGGATCTCATCCCCAAAAACCGCCAAAACAACGTCTACGGACACGGACATGTCAACGCTCAACCTTCAGTTGAAGAGGCCGCGAATTACCACTACGAACTCAGTATGTCGCTGAATGTGACACTTGCGAGCGAGTATGGAATGGATAATCGGGTGCACATCGGTCAAGGTGATTCGATTGTCTTCGACTTGGACGGTGGAATTCAGCGAGTGCAATGGCGCACTTGGGATATGCGAGATAATTGGATGGATCTGGCTGAGTTTAACGTTGGCGACGAGCAATTTGAGGTGACGCACAATCTGCTCGTCGATAGGCTACGATTCCTACCGAATAACACCATAGAGGGCGAGCAAGTGATTCTGGTTCGCGCCATCTCTGGTGACGAGTCTTCCACCAATCTAGCCGTTGGCATCCACGTGATGGGTGAGGAAAAGATGGGTGAGAGTGGCGGAGCCGGATCACTGATGGGGTTGATTGTCGGTGTACTCGCTTTACTGGTTCTCGTGCTCCTGGGCGTCTCGCTTTCGCGGGCGTTCAGCTGCGCGAAAGGGGCTACTTCGACGACGACGAGTATGATCGGAGATGGATGCCGCCGTCGAATCAATGATGAGCGGTGAGGAAGACGCCGCTGATGATGGCGATTGACAAAGCGATCATCCTCGCCGCTGGCGCGAGCGAGCGTTTGGGTGAACCCAAGGCCCTCGTCCAGTTGACCAATGGCTTGACGCTCATCGAATTTATGGCGAACTTACTACATTCTTACCGGCTCGAAGTTACCGTCGTAACGCGAGGAAACTTAGTCCAACCAATAGGCAACATTCTCGAGGGATTAGACGCGAAAATCGTCCTCAATCGCGAGCCCGAGGCGGGGCGCACTGGCAGTATCCAATGTGGGTTGAGAGCCATAGGAGGCGGGCCGGTACTCATCGCACCTGTCGACCGTCCGGGGTTCAGTGGGGAAACCATCGAAGCCCTGCTCGAGACTAGCACCACCGCTTGCCCAGTCTATGGTGGGCGCGGTGGGCATCCAATCGCACTCTCAGCTTCGGATTGTGAACGAGTTCTCAAAGCCGCACCAGACACGCCGCTGCACGACCTCATAGAACCGCAGCGCATCGAGGTCGATGCACCTCATCTTCATCTCAATATCGACACCCCAGAGGATGTTGAGGAACTTCTCCGAATCTACTAAGATGCTGAAAAGGCCTACGAATCGATATAGAACTACAAAACATCAGCATTGAGTTCAATACAACAGAAACCCGGGATTAATCAGGGCTGCAGAAGTCTCTCGATTTCTGGATATTCCCCCATTGCCCAGAGGAAAGCAAGACCGATGAGAAGAGCGGGGAGCGTAGTGTGGATCGTTGCCCAAATCGAGGCGGTCTTGTGCCTGACCAGAAGTGGGAACAGAGCATCGCCATCCTGTGATATTGCATTAGCAACCAGCGCAGGGAAAGAGACGAGGCCCTCGACATATGCCGTGATGGCGATGATCTGAGGTCCGCAGCCAGGGATCAGACCAATACCGGCTGCGACGAAGACCGCGCCGACACCAGCACCATGCTCGGCGAGGTCACCATCCTCCATGCCGAAACCAATCATCCCGAAAGCGAAGGCAAGGTAAGCGATGAGGACCCAAAATGTGACGAAGGCGGTTTCCGAAGCAGCGTGAACGAGTGTTTCATCCATCGAATGCAACTTGTCGCCAATCGTCGCTTCTGTATCGTCAGAAAGGAAATTTTTCGACGAAAGATAGAGAATAATAGAAAGCGATGTTCCAATCAATCCCACCCATGTCAGAATACCATCTCGAGTCATCGGATCCCATGCGAGTTCGGGTGCGTATTCGGCATCCTGAGCATACCAAAAGAGTAGCATAATCGCGAGAACTAAACCGACTGCTGTGAATGCCCACCAAATTCGATAACCTTGGTGAATAATCTGGTAACCCAAGCCCTCTGGAACTTCTCTGGGAAGGTCATCAAGCACCGAATCCTCTCTTTGCACGCCAAAACCAGCATCGTCTTCCAACTGCTTGGCAGCCTCTTCTCCCAGCGATTCCTTCGAGCCAAAGGTTGGGCCGAATCGCCCAAGTGGGCTGGCGGGGGTGACACCGATTGCGTCAGCCCCGTATCCCCACACGACTCCTACGACGAATGAAGTCGCGTGGACGATTAAGACCGGAGTGAGAAATTTTGGATTTTGGAATACCGCGCCGATTAGAACGAAAGCAGCATCGCCAAGGGTGGCGATGAGTGTGGCGATTACGGTCCCGTAAGTGACGTAGCCACGCGTATACATTGGCATCATGATGATTGCACCGCCGCAACCGGGGGTCAGACCCATGATGGCACCGAGAGCCGGTTGCCAGCGCTTATTATCACGGATCCATTCAACAAAACGGCCCGCAGTAATGTATTGCAACCAACTGAACAAAAGCACCATCGCGGCTACGAAAACTGTGACTGCAAGGAAGGCGTCCCGCATCGAAATGACGAGAATTTCGAGCGCCTCACCAAAGGTGATGTTGAACGCCACGAAGCGCCTCGGTTGGTATCAACCATATCAAAGTTAGCCGNGGCTAACTCNCNGCGAGTTAGGCGGAAAGCACTGCTATTATCGCAATGATATCGGACACAACTCCAAAACGGACACGCGTATCGCGCTCTATGACCAGCGCCACCCTCGCTTGGGTCCTCGGGAGGCTCGGATGCGGTGATAGGGTTGCGCTCGCCTCTGTCGTAGAAGCGAGCGGTAGCGTTCCGGGCAAGCCGGGAGCGCGCATGGCTGTGACCAATCGTGGCAGAAGGCACGGTACCGTCGGTGGCGCGGGTTTAGAACTCAAGGTGGAGAATCATCTCAACCAGATGCTGGTCAATGGATCGAGTGCAAGTCGAATCGAAACATACGTGCTACATAGAGATGCGAAGGGCCAAGAAGCAACCGCTCTCAACAGCCTCTGCGGCGGTCGCGTGACCGTCTCTCTGGAGGTGCTCGAACCCATGCCACACATACTGATTGCTGGCGGCGGTCATTGTGGGCAAGCGGTAGCTGCCGCCTGCGATAACCTCGGATGGTCTCACAGCGTCTACGACATTCGCTCGGAATATGCTGCGGGTGACCTATATCCAAACGCCGTCGAGAACCATGATGGAGACGTCGACGACTTTGTAGCAAGTCTCGCAGATGGAGGCTTTCTGCGCTTCTCAGACATCCTTCTGCTCGGCCACGATTGGGCGGTCGATCAAGACCTGCTAATCGGGATGCTTCAAGCACGTGGAGAAGAGTTACGACCGCGTATCGGAGTGATTGGTTCGCGCTCGAAATGGAAGGCATTCAGTCAAGCTCTAATCGATGCCGGAATCAGTCAAACAGCAATCGATTCTGTTCGCTGTCCAATCGGCATCGACATCGGCGCAGAGAGTCCCGAAGAAATCGCAATCGCCGTCTGCGCAGAGATCATGGCACTAGAGAAAGGCACTCGCATGAACGACGAAAACTGAAAGGTGGCCGGATGGCCGCAGAATCATGCGTCCGGTCGCAATCGCACTAGTCCTGATGCTATCATCAGCGATGCTCAGCGGCTGCATTTGGGACGACGAAGTCACAACCAACGTACCCGAAGCCGAAGATGACGGTTTTCGAGCCTTCAGTGTCGTCGCCCCAATCGACACTGGAATCAACGTCTACCATGACCACTTTCGGACTAACGAAACACTCCCTGATTGGATGCTTGAACAATTTGGCGTAACTATGACCTGTGAATTGACCTTCGAGGGCACTTGGGAGGATCGTTATGAGGCCGATAGAGCAACTTGCTGGGACCTCATCAACGCCACCGATATCGTTTACTTTCCAGGCACTCGAATCATCGGCGCTACCCCCGATGATGAAACGGATATCCCAATCCTTGACGACCCTCAAGACGGCCACGGCACAGCGGTCACAGGAGCGGTCCTAAACGCCAACCCAGACGCTGTGATTTTCTTCGTGGAGGGTTTCTCCGATGCAGCGGTTCTAGCAGCAGCAAACCAGCCGCTTGTCGACATCATCACTACCAGTTTCGGACCAATTGGATCGGTGCCTGTCACCGGTATCGAACAAGCGACTAAGGTCGCAGTGGTCCAGAACAAGAAAATCCACACTGGAGCCGCTGACAATTCACCCTCACCCGCAGTGCAAGATGCTACAGCGGGCCCACCTTGGAGCATAGGCATCTCAGGATACGCCGAGGAGGAAGACGATCAGAAAGAGACCATGAGCGGTTCCTATCCAGATGTCGCAGCGGATTGGACTCAGGTCCTTCCAAACCACGACGATATCGATGGATACCATCAAACCAGCGGCACCTCATTCGCAACACCGCGAACCGCTGGCCTGCTCTCCAAAGTTCTCCAACAGCTGCGCAACGAATTCGGCGACGCCTCAAGCGGCGCCGACCCAATCATACGCGGTGGCCTCATCGTCAACGGAACAGATTACTCNGCCACCGAAACTGACATCCGCAACGCGCTCAATCTCTCAGGATGGTATCCAAGCGCCAGTACTTGGGACCCGACATCTGGAACGATGCCTATCTCCCCTATCGCACCTTGCACACAGGTCGGTTGGGGAGTCGTCAATGAGTCGAACGTCCAACCGATGGTCAAACATCTGAATGGCACTGAACAGATGCCAAATCGACCCTCCGACGTAGTTCAATGCATGGCGGCGAATCAAGCGATGCGAGAAGCCTACTGGTCCTTCAGAGCCTGATATCTTTCAAAAATAAACCAAATAGGTGAGATTCTTCGGTTTCTCTCGTCACTTCACAACGACACTTTAAGCCCGGTCAATTGAATACTACCGCCACAATTTCGTGCCAATGCGTAAGGTGGTGCTGAGGTGGCGGCTCTCGACCATCGAAGCCTCNAAAGATCTTTCTCGCCTCCTCAAAATCTTCGATCGCATCGAAGTACTCGCCCATCTAGGAGTATCTCCAATCGGCATCGTGCAATTAGCTGAGGTCGAAGTCAAAGAAGGAAGAGACATTTACGAACTGAACGAACTCGACAGCTTCC
>JGI26060J43896_10000583_pt1 | contig 13315 bp, 10 predicted proteins | sample MarorgKNORR_S2LV_6_FD_43896 | JGI IMG/M metagenome (IMG submission 43896) | reverse complement strand
GTTCTTGAAGAAGGGCAAAGTGAAATGTTTTACTCTTACAATCTTCACGGCAAAGAAAACTATTCCCACTTGTTACATGACAAGGGTAGGGTTGGTGTTTTCTTGAAAGGGTTTATGGGCTACAACAGCAACCCGAATTGGCCGGAATTTATACTTTGGATCATATCTTTGATCTTTGGAATAAGTCTTTGGCGAAAATTCTACTTTTCCTAAAAAATAATACTTGTAATTGAGAATCATTCTCATCTATAATGCGAATCGTTCTCATTCGTATAATGAGAATGATTATTACTTTGTTTTAAATTTTTAACTTAGGGACAAGAAAATGAATAGATTTGCTTTAGTTATTACAATTTCCATTATGACTTTTTTCTCTTTTGCAGAGGATGTAAGTATAGAAGTTGTAGAAATCATCGGCTCTCAAGAAGATGCCAAAGAGATAGCTGGTTCTGCTTCTGTTATTACAGAAGAAGAATTGGAAGTGTATGAATACACAGACATACACAAGATTTTATCAAACGTGCCAGGTGTTAACTTTAGACCGGAAGAGGGTTATGGCCTAAGACCTAACATTAGTATCAGAGGAACATATGCTGATCGTTCAGGCAAGGTTACTTTAATGGAAGATGGCGTATTAATTGCACCAGCTCCATATGCTTCTTCCTCAGCTTATTACTTTCCTACCGCCGGTAGAATAGCAGGTGTAGAAGTATTGAAAGGACCTGCGGCTATTACACAAGGACCTTACACGGTTGGGGGTGCAATCAACTTATTAAGTACTCCAATAGCAGACGAATCTGGTGGACTTATCAACCAAGAACTAGGACAAGATGGTACTTCTAGGACTCATTTACATTACAGTGCAGTTGATACTCAAGCTGCTTTTCTAGTAGAGTCTCATACATGGGATACAGATGGTTTTGATTCAATAAAAGGTTCGGATGCAGACACAGGGTTTGATAAGGACGATATTGTAGTAAAACTAAGATTAAACTCAGACCCTAGTTTGGATGGTGTTTATCATGAATTAAACATTAAATACCAAGACTCAGATGAAAGCTCTGATCAAACTTACGTTGGATTAGCAGATGCTGATTTTAGAAAAGATGCACATTCTAGATACGGCTTAAGTGCTTATGACAATATGGACAACAGTCATGAAACTACTTCTTTTAATTATGTAGCAGATTTTGGGAACTTAGAACTTAGCGCAACTATGTATGACAATGACTTTGCTAGAAATTGGTTTAAAGTTGATAAGATCGACAACAACAAAGTCTACGGTCATGGAAATGGTATCAATAATATAATTGCTGCTGCTAACGCAGGTGAAGCTACTGCTTCTGCAATTTTAAACGGTACTAATGCTGAAGCAGTTGAGATTAAGCTTAAGAATAATAACAGAGCTTACACTTCCGAAGGAACAGACCTAAAATTACAATACACAACTGAGAATCAGAGTCTAACTATAGGTTATAGAGACACCGAAGATTCAGAAGATAGGTTCCAAGTCTATGCATATGCAGACTGGTTGAATGGTCAATTGGGTGCTATGACTGTGGGCTCAGATCCGGGTTACAGTTCAAACAATCGCGTAACTAAAGCCCAAGCTACTGCTTTTTACATTAACGAAGAAATCAACTTCGGAGCCCTTACGGTCAATCTAGGTTATCGCTCAGAAGATTGGGAAATTTCACAGGATAGATACGTTGATGCAGCTAGATCAGCTATTGCAACTGACAAAGGTTATCCAAAGCAACTTTCTGATTCTGATAACTCATTGATGGGTTTCGGTGCAACTTATGAAGTAAATGATACCACTCAGTTATTCTTTGGTTTTCATGAAGGTTTCACACCTACTGGTGGAGGAGCTGACCCTGAACAAGCAGATAACTTAGAAATGGGTGTCAGGTATTCAGACGATAACAGTTACTTTGAAGCAGTATATTTTGATACTGATTATCAAAATATGTTTGGAGAATGCACAGCATCAGGTGGAGCTACTGGATCTTGTGAGATTGGAGACTCTTTCAATGCCGGTGAGGCTTCCATCTCTGGATTTGAACTAGTTGCTCAAACAGAAATGGCATCTGATTCTGGAACAAAATACCCTCTCAGTATGGTTTACACTTCCACAGATGCGTCCTTTGATAATACTTTTGATAGTGATTTCTGGGGTTCAGTAACATCTGGAATGGATATTCCCGACCTTCCTGATAGTCAATTAGCCTTGCAAGCTGGTTTTGAAACTCAATCTGGATTGAGAGGAAGTGCAACTTATTATGCATATGGAAGCACTTGTTCCGTTGCCAGTTGTGCAGCAGGAACTTCTATAGATTCTTACAACGTTATCGATGCCTCATTAACTAAGATGTTTAATGATCAATTAGATGTTTACATGGTTGTTGAAAATATAACTGATGAAACTGATGTTGTTGCAAGAGCGCCAAAGAATGGAGCTAGAGCGCAAAAGCCTCGTTCTTTTACAGTCGGAGTTCGTTACAGACTTTAAATATAGTAACGATTTAACTTAATTCCCTCCCCAGGAATAGTTAAAAACACAGGAAAGCCGTTGGTACCCTACCAGCGGCTTTTTTTATGCTATAAGTTCATTAAGATAAGTTATCCAAGAATCATCTGAATTTAGGCATGGTATATAGGTAAAAGTTTCGCCGCCTGCTTTCATGAAAGTTTCCTTTCCTCTGATTTCCATTTCTTCCAAAGTTTCTAAGTTATCTGCCACGAAAGAAGGGCAAACAACNGCAATCTTCTTTTTCCCTTTGCCTGGCAATTCTTCTAGAGNAANATCAGAGAAGGGNTTGAGCCAACCCGGGCCNATTCGAGATTGAAAAGAGACTCCCCATCGGTGTTTATCTAATTTTAATTTCTCTGCACATAACCTCGATGTNTCAAGAACCTGAGCTTTGTAGCAAAAAGGCTTAGCAGATGAATCTAAACTGCAACAGTTAGATTCTTTAAGGCAATGAGATTTAGTGGGGTCAGTTTTTTTAATGTGTCTCTCAGGAATGCCATGATAACTAAACAGCAAGTAATCAAATTCATCTGTGAAATACTGATCAATCTTTTTAGAAAGAGAATTAATGTATCCGTCCCCATCATGAAATGAACTTATGAAACTTACTTCAATCTGCGGATATTCCTTAGAAGCTATTTCTTTGACTTCATTTATGGTTGTTAAAGACGTAGCCATTGCATAATGAGGGTATAAAGGCAGAACCTTGATGCTGTCGCACCCTTTGCTCATTAATTCTTTTAAGGCTTCAGAAATAGAGGGCTCCTGATATCGCATGGCATATGCAACCGGTTTCTGAGACTTTTCAGCAAGAGCATTTGCTATAGATTGAGTGTTTTGAATAAGAGGCGAACCTTCTTTTGTCCAAATAGTGCGATAAGCTTCGAGAGTGTTCTTTGATCTCGTGGGAACAATTATAAAATTTACCAAGAATTTTTGTATTGGTTTTGGAAGATCAATAACTAAATCGTCCGACAGGAACTCTTTGAGATAAGATTTTACTGAATTCAACTCCAATTTTTTAGGTGAACCTAGATTAATTAAGAGTATTCCTTGCATATTATTTAGGGTAGAAAATTAAAATCAGCAGTATATCTTAAACAAGGAAATGATTAACCAATTAGCTAAAAGTTTTGTTGATCTATGGGGGTCATTTGTTAGGATGTGAAACCATTAAAACAGGATTTTTATGCACAAAAATTTTATTAAAATCTCTTTCTTTTTTATCTTAATATTNACCNTAAATGGTTGTTCGGGTGTCAGTTCAAAACAAGAATTAATAGATAGAGCCGGAGCACCTTTGCTCTCTGGTTTAGGTAATCACNCTCATGAAATAACTTCTAGTGAAGACGGCGTGCAAGAATATTTTGATCAAGGTTTAATTCTGGCTTTTGCATTTAATCATGCCGAGTCTGTGAGAAGTTTTAAAGCTGCTCAAACTTTAGATCCCGGNTGTGCTATGTGCTTTTGGGGAGAAGCATTGGCTCTCGGTCCCAACATAAACGTTACCAGTAATGGNAAAGCAGTTATGTCTGATTCTCAAAGGGTTGGCGCTTTTGCTGCGCTTAGTAAGGCCAGAGAGCTGATGATGAATTCAAGTGCTGAAGAACAGGCCTACATTATGGCTCTTTCTTCGAGATACGACGGGAATGTAAACTCTGACAGGAATGCATTGGACATGGCTTACGCTGTTGCTATGGAAAAAGTTGTCGCGGCTTATCCCGACGATATGGATGCTGCTTCATTGTATTCCGAGGCCTTAATGAATACCATGCCGTGGAATTATTGGCTAGACGACGGCAAGCCCAGATTGGATACTGTAAAAGTAATTTCTAAATTGGAAGAAGTGCTCGAAAAGGAGCCCGATCATCCTCTTGCCATTCACTTGTATATTCATGCTGTGGAAGCTTCTAGTTCTCCTGAAAGAGCTGAATCAGCTGCCGATAGGTTGGGTTCTCTTGTGCCTGGTGCTGGCCACTTGGTACATATGCCTGCGCATATATTTTGGCGTGTTGGTCGTTATCATGACGCTTCTGAGGCTAATATTAATGCAGCTAAGGTAGACGAAGAGTACATTGCCCAATGCAACGCTCAAGGATTCTACCCAGCAGCTTACTACCCTCACAATATTCATTTTTTATGGGCTGCTTCTACAATGGAAGGCAGAAGTGAACTCTCTATAGAGTCTGCTTTAAAAGTGTCTAAATACGTAAGCCTAGAACAAATTAAAATGTTTCCAACAATTGAATATTTTCATACTATTCCTCTTTTATCTTACGTGCGATTTGGAAAGTGGGACGAAATATTAAACTTTCCCAAACCGGCTCCAGAATTTAAATATTCACAAGGAATTTATCACTACGCAAGAGGCATTGCATACGCTGCTAATGGAGAATTAGAAGAAGCGCGACAAGAACAGGTACAGATTATTCCTTTAAAAGATAGCAAGGAAGTGCAAGTTATTATTAAAGGAGGACAGCCCTCAGGTTTACTTCTTGATATAGCCAACGAACTCCTTTTAGGTCAAATAGAATTTTCTAAGAATAACTTTTCTTTGGCTTCAAAGTATTTTGTATCAGCAGTCGACCTACAAGACACTTTGCCATACACAGAGCCGCCTTTTTGGTATTACCCTTCGAGGCAATCCTTAGGAAATTCACTCATGAAGGAGGGGAAAGCATCAGCAGCTGAAAATGTTTATAAAAGAGATCTAAAAGATTACCCTAGAAATGGCTGGTCATTATACGGTTTAACTTTAGCGCTTAAAGAGCAAGGCAAAGTAAAGGAAGCGGAAGAGGTCCACAAGAAATTTAAACACATCTGGCAGCTTTCTGACATCGAGCTAAAGGCATCAACAATCTAAAATTATGGAAACTTTAGTAGCTCTCCACTCAAGAAATTCAGTAACCAATCTTTCTGAACCCGTGCCAACTCAAGAAGAGATGAAGAAGGTCTTTCAGGCTGCCTTGCGCGCCCCTGATCATGCCTGGTTGAGACCCTGGAAGTTTATTCAAGTAACGGGTGAGGGAAGAAAAAAACTTGGAGAAGCATTTCTTCGAACAGCAACTGCAGTCACCGAAGATTTATCAGAAGCCCTTGTTGAAAAAGCAAAAAATGCTCCTTTAAGAGCCCCCATGGTATTGGTCTTGATAGCAGACATTAAAGAACACCCTAAAGTGCCAGAGATAGAACAGATAATTTCAACAGGTGCAGCAGCACAAAACATGCTGCTAGCATTGCATGACTTAGGTTATGCGGCTGTCTGGAGAACAGGCAAGATGGCATTTAACTCCGAAATAACAAAACACATGGAATTGCCTGAATCCAATAGGGTCATAGGTTATTTATATGTAGGTACACCCAACGGAAGAGTNAAAGAAATACCTCAACTTGACGTGAGTGAATTTGTTTCAGTTTGGGATTAGAGGTTGCTTGACCTGCTGTTAGATCAGTATTAGTCTAAGTTCCATATAAACAACTTGGGAAGGTATTATGCTTAGAAATTATAAGAGTTTAGTTATGGCTTCAGTTTTACTGATGCCTTATTCAATATTCTCAGCAGAAGGAAATGAAGAAGAGGCCTCTTCTTCAATTTTTGATGAGGTAGTGGTAACTGCTCGTAAAAGAGAAGAGGCTGCTCAATCAGTCCCCATACCTATTACTGCTTTGGGAGCTGCTCAATTGGATGCTAGAAACATTACAGAAATTAAAGACATTGAGAAACTAACGCCTAACATGCAATTTGATGCTCAAGGAATCAACGCGACGGTAACCAATGTATTTTTAAGGGGCATAGGACAGACCAACTGGTCTGCTACACAAGACCCCAAGATTGGTATTTATATTGACGGAGTATATCTAAGTAGAGCTCAAGGAGGCCTTGTAGACCTAATGGACATAGAAAGAGTGGAAGTCTTACGTGGTCCTCAAGGAACACTTTTTGGAAGGAACACCACAGCTGGATTAGTTCACATCATAACCAAAGCGCCTTCTGATGAAATTGAAGGTATGGTTAGTTTAGGTATCGGAACAGCTAATCACGAAGTGTTTAGAGGCACGTTAAATTTACCGATGAGTGAAAGGGTATCGGCGAGATTTTCAATTATGTCTAAAGAGACAGATGGTTTTATCATCAACATGGCTACTGGCGATAAACAAGGAAATGAAGATTCTCAGTCTATGAGAGCCTCGCTTATGTACACAGGCGAAATTTATGATTCTAGATTTACTTATGACCGTTTTAGATCTAATGAACTGGCCATGCTTGGAAGTTGTCGTTTTAATATAGATAAAAACGGAGCATTGGTTGGAGGATTCCCTGCTTTGGCAAATTTCTTTGGGACTTATGACTCTATGGTAGCTAATTGTGAAGCTACTTCTCAAGATTATGCGTTAGACAATAACCCTAACCAATCAGCGTCATCGGCTACTGATTCCTACACTTTAACGCAGAACTTCGATCTATCTTTTGCTGATTTGACTGTGATCTCTAATCACAGAGAGATTGATAATTTTAACGGTACTTGGGGCTGGAACATGGGTAACGGTCCTCATCTTAGTAGGTCAGGTAACTCTAATTTATTAGACGTTATTAATAACCCCAGTGATCACAGTATTGATTCTCATGAAATCAGATTATCTGGAGACACGGGGAATTTGTCTTGGACAGTAGGAGCTTACATCTTTGAAGAAGACAGTGTAGACAGTATAGATGTGCCTGTTTTTCGGGGCGTTTCTACTCCAACAGCAGCAGAATGGCCGCTCTTTTACCTGGTAATTCCAGGGTTGAATGTGGCAGAGACTGTTTTGGGAACTCAAGCTTTTGGCAGTAGGACACAAAGCAGTATTGTGACAAATTCAAACGACGCGATATACGCAGAAGGTACGTATGCTATTGATGATCAAACCGATCTAACGGTTGGCGTTAGACGATCGAACGATGATCGAGAATTTACGAGAGTACAAACTCTTTATGGCGGAGGTTTTGATCCTGGAAATAACTGCCCGGGAATGGTATTTGATGCTAACGGTGCGACTAGCGATCGTTGTACTCAAGAAGTTGATTTTAGTGAGACAACATCAAGAGTTATTCTGTCTCATGCTTATGATGCAGATAGAATGGTATTTGCCAGTTACAGTAAAGGTTATTCCTCAGGTGGTTTCAACCAAGACATTAGAATGAGACCTTTTGAGCCGGAAATATCAGATAACTTTGAAGTTGGCATGAAAAGTACTTTAAGAGATGGAAAACTTCGTTTGAATGTAACAGGCTTCCATAACAGCTATGAAAATCAGCAGGTAACGGTGGGCAGGATAGTCAATGGTCAACCAACGGCTGATCTAATTAACGCGCAAGAAGCAACATTGATAGGTCTTGAGGTTGAAATGCTAGCTCAGCTTTCTGAAGATTGGACNATGTCTCTTACTTGGGGTCACCTTGANGGGCAATACGATGTCTTTACAGTTAATGACAATGTTATTGACCCAGTCACTTTAGCTGAATCAATTNTAGTTAGAGACCTGAGTGGCACGGGTTTTGGTGCAGGAGATGATGGAGTCAGTAATACTTTTGACGTTAGCTTTATCCATACTGCTTCCTTGCCTTCAGGAGCTGATGTAGTAAGTCAGATAGGTATGTCAAGGTACGATAGTTCTTACAATACCCTTTTGAACGTTCCGAGTTCTTTAGCTCCAGCGTATAACTTATTTGATGGCAGGGTTACTTGGAATTTCGCAGACGGCTCTAACTCATTAACTTTGTGGGGCACTAATCTACTTGATAAAGATTACATAGTCGGAATGCTTCACCAAGGAGGAGATTTAGAGGCTGGTGGAGTAGATTTCTCACTGGGCATGATTGCTGATTATTGGGGGCAACCCAGAAGATTAGGACTTGAATGGCGTAAAAACTTTTAATTCCAGTAAAGAAAAAAAGCCGAAGCATAGACTTCGGCTTTTTTTTATCCCAAGTTATTTCATCATTCCAGTGTAAGCACGATCTACTAGCATCGTTGCATCGCCAAACCCTTCTTCCCATTCCTCTGCTGGATGGCTATTAAGAACTTCTTCTAAATTCTTTCCTTGATCAATCAAGCTTTGTATTCTGTCTCTAACAACAACCAGCATGTCTATGTAGTTTTGCATGTCTTGAGTTGTGGAAATGGGCCCATGTCCAGGAACCACAATGGTCTCATCGTTCACTACTGAAAGGATTGATCGGCAGAAGTTGATAATTCCATCAATATTTCCGCCATTCCCAGCATCTATAAAAGGAAAACCTGACATATTGAAAACATCCCCCATGTGTAAGATATTGGATTGCTTTAGGTATACCGCTGTGTCACCAGTTGTGTGAGCTGATCCAAAGTTATATAAGCCAATTTCTTCTCCGTTCAAATTTACAGTCATTGTGTCTTGATAGGTAAGTTGCGGCAGGGCATGGGGAGGGTAGGGTTGTTGCGGATAAACCACGCTTACAAGATTAATAGGCTGAGGATTTATCATCATGTAACGGGAGTTTTCGTGAGCTATAATTTTTGATCCTGTTTTTCCAAAAGCTAAATTTCCTTCTGCATGATCAAAATGCCAGTGACTGTTAACTATATAATCTATTTTCTTTCCTCCAACTTGTCTAATAGCCCTCATGATTTTATCCTTTAATTGAGGAAATTGATCATCAACTATTAGTACGCCATCCTTTCCGGAATTAACCAATATATTTCCTCCCAGACCGAATAAGACATGATTGTTTTCATTAATTTTTTCTATTGTTATCTCAGCCTTCTCAAAGTCCCATCCAAAAGCATCCAAGACCGCTTGTTGACCCTCTTGATAAGATTCTTTTCCTTCTGAATGATGACCAGTAAAAGCATTAATAGAGAAACTAATAGACGCAATTAACAGAACGATCCCATAAACATTTTTTTTCATAATAATTCCTGAAGTAATTTCATTAATACATTTTTAAATCTCTGTGGTCTCAAAGTCAAATTAATTACATCCTATTAATTAGATCCCGTACAAAAAAAGAGCTCCAAAGAGCTCTTTTTCACTACAACCAAATTTACATATCTGTAGTACGAAACATCATGCTGTCATAGAGTGCCATTTCTGGATTGCAATCCGCTTGCGGTCCTTGAACGGCTGGTGCTGTAGAAGCAAACAATGCACTCCCAGCTTCTCTGCTCTCTTCAGAGTCCCATACATGATGAAAGGCATAGTCATATGCTCCTGCAGTTGAACCTGGAATAGGAGTTTCAAAATCAGGCACGTGTATTGAATACCAATAAGAATCTCTACCAGCTGCATCAGATGCTGCGTCCAGCCATTGATTGTACTCTTGAGAAGAGGCTATTAATTGCTCTTCTTGAAAGCCTTCTGTGTAACTGCAGAAATTAAATCCTACAACTCCACCTGGAACTTCATCTACTACATTAGGTGTTCTTAAAAAGCTAACATCAAAACCGTAATTCTGAACTATTCCATTTGAAGAAGCCCCGCATGAAATTATGGAGCTTGTTTTTTCAGTCCAATCAGCTGCTGGTCCGTCTACCCATTCTTGCCAGCCCACTAAGCTTGCCTCTTTAGANGGCCAGACTAAAACCCAAAGTCCATCAAAAAGATCTGTTTCAACTCTTGGNGTTAAGCCAACNGAACGAGGAACAGAGTTAGGTCCTAAATCATCCAAAATATTATTCCAGTCCTTNTAAAAGTCCTTGGAAGGATTCTTCAGACATGTCCGGACCAAAATCACAAAAAAGGTATTCTGCATAGACACCGCCAACTGCAGAATCTTTTATTGTTTGTTTAGTTTCTTCTCCTGAGCATGAAACTAAAATAAAGCTTAAGAAAATAGCTATTAAAGTAAAATTTTTGTTTTTCATTTATTTCTCCTTATTATTAATATGAAATCCTTTTCCAATAAACAAAATTAACGTTTATGAATCTAGAAATTTTATTCTGACACGTTTCTTACCTTGTATGTTAATTAATCAATTTTTTTTAATACTTACAATAATCTAATAAAAAGAGCTTTAAAATTTTTAAATTTTTTGACTGTCCTTATACAACTTAGAGCGTTAGAATTGCCGTCCTGATTATTGGGAGAGGTGGCTGAGTGGTTGAAAGCGCTCCCCTGCTAAGGGAGTATAGGGTTAACCCCTATCGAGGGTTCGAATCCCTCCCTCTCCGCCAGTAATCTACTTTTCTTTCTGAATTAAAACTATTTGACTAGTTTATTTAAGGGAGTAATGTAATTATTCTAAACGCAAATACTATGTATAAAAAAAGCTTACTAATACTTTCTTTCTTTTTATTTTCCAGCTTATCTCTCGGCATGGACCTTAACTGCAGTATTGATAAAGAGTTAAGTAATGATAATTTTCAAAAGCTAAAACAATTCAGACAACAAGCCTCTTCAATATGTCTCAATTGCGTTGGTAAAGAGTGCGAAATGAAATCTTGGCAAAAAGAACAAGCCGGAGATGCCACTGTGTGTAAATTACTTTTTTGTACTGCTACCAAAGTGTCTCGCAGCTTTAAAAGGCCCGATGGAGCAAAAAAAGGAAGAACAAAGATTAAATTTAACTACAACATTTCAGAAGAAGGGCAAATCAAAGACATAAGAGTAAAATCAACCTCTGGAAAGATGAATGACAGACAGGCTTATAAGTACCTCCAAAGCTTTGTTAGAAAGACAACATTTGAGCCCTTAGTGATTGATGATAAAGAATACAAGTTAACTAATCTTATGTCTGAAATTGTTGTAAATATCGGCGGAACTCAGGATCTCAATAAATACAACGCAGCAGACAGCAAACTTTGGACAAATTAACAATTCTTTTGGTTTAAAAACCTAAAGAAGCATTAGTTTGATGTATAAATTTAATGCCTCTATAGGCGTGTTAGGTAACCTAGAAGCGGTTATAATTCCTGACACAACCTTTATTATAGTGATTTAAGACCTCTGCACTAAATTTGTTTTAATTCTCTAGCTGATTTTCAGGACTGAAGGTGAATATTATTTAGAATATAAGGAAATGAATACTAAGTTAGATGTGCAAGATATTTTAAACTCTATCAAAGGAGATCTGGGGGAAGAAGACTATCAGGAACCTTTAGAACTTCTTGTAGATTCATTAAATAATGAAGCTAATTTGAGTTATTTAGGATCGTTGGGTGCAAAATTTCAAATAAGTAACCACCTTCAGACTCGAGCAAAAATATTTGATTACGTTAGCTCGCAAGAATTAAAACAGCCGTCTTCTCCCATATTCGTAATAGGCCTTCCTCGATCAGGAACAACCCATCTTTTTAATCTCTTAAGCCAAGATAAATCTCATAGGAGTGCATTATTTTGGGAAATTATGTATCCATTTCCTCTGTCCAAGAAAGGCTCTTTCTCACAAAGGATGAAACTATTCAAAGCTGATGTTGTTCTCTACTTTAAGAATAAATTTACACCCGGGCTTGATGATTTACATTATATTGAATCTACTAGCCCTGAAGAGTGCCTCTTAATAAAGACACTGAGTTTAAGAAGTATGGTTTATGTTTACATGGCAAACATTCCTACTTATCAAGACTATATTCAGAAAGCTGATTTCTCACCTGCTTTTGAGTGGCATAAACGCTTCTTACAATGCCTTGAAGTAGAAGATAAGCCCGAGCGTTGGCTTTTAAAAGATCCCTGCCATCTGGAACATATACCTGAGATTCTAGAGACCTATCCGGATGCAAAGTTTATCTACATAAACAGAGATCCATCAGAGACGATACCTTCCATATGCAGTCTAACCGCAACTGTCAGATCTGGTTTTACTGATTCTGTAGATACCGATTTAATAGGTCGTCAAACACTAGAGTTTTGGAAGAATGTTTTAAATAAATACTCAAATGCTAAAGTTGGCATTGACCCTTCTAAACTAATCACTGTGTCCTATGAAGATCTAATTATTGACCCCATTGGCATGGCGAAGAGCATTTATAATCAATTTAACCTTGAACTAGATATTAAAACAGAAAACAGTATGTTAGATTACTTGACCAAATCAACCGGTGGATACAAAAAGAAACATGACTACGCACCGGAAGATTTTGGACTTACTAAAGAATTGATTCGTAATGAATTAATTCTTTAACCAAAACCTTAATAATTTAAAAAAAGATAATTATGAAGATATTGATCATGGGTCTCCCAGGCAGCGGTAAAACGTATTTAGCNGAAAGACTTCAACCTCTGCTGGAGGCAGCTTGGTATAACGCAGATAAAGTAAGAGGCATGGCTGGAGATTGGGACTTTAGTGATGATGGGAGAACTCGTCAAAGCTTAAGAATGAAGAACCTTGCTGATTTCGAAACCTCTCATAATAGATTTGTAATTTGCGATTTCGTCTGTCCTACAGAAGAAACAAGAAATATCTTTGATCCTGATATTTTAATCTGGCTAGACACAATTAAAGAAGGCAGATTTGAAGATACAAATAAAATTTTTGAAGAACCTTCGAGCTCTGATTTTAAAATAGAAGAATGGAATGAAACTAATCACATAACCATAGCAGAGGAGTTAAAAAATAATGTTTGATTGGAAGAAACCNACCGTTCAGATGCTTGGAAGATGGCAGCCTTGGCACAATGGACATCAAGAGTTGTTTAAAAGAGCAGTGGCTAAAACAGGGCAAGTTGCCATCCAAGTTCGAGATGTTCATGGGGCATCAGGTGGAGATGGGCAAGACGATAACCCATTTAACTGGGATACGGTTTGTCAGAATATAGCGGATGGTT
>JGI26060J43896_10000581_pt1 | contig 13331 bp, 10 predicted proteins | sample MarorgKNORR_S2LV_6_FD_43896 | JGI IMG/M metagenome (IMG submission 43896) | reverse complement strand
TAAGGTTTCGATCAAACCTGGGACAGCAATGGCGGGCGCTGATTTTTTTGATATCCATATTCGAGCTTATGGGTCACATGCTGCAATGCCCCATATTTCGAAAGACCCAATTGTAATAGCCTCTTCTTTGGTTACGCAGTTACAAACAATTGTTAGTAGAAATGTTCCCCCAATTGAGCCGTTGGTTTTGTCGGTAACAAAAATTCATGCTGGAACTGCATATAATGTGATTCCATCTGACTGCGTAGTTTCAGGTACTATGCGTTATTTTAGTAAGGAAATGGCCAACATGGTAAGACAGAGAATGAAAGATTTAGCTGATGGATTAGCAAAGTCTTATGGAGTGGAAATTGATATTGAAAATCAAGAAGTATTTGATGTGTTAGTAAACAATGAAGATTTAAGTCATGAAATGTTGGATATTGCTTCTGAAATTGTTGGTACTGACAATGTAGCCCTTAGACCAAATGTAATAGCCGGATCAGAGGATTTTGCTGATATGTTGAAAGTTGTTCCCGGAGCTTATTGCAACTTAGGTCATGGTGGCACTGTACCACTTCATAATGATGGGTTTATATTAGATGAGGATATTCTACCAATTGGCGCTTCAATTTATGCAAAGATAATAGAAAAAAGAACTGCTGTTTAAATAAACGGAATAAATAATGAACAAATTATCTAGAGAGCTTTTGACAAGTACGCATTGGGGTACTTATGAGGTTAAAGTCTTAAATGGAAAAGTAACTGCTTTAAATTCTTTTAGTGAAGATGAAGATCCATCTCCAATTGGTCCTGGTATAGTAGACGTAATGGAGGGCCCAACTCGTATTACTGCACCAATGGTTAGAAAAAGCTGGTTAGAAAATGGACCAGGCTCAAATACTAAGAAACGGGGTTCAGATGAATTTGTTCAAGTAACCTGGGAACAAGCTGGCAAATTAGTAGCAAATGAACTGACCCGCGTAAGCAAAGACTATGGAAATGATACTATTTTTGCTGGATCTTATGGTTGGGCTAGTGCAGGACGTTTTCATCATGCACAAAGTCAATTAAAAAGATTTTTGAACTGTATTGGAGGTTATACTAGCTCTGTTAATACCTATAGTTTTGCAGCAGCGGAGGTGGTGGTTCCACATGTCCTTGGAAGCTTTTATGAACACCTAGATGGCTGTACAAGTTGGGATTCGATTGGTGAACACTGTGAATTATTTGTCGCGTTAGGTGGTACTCCATTAAAGAATGGCCAGATATCGGCAGGTGGAACAGGTAACCATATTCAACGCAGTAGTCTTTTTAAAGCGCATGAGGCAGGTGTGAAATTTGTAAATATTTCTCCTTTGCGATCAGATATTGATAATAAAATTGACGCTGATTGGATTGCATTAAGACCATCTACTGATACGGCCTTTTTACTTGCATTAGCCCATACTTTGATTGTTGAAGGTCTTGTAAACTTGCCTTTCGTTGAAAAATATACAGTTGGGTTTGAAAAGTTTTCCAAATATTTAATGGGTACTGAGGATAATACACCAAAATCAGCTAACTGGGCAGCAAAAATTTGTGACATATCTGAAAGTAAAATTATAGAGTTAGCGCGTGCAATGGCAACTAAAAAAACGATGATTTCAGTCAGCTGGTCGTTGACGCGGCAAGATCATGGTGAACAACCCTTTTGGGCTGCAATAGTGCTGGCGTCAATGTTGGGTCAGATTGGAAAGCCTGGGACTGGAATAGGTTTTGGTTACTCTGCGATGAACCATATTGGATTAAACCGGCGACAAATGCATTATCCAGCATTTCCACAAGGTTTGAATAAAGTTAAATCATTTATACCAGTGGCTCGCATAACAGACTTATTAGAAAATCCAGGCGATAAGTTTGACTACAATGGTCAGGAGTATACTTATCCAGAGACTAAAATTGTTTGGTGGGCAGGTGGAAATCCTTTTCATCATCATCAAGACTTGAATAGGTTGTTAAAAGCTTGGGGGAAGCCCGATACTATTATATCGAATGAATGGTGTTGGAATGCTTTAGCACAGCATTCAGATATTGTTTTACCTTGCACGACTTCGCTTGAAAGATCTGATCTATCTCTAACGCAAAAGGATCCTTATTTGGTTGTAATGGATAAGGCAGTAGAGCCAGTTGGGCAATCTATGAATGACCATGATATCTTTAAATTACTTGCAAAAGAAATGGGTATTGAAGAACAGTTTACTGAAAAAAAATCTCCTGAAGAATGGCAGAAATGGATGTATAATATTTCTCGCCAATCTGCAGCCAAAGAGGGGGTTGAATTGCCGAGCTGGGATGATTTCAATAAAGCTGGTTGGTTTAAGGTTCCTACTCTTAACGAGGAAATAGTCATGATGAAGAGATTTGTGGAGGATCCAATACGCTATCCCCTTTCAACACCAAGTGGTAGGATTGAAATTTTTTCTGAAACCATTTCAAAATTTGATTATAAGGACTGCCCTGGACATCCATGTTGGATGGAACCTCTTGAATGGTTAGGCAATGCGTCTAAAGATACGCAGTTACATATGATATCCAACCAACCTAAGAACAAATTACATTCTCAGTTAGATCATGGTCCAGTTAGTCAAGCTGACAAAGTTAATGGTTGTGAGCAATTATTAATGCATCCTACGGATGCTGAAGTGAGAGGTTTGAAAGAAGGGCAATTAGTTCGAATTACTAATTTTCGTGGTTCATGCTTATCGGCTGTAAAAATAGATTCAGATGTGATGGAGAAGGTAATACAAATAAGCACTGGTGCATGGATGAAATTGGAAGATGGTGTTTGTAAAAACGGCAATCCAAATATGTTAACTCCTGACAAGGGCACTTCTAGTTTAGCGCAAGGCCCTATTGCACATACATGTTTGGTAGAGGTTGAAGCCCTTTGAATGAAGAGTATCTAAAAACATTACTTCTTTATTACGAAGAAGAAATTATGGGTGAAGGTTATTTCTACGCATTATCGAGTTACTTTGGTGAAAAACATCAAAAAGAAAAAATGATCTTGATGGCTGAGGTAGAAAATTACGCTGCAAATGCTGTTTTGCCTCTTTTGAAAAAATATAATTTAAAAGCCCGAGCCTTAAATGATCTGAGATTAATGGGAAAACAAGATGTGGTAAAAGTTCAGGGGCTTAGCTGGAAAGAATTTATGTTTCAAATTTGTAATAAATATCCAGGCTACTTAACTGACTTTGCGAATTTAGAAAATATGGCTCCAAAAACTGATCTGCCGTTATTGAAAATTCTAACAGATCACGAGGTGGCTGCGATTGAATTCGCTAAACTTGAAATTGATGGAAGTAAAGAAAGTATAAAGCCGCTGACCAAATACCTAGGCATGAGTTAAGTTTCAAATATTAAGGTTCAACAAAAAAACCTGGAAGATAAAACATGAGTACAAAACGCCGTGGTGGACGATCCAGACCAACGATATCTAAGACCCCGCGTTCGCATAACTATCGCCAGTTGAGGCACCCATTTGAACCACAGTCTATCTTTAGTAACGATGAAGTTTTATTTATTCATGATACAGCACTTAAGGTTATGGAAACCCTTGGCATTAAAATCCTTCTACCTGATGCACGTAATATTTTCAAGAAAGCTGGCGCATTGGTAAAAGATGAAATGGTCTTTATTGGTAGAGATATTGTTGCTTCAGCTTTGCAAACTGCGCCGGCTTCTGTAAAATTATGTGCAGCCAATCCAGCTCGATCTTTAACTTATGAAAATGGTGCACTGATATTTTCGGCAGGTGCGGGTTGTCCCAATGTATTTGATCGAAAACGTGGCCGAAGACCTGGTGATTTAAATGCCTACATCGAAACAGTAAAATTGCATCAAAGTTTTGATGTAATACATAAATTGGGTCCTTCAGCTGAACCTCAAGATATTCCAACTCACTTGCGTCATTACTCGACAATGCAAACGCAAATGGAGTTTTCAGACAAGCCAATGTTTATATATGCACGTGGCTCTAAACAAACGTTTGATTCTTTTGAAATGATCCGCTTGGGATTGAAATTAAGTGAAGATGATTGGAATAAAGGGGTTTGGGGTACCACCGTAATCAATTCAAATTCCCCAAGAATGTTAGATAGACCAATGGCACAAGGGATTATTGACTTCGCAAGCGCTAATCAAATGAGCATAATAACTCCTTTTTGTCTGGCAGGGGCTATGGCTCCAATTACAGTTTCAGGCGCTTTAACTTTACAACATGCGGAAGCACTTGCTGGAATCACTTTGGCACAGTTAACAAGGTCTGGAGCGCCTGTGAGCTACGGTGGTTTTGCATCAAATGTTGACATGAAGTCTGGATCTCCAGCTTTTGGCACGCCAGAGCACATAAAAATGCAAATTGGATCCGGGCAACTTGCAAGGCATATCAAGTTGCCATGGAGGTCAGCAGCTGGTTCGGCTTCCAATACTGCTGATGCTCAGGGAGCAACAGAAAATATTTCTGGAATTTGGGGTGCCTTAATGGCAAATGCAACGCTCACAATTCATGCGGCAGGTTGGCTTGAAGGTGGCCTTACTTTTGGATATGAAAAATTTATAACAGATATTGAAGCGCTTCAAACTGTCGCTGAACTATGCACAAAGACTGAGGCAACTGAAGCAGAAATCGGTTTTAATGCTCTAAAAGAAGTAGAACCTGGTGGTCATTTCTTTGCTACCAAACATACTATGGACCGCTACGCCACCGCATTTTATTCCCCACTGGTTTCTGATTTATCAAATAATGGGTCATGGGTTAAAAGTGGAGCAAAAACAGCTGATGAACGAGCAACAGATATTTGGGAAGATACACTTAAAATTTATGTTCAACCTGATACAGGAAAGGAAGTTGCAGATCGTTTGGCTAATTTCATTGAAAAGCGGTCTTTAGAAGGTGGAGCTCCTATTATAGAATGATAAAAGTAACCGATTTAGTCATTGTGATTTCAAGTCCCCGAACGACACTTCCGTGACATTCGAGCGTCTTGCCACTTATATTGCGCACAGTAAACGAGGGGCTCTCCGCTAAGAGGTAGGTAACCCTGATCTCGGTTTAAGAACTTCCTAAATAGGCAGTAGCCGTTGATCTTTTAATGGTTTAAGAACAATCTCTGAGCGCACATAGCCCACCTGTGGTTGTCTAAGCAATTGTTTATGCATAAATTGGGAAAATGTCTCGAGGTCAGCTACATGAATCTCCAGCATATAATCTGCACCACCAGATCCTGAATATGCATTTCGGATCTCTGTGCTTGCAGCCACAAATGCTTCGCCTTTTTTTGGACCGTGCTGTTGCAGGTTCACGCGCGTAAATGCCTTTAAATTAAAACCCAAAGCCTTGGCGTTCAGCTGTGCGCCATAGGCCAAAATAATATTGGCCTTCTCAAGCATACTGCGTCGGCGTGAGCATTGTGATGCAGAGAGATGTACAAGTTCTGAAAGCTGCGCATTGGTTAGNGTCGAATCATGCTGCAATGCGCGCATCAGTTAGATATCATAATCATCAATCGTCATCTTGTGCACCTCTAGTTATTTATTGCTAAATAAATGCAATTTATTTATCTATTTCTCACAAATTTGCAAGATTTATGCACATTAACGGTGTTATATTGATTTGGAGAAATTTGAAACCTAAATGCATTGACCTTGGCAAATTCATAAAAAAATTATGAACTTTGCACATATGTTTTAGGTGCTTGAGATAAAACCGTAAAAAGAGGTAACACTGATGAGCAGCCAATTGAATGTCTATCAATCCATTGGCCGCGCTCCTTTGGTGTTCTTGTAATGTTCATCTGTTCGATAATAGTATAGTTGTATAAAAATCTTAACTGTAAAACTTAGGAGAGACTAAAGTGGAATTAGAAGATTATAAGAATTGGTCCAATAGAGCCACTGAGTGGAGTAATGAGTACCTTCTAAACTTAAAAGATAGACCTGTCCGTCCAAATATTAAGCCAGGATCGATCATGTCATTACTCCCAAAAAAACCTCCTGAAAATGCTGAAGACCCTGAAGTAATTTTTTCAGACTTTGAAAAGATAGTTCCAGATGCAATGACACATTGGCAACATCCAAGGTTTTTCGCATATTTTCCTTCAAATGCTTCAGTTGCCTCGATTGTTGCAGAGCAATTGGTGAATACAATAGCGGCTCAGTGTATGTTGTGGCAAACCTCACCTGCAGCAACTGAGATTGAGCAAGTCATGGTTCAATGGTTAGCTTCAGCATTAGGATTACCTGAGCACTTCACAGGGACAATACATGATGCTGCTACAACAGCTACTCTTTCTGCTGTTTTGACTATGCGTGAATTAGCTTTGGGCCACAGTGGTCTAGAAACAGGTTTATTCCAGCAAAAACCATTAAGGATATATTCTTCTGCTCAAACACACTCGTCAATTGATAAGGCAGTTAGGTTGTCTGGTATTGGTCAAAATAATTTAATAAAGATCAAAACTGATGATAATTTTTCAATGAAATCTGATCTACTTGAAAAAGCTATTTTAGATGATATCTCAAATGGTCTTCAACCAGCTGGTATCGTGATTTGTGTTGGTGGTACGTCAATTGGGGCATTCGATGATGTCAAATCAATTATTTCGGTCGCAAAAAAATATAAACTTTATACCCACGTTGATGCTGCTTGGGCTGGATCGGCAATGATCTGTCCAGAATACCGCACTCTTTGGGCAGGTATTGAGGATGCTGATAGCATTGTTTTTAATCCACATAAATGGCTAGGAGCTCAATCTGATTGTTCAATACAGTTTCTGGCAGACCCAACTGCACAAATTAATACTTTGGGGTTAAGACCAGATTACCTTCAAACATTGGAGCAAGATGAAGTAACTAACTTCAATGAGTGGACTATTCCTTTAGGGCGCAGGTTTAGAGCATTGAAATTATGGTTTCTCTTAAGAGCATATGGTTTAAATGGCTTAAGAGAAAGAATTAGAAATCATATTAAATGGGTTGAGGAACTAGAGAAAAAACTAGATTCTAATCCTAAATTTTCAATTGTTACGAGCAGTAGGTTAGCATTATTCACTTTTCAGTATACTCCTGTTGATCAAGATCCAAATCATGCCACAGAAGAATTATTAAAGAATATAAATAATGATGGAATAATCTATTTAACCCAAACAATGCATGAAGGTAAATTTGTTATTAGAATGACTGCAGGACAGTTTTATTGCACGCGTGAAGACGTAATGACAGTTTATGAAGTATTGAAAAAGTTAACATAATTAACAGGTTGGAATGATTAATGGTTAGTAAAACTGTATATGATTATGTGGTGGTTGGTGCAGGTGCAGCTGGGTGCGTATTGGCAAATAGATTAACTGAGGATCCAACAATTAATGTTTTATTGATTGAAGCAGGTGGTTCAGATAAAAATTTCTTAATTCATATGCCAGCTGCTTTTGCAATGGCAGCGCGACACAAAGATCTTGATTGGGGTTATTTAAGTGAACCAGAATCTAATTGTGACGATCGTCAAATCTTAGAGCACCGAGGCCGTGTAATAGGGGGATCGTCTTCTGTTAATGGGATGGTAGCCAATAGAGGTAATCCAAGAGATTACGATGATTGGGCGGCAGGAGGATTGAAGGATTGGTCTTTTAAAGATTGCCTTCCATATTTTCGAAAAATGGAAACATCTGACAAAGGAGTTAATGAGTGGCGAGGTGGAAATGGCCCACAGTCAATAGAAACAGCAAAGGCCAATCACCCATTAAATCGTGCATTTCTTTTAGCTGGAAAACAAGCTGGTTATAACTATACTGAAGATCAAAATGGTAAAACGCATGAGGGATTTCATGTAGCTCAGAGTTTTACGCGGAATGGTAAGCGCTGTAGTGCTGCTCGAGCATATTTATATCCTGCACTGAAACGCCCTAACTTGACGGTGGAAACTAATTGTATGGTTAATCAGGTTCAATTTGATGGTCGAAGAGCCGTTAAAGTTGTGGCTGAACAGCGAGGCAATAGAATTGTTTTTGAGGCTAATCGGGAGATTATACTTTGTGGAGGAGCAATTAATTCCCCTCAGCTTCTGCTGCTATCTGGAGTTGGGCATCCTAATCATTTACAACAACATGGAATAGCTAATATAGCAGATGTGCCAGCTGTGGGGCAAAATCTAGAAAACCATGTGATTGCAGCTGTTGAGTATGCTTCACCATCTGGAGTGTCTCTTGCTGAAAAACTTAATGGGTGGAGAAAGTACAGAGTTGGTCTCCAATGGCTATTATTTAAAAATGGAATTGGAGCATCCACTATGTGTGAAACAGGATCTTTTTTTAAGAGTTCTGATACAGTTGAATATGCTGATATTCAGCATGAGTTTTATGCACTCACATCATTGATTGGTGGAGAGAAATCAAATTTTGGTGGTGGGTTTATGTTTTCGATGGGGTTAATGAGACCTAAAAGTAGAGGTTCAATCAAGTTAAAGTCTGCTGATCCAAAAATGCACCCTGAGCTTCGATATAACTTTTTTTCCAAAGGATGTGATGAATTAGCAATGATTAAAGGCGTGCGGAAAACCCGAATAATCGCAGCTCAGGCAGCTTTTGATAATTTGAGGACAAAAGAGGTTTCCCCCGGCATTTTGGTACAGTCTGACAAGGAAATAAGTAACTGGTTACGGGCCAATGCATCTACTGAATATCACCCATGCTCTACCTGTAGAATGGGTCTTGATAACAATTCAGTCACAAATGGGGATGGGTTGGTTTATGAAACAGAAGGTTTAAGAGTAGTAGATGCATCAATTATGCCTTACAATGTTACAGCAAATTTGAATGCTCCTGTTTTGATGATTGCAGAGAAGATAGCAGATTCTATTAAGGCTAATATTCAAAGCCTGTAAAATGAATATTAAATTATTTAACTTTAAAAAGTGATTATAAATGTGTAATTTGTATAGTCAAAAAAATTCATTACAAGAGGTTCGAGATTGGTTCGATGTGAAAGTAATCGATCCATCTGCAGGAAATCTACCAGAACAAAAAGCAATATTTCCCGCTTATAATGCTCCAGTGGTGTATTTGGAAAGTAATGATCGTANAATTACTATGATGAAATGGGGTTTTGTTTTNCAGCAGTCAGGTAAGGCAATAAAGCATGTTAATAATTGTCGTGATGATAAAGTTATGACGTCTCATTTTTGGAAGAGTTCTTTTTTTAATAGAAGGTGCCTTGTTCCAGCAAGTAAGTTTTCTGAATATCATCCAAATATAAGAAATGAAAAGGACCATAAAGCNAGTGTATGGTTTGAATTAAATGAAGAGCCAATATTTGCATTTGCGGGAATTTGGACNAAATTTGCAGGACATTATAAAGGAGAGTTTGGTTCTTTTGAAACGTATTCAATTATAACAACTACTCCTAATGAGTTGGTTAAGCCAATTCACCAATCGAGAATGCCTGTAATTATTGAGCATGCTGACTATGACTCCTGGTTATGTGGGAGCTTAGAAAGAGCAGGTGGTCTTATGAAAAAATATCCAGCCAATCAAATGAAAATTGCTAATATAGGTTTAAATACTGATGATTAGTTAACTATTATCTCCAGATCTGGTGGCGCTACTATGTGCTAATGCTTTGAATAAATCTTCGTGTTCACTCATTAATTCAAGAAGATCATTTTTCTTTAATTTTAATAACTTAAGGTCATTTTTTGAAGTAACAGTTGCATTTCTTTTTTCATTTAATAATAACCCACGTTCTCCAAAATAATCTCCAGCAGTTAAAATCACAGGATTTTGAAGTTGAACCTCAACGGAACCAAACTCGATGATGTACATTGCGTCCGAAACCTCTCCCTTTGTTATGATTGTTTTATGGGGTGGCGCAAGAACTGCATGCAATTTAGAGTTAATTTTTCCAATAGCCCCAACAGGTAATTTTTCAAAAAGTGGTATTTTCGAAATTGTTTCGAGGGAAATTAAGTAATTTCTTTTTTGAATTTCTTCATAGTATGCAGACGCTAATATGGCAGCTGGTAGTGCAAACATACCAATACCTAAAAACATAGTAAGTGCTGCTAAAACCTTACCTGCAGCAGTTACGGGAGTTATATCTCCATACCCGACTGTTGTTAATGTCGTTATGCCAAACCACATAGAAGAAATAATACTCCCAAATGCCTCTGGATAGACGTCCTTTTCTATGAAGTGTATCAAAGTTGAGAAAATTAATAAGACTGAAAAAACCATAATTTGTGAGCCTAATAAGGCGAATCTTTGGTGATAAACTGTTTTTAAAAGTGTATTTGCTGGAAATAATATGCTATGCTGATTAAAGGTGGAATACGCTCGAAAAATTCTAATTACCCGTAGGTCTAGAACTCCAATTAAAAAGTAATTAATTAGCACTGCTGCATCAATAATGGTTAAAACTGTGATTTTTTTTTCTGAAGCAATACGAAGAAATAGCTCTAAGACAAATAAAACCATTGATATAGCATAAAATATTTCTAGAAAAAGATTTTCGGTTAGAAGAGTTCCAGAAAGTAAAATTTGATCGAGTATATTTAAGAGTATCAATATACCAAACATGGGCTTTAATTTGTTATTATATAAACGAATTAAATTTTCCATTTTTTACCTTTATCTATTGATAAATTATTTTAAGCATAACAATATTATTTTAAATTATTAATATATTTTAAAAAAAAAAGGAACAACTTATGCGCCCTAACGCATTTTCCAATCCAGGTAAATTTCTTCGTGGAAACATTCATACTCATTCTAACCTTTCTGATGGGGCGTTAAGCGCTGAGGAAGTGTGTAGGCGTTACAAAAATAATGGATATGATTTTTTATCATTAACTGAGCATTTTTTGGGCCAATACGATTACCCTATTGCTGATACCAAACCTTTTAGAGATGAGAGTTTCATGACCATACTTGGAGCAGAGTTGCATTCTGGTTCTATGGAAAATGGAGAATTATGGCATATCCTGGCTGTTGGATTGCCAAAGGATTTTAAACCATCAAATTCGCCTGAGTTTCATCCAATAGCTGATCAAGAGTCGGGACCTGAAATTGCGCAGCGAGCAGTTGATGCAGGCGCCTTTGTAACTATTGCACATCCCGAATGGTCAGTAATGAGTGAGGCTGATGCCACTTCTATTTTATCTGCACATGCTGTAGAGGTTTATAACCATGGGAGCGAAGTCGAGTGCGACAGGGGTCGGGGCTTACATACCGCTGACTTACTCTTAAGCAAAGGACGTAAGCTAAGTTTTATTGCAACTGATGATGCTCACTTTAGAACTGGGAACTCGGATGCATTTGGTGGTTGGGTAATGGTTAAATCAGAAAGTAATACACCAGAAGCAATCCTTGAGGCTCTTAAGATAGGTGCAAACTATTCTTCAATGGGACCTGATTTTTATGATTTAACCGTTGAAGACCACCAAATTTGCATTAAATCTAGTCCAGTTTCTGCTATGATTATTCAGGGTGCCGGCTGTCGGACCTTAACTGAATTAGGCACAAATTTGACAGACGTAACATTGCCATTTCGTTGGCCAGATGACGCCAAGTGGTTGCGGGTAACTCTAATTGACGAAAATGGAAAAAAGGCTTGGTCTAATCCCATTTGGAGGGAAATTTCTTGATTNTTTTAGCAAATACATCATACTTATGAATCATTCTTTTAAATTAAAGCGGGCAAAATCTTCATTAGAATTTCTTGAAAAAATGGAGAAATTTTTAAGTATTGAGACAATCAAAACTTGTAGAAGTTTTAAACCAAATCCCTCTGATATTATAATTACAACATTCCCTAAAAGTGGAACTACTTGGATGCAACAAATCACACATTGTTTAAGAAGCAATGGTGACATGACATTCGATGAGATCTCAATTGTGGTACCATGGTTGGAAGTATCTTACGATATGGGTATAAATCTTGATGATCAGCAGGATTTTTCTCCAAGATTGTTTAAAAGCCACTTAACGTCAGAAGAAGTTCCAAAAGGAGCAAAATATATAGTTATTTTTAGAGATCCAGGTGATGTTTTATTGTCTTACTATAACTTTATGGAGGGTTGGTTTTTTGAACCAGGTACTATTTCATTAGAAGATTTTGCGAACGTTGCATTTTTTGAGACAGATGGTTTTGAAAATTATTGGTATCATCTAAGAACCTGGTGGGCAAAAAAAGATGACCCGAACGTATTAATGTTTTGCTATGAGGATATGAAGTTAAATATTGAAGGTGTTATTAGTTCAGTTGCTAAGTTTGTAAATATACCAATTTCAAGATCATTACTCAATTTAACTAAGGAAAATTCTTCTCATTCATTCATGAAAAAAAATGAGGAGAAATTTGATGAGCATAGAACCCAACAAGCTTTGAACGTAAAATGTGGATTGCCAGAGGGTGGACATAGCTCAAAAGTTGATTCACGGCTTGCTGGAATGCCTTCGCTAACTTTGACAAATCAAATAGAAGATAATTTAGCTTTGTTTTGGGAAAAAGAGATTTTTAACAAATTAGGGTTTTGTACATATTCAGATTTCAGGAAAAATGTAACTTGAGGGACTGTAATGATAGCTTCTGACACCTTTCAGACTTCGCTTTGGATGAGTACAGCCGTATCTCCTCCACAAACTAAAATGTTGGCTGCTAACTTAAAAACTCAAGTTGCGATTATAGGTGCTGGCTTTACTGGCCTGTCAGCAGCTCTGCATTTGAGAGAATTAGGCTATGATGTTGTCGTCCTGGAGGCAAAAGAGATTGGGTTTGGTGCGTCAGGTCGTAATGGTGGGCAAGTGAACCCAGGTTTAAAGATTGCACCGGATCAGTTAGCTAAGAAATTCGGAACAGAAAAGGCACTACAAATTTTTAAAGCCACTGAAAATAGTGCTGATTTTGTATTTGATTTAGTTAAAAAATATAAATTAAATTGTGAGCTAGAGCGGACTGGATTTTTATACGCTTCTGAAAATAAAAATATGCTCGCAAAAACACGATCACGGTTTTCGTGGTTGAAAAGCCAAGGTATAAAAGCAGAAATGTTGGACGCAAAAGAAACTGCTGATCGGGTTGGCCATAACATTTATTGTGGAAGCTTGTTTGATCCTCGTGGTGGTGCGGTACATCCACTATCATATGTTCGGGAGTTGGGATCTGCCGTATTGTCGAATGGTGGGGAAATCTATACGGATAGTCCTGTTACATCAGTCAAAAAAATTAATGAAAATTGGTGCTTAACGACCTCCAACGGTTTGGTAGAGGCTGAACAGGTTTTGTTTTGCACAAATGCTTATACTGATATGTTAAAA
>JGI26060J43896_10000576_pt1 | contig 13376 bp, 10 predicted proteins | sample MarorgKNORR_S2LV_6_FD_43896 | JGI IMG/M metagenome (IMG submission 43896) | reverse complement strand
AGAAAATAAGTTTGACACTAAAAATANTAANANAAGAAAANGAGTCATAAATAATTATCCATTTAATTTATTAATCTAATAAAGCATTAAAAACTGTCTTTANTTCTCCATCCACATAATTTCCATTCAGATATAATAATACAGGTTCAAAGCGTTTATCTGTGATTAATTTTCGNGCAACTTGGTCAGGAGAGATAGTATAGCGCCCCAATTGTTTTTTTGTATCCCATACTAAATCTTCAAAAGAGGCATAAACTAATTCTGAACAAACTATTTCATCAGTAGATTCAACATTAAAACTAAAATCGTAGTTCTTTCCAATTTGACTAAATGCATTCAATAAATATGTTTTTTTCTCTATATCCGACTGAGTTGTAAAACGAATTACGCCTAAATCATCAATATTTAAAAAATTCTGCAATGTATTTATCTGCACTCCAGGACGAAGTGACTCTATAATATTATGTCCAGAGCGAATAGAAGTTTGAAAACTAGGACCATTATAAGCATATCTCTCAACGGCTAATTCATATAAGTGAGATAAGCTATCCCATACGCCCAGGGACTTTAGTTGGTCTTCATTTCCAGCCCAAACTCCAACATGACACCAATACCCCGGTATAAAATAATCTGTTAAACGGAAAGGAGCTTTCTCCAATAAAATATCCATTGGCTCCATTTTATGAACAATTTCAGATTTTTCTTCATCTGATAACGATTCCATCGTACCTCTTCTCACAACTATCATTCCTGCAGTATTTCCAAACATTTTACTAACCAACTCAGTTCCATTTTTATTTATCTTTTTAATACGATCATAAAGTTTATTTGAAATAACATTAAAACGATTAATCTTAAAATTAGGCTGTATATCATTCTCTTCCATTTGCAATATTTCTCTATAAGAAAAACTTCCAGAAATAAGCTGGTTTAAATAATAATTATCTGCATCATCAATTAAAAATGGAGAGTCTTTATTTTGATTCTCCCACTTTGATATCTGGTAACTAAAATTAATAGCGCTAACTAAACGTCTTAATTTTTTTGTATCTGTATAGCTTTCTGAAACTTCAGCTAGATAGCCTCTATTCTCAGGCTCTACTCCTGACTCATTTATAACAAAGCGTAATTTTTGATTTTCTTCAAATGGCGCCATTGCAACTAGGTAATTATCATACAGTAAAAGAGCAAAAACTAAACCTAATTTTATTTGTTTAATAACCGCTTGTCCTAGTTGATCATTTGGATTAACAGAAATAACTTCTCTCTTAGATGAGCTCCATATTGACTTTTTGGCGAAGTATTGAGTGGGCTTATCATCATTTACCTTTATTGAAACATTCTTATTAGTGTATGGTGCATATCTAGATATAATTTTATAAAGAGGTGCCCTCATTTTTCTATACTGTTCAATAGCATAATTGAGGTAATTCAAATCTGCACCAGTTAAAACATCTTTATTATTGAATTTTTCATATGTTTCTATAGCAATAGAGCGCCAAGTTAGTGCGTACTCAATCTGAGATTGATAAGTATAAATTACTTCACCAATATCAATTGTATCCTTTTCTATTAAATCTATAGCTGAACGACTATTTGCATTTTGATCAAAAATAAAATTTACATTTACTTCTTGAGCATTGGCCAAAGTAAGAGATAAAAGAATTAAAGAAATCATCTTTACCAAGGTAAATGCTCCAAATCGACATTTCCTCCAGAAATAATTAACCCAACTTTTTTCCCTGCAAATAAATCTCTTGATTTTAGGACTGCACTTAGAGTGATAGAGCATGAAGGTTCAACGACAATTTTCATTCTTTCCCAAATCATTTTCATCGATTCGATAATTTCTTCTTCTGTTAATGTAATAACTTCTTGAACATAAGATTGAATGATTGGAAAAGTAATTGTTCCAATCTGAGCACGCAAACCATCACAAATTGTGTTTACAGATTTATTTGGGACTATTTGTCCTTTTTTAAGAGAAAGAAATGTATCATCAGCTTCTAATGGCTCGGCACCATAAACTTTTATCCTTGGATTCATTCCTTGAGCTGATATAAGCGTTCCACTTAATAATCCACCTCCACTTACAGGTGAAATAATCGCATCTAAGTCTGGGCAATCTTCAATCAATTCTTTTCCAGCAGTTCCCTGACCCATAACAATTCGTTCATCATTATAAGGATGAACTACTGTAGAACCAGTTTTTGTTACTAAATCTTTAAGAACATTTTCTCGAGATNTTTGATCCGGCTCACACCAAATGACTTCACCACCATTTCTTTCAACATTCCTAACTTTAATCTTAGGTGTATTATGAGGCATGACGACTTTAGTCGTCCCATTCCTTCTTGAAACTGCCATTGATAAAGCAGCTCCATGATTTCCAGAGGATGTGGTTGCAATACCTTTATCTAATTCGTCTTGATTTAAAAGTTCAACAGTATTTGTTGCGCCCCTTATCTTAAATGATCCAGCTTTTTGAAAATTTTCACATTTAAAATAGAGCTCAGCACCACTCAATTCATTAAGACTTTTATTTGTTAAAACTGGCGTTCGATGAATAAAAGGTGAGATTCGATTATGTGCATCTACAATATCTTTCAGAGTTACCATAGGTAAATCTAAATTCTTTTGTATATAAAAACATATTTTTTAAGGTAAAACATGAATAACAGTACAAAAATACACATGAATACAGAAGAATTTAGGAAACAAGGTTATAAGGTTATCGACTGGATTGCTGATTATTATGAACATATAGAAGAATATCCAGTCTTATCTCAGGTTAAGCCAGGCGATATTAGATCCCAACTTCCAGATAAAGCACCAATTGAAGGACGAAACCATGATGATATTCTAGAGGATATGAATATTTTAATGCCTGGAATCACACATTGGCAGTCGCCCAATTTTCATGCATTCTTTCCATGTGCAACAAGTGGACCTGCTATACTTGGAGATTTAATTTCAACAGGACTAGGCATAAATGGTATGAGTTGGGAAACCAGCCCCGCTTGTACAGAACTTGAGACTCATGTTTTAGATTGGCTAGTAGATATGATGGACCTTCCCAAAAAATTCAAATCGAATTCTAAAGGTGGTGGTGTTATTCAAGATACAGCCTCAAGTGCTAGTCTTGTTGCCCTTCTTTCTGCGCGCGAAAAAGCATCAAATGGAGAAACTAATGAAAATGGAGTAAATGCAGAGTTTGTAGTCTATACCTCATCACAAGCCCATTCTTCTATTGAAAAGGCTGTAAAGATAGCAGGAATCGGTAAAAACAATATGCGCATGGTTAATGTTGATGAAAATTTTGCAATGAATTCCTCCCATCTTCGTCAATTAATTGAAGAAGATACAGAAAAAGGATTAAAACCAATATTTGTATGCGCAACGGTAGGTACAACATCTAGTACAGCATTAGATCCTGTAGATGAAATTGGAAAAATCTGTAAAGAATTTAATATTTGGCTTCATGTAGATGCTGCTATGGCTGGTCCTGCTGCTTTATGTGAAGAATATCGTTTTATTCACAAAGGTTTAGATTTTGCTGATAGTTATAATTTTAACCCACACAAATGGATGCTTACCAGCTTTGATTGTAGTGTGTTTTATGTAGCTGATAGAACTCAGCTTATTAACACCATGTCAATTCTTCCTGAATATTTAAAAAATAAAACTAGTAATTCGGAGTCTGTCTTTGATTTAAGAGACTGGGGAGTTCCATTAGGACGACGTTTTCGTGCTCTTAAGCTTTGGCAAGTTATTAATTATTATGGCATTAGTGGATTACAAGAATTTATTAGAAGTCATATGGAAAACACTAAAGTTCTTCGTTCATGGATAGAATCCGATGAAAATTTTGAGATAGTTGCACCTACCCCATTAACATTGATATGCTTTCGACATATTAATGGCAATGCTTTTACGGAAAAATTACTTAATAGAATAAATGAAAGTGGAAAAGCATACTTGACTCACACAAAACTTAATGATCGGTATATTATTAGATTTTCTGTTGGGCAAACTTCAACGACTATTGAACATTTAAAGGCAACTTGGAATTATATAATTGAAAGTTCTAAAGAGATAAATTAAGACTAAGGTTTTTCAGCAAGCTCCACTAATACGCCACCCGTACTTTTAGGATGTATAAAGACAACCTTATATCCTTCAGCGCCAATAGTTGGATTGTCAGAAATAATATTAATATTTAAACTCTTAAGTTCAATTATTGCGTTATTTATATCATCTACCTCAAAACACACATGATGAACTCCTGGGCCATTTTTTGATAGGAATTTACCTATTGGCGTATCCTTTCCTAATGATTGGAGTAATTCAACTTTACCTTGTTTTGTATCATAGATATCTGTTGTAACGCCTTGATCGTGAACAGTTTCTTTACCTTTGTGTTCAATATTAAGTACATGGCTCCAAAATGGAGCGGAAGTGTCTAAATCTTTTACAGCAATACCGATGTGTTCTATCCCAAGTATTTTCATAATAATTTTTCCAAGTTTAAAGTATTTAAATTAAACTTTCATGTTTTAAAGATAAAGAAATACCTAAGCCATTTTTATTTGGTAAAATTAACTTTCCATTGTCAATACTAACACCTGAATATGGGTCATTTTTTATTAGGAGATTACCATCTAAATCAGCATAGTCAACTAATGGTGATAAATGTGCTGCAGCTGTAATACCCACAGATGATTCAATCATGCAACCAAGCATGATTTTCATATTTCTTTCACGAGCCATTTTTATCATTTTAACCGCTTCAAATAAATTACCACATTTCATAAGTTTAATATTTATTCCATCAAAAACTCCATGAATTTTAGGAATATCAGATGAATTTAAACTATTTTCATCTGCTATAATTGGCAATGGAGATTCTTCTCTTAATCTTGCCGTATCTTCTAAGTTTGAAGACTTAAATGGCTGCTCAATGAATTCTACATTTTGAGTGGCTAACCAAAGGGTCATGTCTATTCCTGAAGCTAAGCTCCAGCCTTCATTAGCATCAACTCTAATAACTTTATCTGTTTGTTCGCGAATCGCATTAATAATCGCCTTATCTTCGTCTATACTCATTCCTAATTTCACTTTTAAAATATGATAAGGTTCACTTTCCTTAATTTTTTCAGGAATAATAGCCATATCTCCTATTGAAATAGTAAATGATGTTTTTGGTGTTTTATTAGGATCTGCTTCAAAATATTCACATAAAGAAATATTCTTTTTTTGACACCACCAATCTAAAACAGCCATAGAAAATGCAACCTCTAAAGCTTTAATTCCTAAACACAGGGGTGTAATTAATTTTATAAATTCTTTAGGGTCTTCAAATTTTTCTGGTAAATCAAGCCCATTGTTTAAAATCTTTAAAATGTCTTTTGTGAATTCATTATATCTTCCAGATGGGGCCGCTTCTCCTCTACCAATAAGACCTTCATGCTCTAAATAAATATAAACTATATCATAATAACTGTGAGTACTTCTAGATATTCCGAATGGATGTGTACACTCTATACGATAAGTAGTAAAAGATAATTTCATTATAAATAGTACTCAATTATTAAATAAAAATATTTTTAAGAAATAATAAAAAATAAGCTTAGCCCATCATATAATTAAGAAAGACTAAGCTCAATATAATCAGTTATATTTTTTTTAATAACCTATATTAAAAATTAATAAAGGGCATTAAATAACAATTTAAAAGTACCCCTAGGTTGGCCTCTAAATTGTGGACGGAAACCNATTAAAACAATACTTCCTGAGCCTAATTTTGTCTCAGCCATTGCAATCTTACCACCAATATACTTTTCTTCTCCAATTGCCCATCCACTAAGTAGAATATCATCTTTTCCGTAGCTTGCTAAGACTTTTACTGGTTGAGATGGTGGCTGTTTTCTTTTTTCAACACCACCCTCACCTTTTTTACTCATTTCTACAATACTAAATGCTCGACTACGAACAAAATAAGCAACGGATTTTTTCTTCATACCACGAGTCAAGGCATCATCTGTTTTCACATCTATACTTACTAAAGAGCCTGGAATGAAAAAACTAGTCGATGGTGTTGATGAAACAGCATTCTTCAAAGGTAAACCGAATTGCTGTATGAAAAAGTCGCTTGAAGCATCAAGAGCAACTAATCTACCTCCATTTTCAACATAATTTCTTAAAGCCAAAGTACCTGATAAACCAATTCCACCAGTATACTCTTTTGGCATTGTATTTGGCATATGACCATTTAAAATACTGTTTCCACTTTGTGAAGGAAAAATGATAGCTGAATATTGAGATAAATCTCTTTCCGCAATATCTTTATTATGAAGTGTATCAACAGGGAAAGCATATTGCTGTAACAACCACCTAGTCCAACCTTCATCCATATTAGCTTGCCATGATTTATAAATACCTACCCTAGGTAATTTAATTTTAGTGTTAGAATTAGTTAGATCATTCGAAGCAGATTCAAAATTAAGACTATATCTATTTGCTAGATCAGTTAATTCTTTTTTATTTTTATTTTTAATATAAAATGATCCATCTTTTGTTCTATATATATCTGCGCCATTGGCAAGTAATGTATTTACAGCTATTAACGAGGCATTTGAATTTGCACTCAAAACATAGCCTTTCTTTCCATTTCCTGATATATTACCATTTGGCATAGACACAGATAAACCATCTACAGATTTCGTGCTGACCTTAAACGGTTTGTTAACCCTATCAATATTAACACCCATTTGAAGAGGTAAGGTCCAACCCGCTAAATCGTATGGTACTTTTGGATTACCATTCTCATCTTTTAGCTCTGGATATGATTGAGGCTCCATCATATCATTTAAATGTGGTCTAAAAGCCTGAGCTGTATAAATGATATATGTTCCTTTAGGATATTTTTTATTATTAACCTTGAATGATTTTGTTGATTGATTAACTTCGATACCACCCATTCGTAAAACAGATAATAGCTTTCCAGTTTCATACGTATCCCATTGATCATTAGGTATTACATAAGCGAATACATTATTCTCACCTTTATCTTCAATGGCATCTCTTCCCATGGAGTAAATATTATATAACCATTTTTCTCTTAAATCTGCCGCAATATTCATCACACCCATCGATGCAGTTAACATATAATCAACAGCATCTCTGAAATGTGATTCACCAGCTTCCCAAGGAAGAGGAAGAAAAATATCAGTACCAGTATTCACAACTTTACTTCTTCGACTGCCTACGGTTTTTGGAATTGAATCAGGGTCATAAAATCTTGGTGTAGGGGTTGAGTGACTGGTCTCAGTTAAAATACCAATTTGATTATGAAAATATGGTGCTGTTCTCATACCCCCATTCCACCACATACTATATTGAAAGTTTGATACAACTCCACCCATTTTTTTAATAGCAAATCGGTTTGCCATCGCAGTTCCAACTAAGTTTACACCAGTTGTCACTCCAGGATGAATATTTGGATTTACTGGATCTGAGAATGGTGGTAAGAATATTCTAGCCCACGCTGGTCCCGTTTGATGGTGGTTAAATACAATTTGTGGATACCATTCATTGTAAAGCTTATAAGATACAGCTTGAGTTTCTAACATATTATTCATGAACCAATCACGATTATTATCGTGCCCAACATATTTTTGATACAATACTGGGGGACCAGTTGTTTCAAAAGGCGTATCTAAATTCTTTTTATACCAATCAACGACAAGACGCATACCATCAGGATTCATAACCGGCATAAGAAGTAGGATGACGTTTTCACGAATCTTTTTCATTTCTGAAGACTCTTCCGTTGCNACTCTATAAGCAAGCTCTGAAGTCATTTGACCGTGAGCACGTTCAGTNGCGTGCATTCCACCATCAATCCAAAGAATTGCTTTACCATTTTCAGCATGATCTCGNGCAGTTTTTTCATCAATTTTTGCACGGGCAAGATCGCTACTAATTTTTTTCCATTTATCTAGTTGTGATAAATTTTCTTTTGTGGAAATAAATAGCAATAACATTGGTTGACCTTCTGAAGTCTTTCCAATCTCTTCCAAAATAACCCTGTCAGAGTTATTTGCTAATTGTCGATAAAATGTTAACATTTGGTCATAATCAGCCAATTTATGATCGCTACCAACCTTAAAGCCAAAAACTTCCTCAGGTGACTTTAGNTGACCAAATGCGATANTAACTAATATTAAGAGAGATAGATATTTTTTTATTTTCATGATAACTCCTTATAAANTTTTAATCATTTAATTGATTATACTACATTTTTGTTTAACAATTTTTATCTTGGCGCTGTTGCGCTTCCTTCCCAATCTGGGTCAGCCACTCCAATCCAATCAGGGCCATCTGGGTCCTTAATAACTGCATGAATGCGTCCAAATCGACCAATTTGTCTTTGCACTGTAACTTTGTGACCTAATGAACTAAAGTATATACTATCTGATAATGTAAAGCCATCAAAACCAGTAAATTCTATATCTAAGCCTTCATCTATGGGATGAACTCTTGGCATTTTAATTGCTTTTTCTAAGCTCAACCCTTGGTCAATTATACGGCTAACTACAGCTACGATTGAGGAGGGGATACGTGAACCACCGGCAGCCCCTAAACCCAAGAAAGGTTCACCGTCTTTTGAAACAATGATGGGTGAAATATGCGATGATGCTCTCTGCCCTGCTTTTACTTCACCTAAATAGCCACCTAAAGTTTGGGCGTACACAAAACCTAGTTCAGGCGATGCTACTTTTGAGCCCATGGTTGTACCTACAGTTTGAGTTAGCACAACGATCATTCCATTTTTATCTACAACAGTTAAATGCGTGGTATGACCCATTGCTGCCGTAAAAGACTCAGGAAGTGAATCAAAATCTTTAATGGATTGTTCATTATGAATTTCAGAGGCACGTTTTTTAGCCCATGCCTTTGATGTGTGTTTTTTTGCATCTTCTAATGTATTTTGCACGCGACGATCTAAAAAAGCTCTTTCGATGGAATGGTATACTGATTCTCCCCAATCTTGATTTGACGATAAATCGCTCTTATAAAATTCTAAAATTTGTAGCGCCTCTATTGTAATAGCACCAAACGAAGGTATCCACAAGCCTGTTATTTCATTACCTCTATAATCTCCTTTTACTAAATGAGCATCTAAAGCTTTGTATTCTTTCATCGCCTTCATGGAAAGGACTCCGCCATTAGCAATATTATCTTCAACAATTTTTTCAGCAACCCACCCACTATAAAAAACATCAGGACCCTCATCTGATATTGCTTGCAAAACGCTAGCTAATTTTTTTTGGACAACCCACTGGCCTGGAAGCCTCGAGCTACTATCAGCATTCAAAAAATGTTGGCGACTACCTTCAAATTCTAGTAATTGCTCTTTTACATTTGACTGACGGATTGCTTCTCCAGCAATCAAAGCATGTCCCTTACTTGCAATCCTTATGGCTGGTGCCATAACAATTTCTCTAGTTAATGAACCATGGTTAGACAATGCTTTTGTTAGACCCTTCACAACTCCAGGAATACCAATACTTGGATATCCATATCTCTTTTTAGGCGCATTTTCATAGTCATAGTCACTTGGAGCAGCTGTAGTTGCATCTATACCGTGAAAACCAGTTTTAGGTGAATAGATAAGGATTTGAGCTCTCCCACCGATTCCACTCATTGAAGGTTCAACAACAGCTAAAGCAAAAGCAGCTGCAACTGCTGCATCTACAGCATTCCCATTTACTGCAAGAATTTCAGCACCTACTTTTGATGCAAGAGGGTGCGCTGCAACAACGACTCCTTTATTTGAACTCTCAACTTTATTTAAAGAGTCAACATAAAACCCTTTAGATTTATTTATTGATTGAGAGCAACTAAAAAGTAAAATTACAAACCCTAATAAATAATTATATTTCATTATATTAAATCCTCCAAAGCATTAATTAACTCACCATCTCCAAATCGAATTAAATCTGTTGTTGCTATACCGTACTGACTTTGAACTTTATTAATCTCGGACAATGCTTCATCTTTAGTAAAAGTAACTGTTAATAAATTTATTCCTACAAATTTTGATTGTTTGAAATTTCTCATTAAGTCTAAATGGAGATTCATTACTTCACCCATGGAAGACATTGGGTAATCAGTTACATCTAAAGGTCTACCAGGATCATGAGTCATTAACATATAATCCGGCATTGCTCCATGAAGTAGCCCCAGCGTAACACCTGCATAATATTGATTAGTAAGTGAACCTTGACCCTCAACAATCACCAACTCTGTATCATCAGGTACTGCATCAATTAATTGTTCGATTTCACCTGCCATAAAATCTGCTTTTACAGCATCAATGGGTACACCTGATCCACTCAATAATATTCCGGTTTGTCCTGTACCAATGAATTCAACTTTATTACCTCGATCTTTTAACCTTTCGGCAACTTCCCAAGCTGTAGTCATTTTGCCAGAATCACAATCAGTGCCTACTATAAGTAACACTGGAATTTGACGATTCCGCCAAGATCCCTTCGGAAAATTAGGAGGATCTGGAGGTTTTCTTAAATCAGTTAAGTTAACATTATATTTTTTTGCTAAATCTCTTATTTCTTTATCATCATTTAAGAAATGGTGCATACCACTTATTATATTACAGCCAAACTTAATAGCTTTAACTATCTCTGCACGAAATTCGTCAGTTATGAAGCCTCCTTGCGAAGCACTACCAATTACCAATGTATCTGGCTTACTAAATATACATTCATCAAAATTTCTAACTACAGGAATATCACCACCATAGCCCAATTCAGTCTGCGCAGTTTCACCAACTTTAGTATTATCAATTATTCCCAATACTTCATCAGGACGGTAGCGAATCAACATGTTACCAGTTTTATTTTTTACATAGTTAAAAGCGCCATGACATAAAATGATAAATTTATTTTTAGATTTTGACATTATTTATTTCCTGCTCTAGTCTCAATGCTTTATTTTTAACGAACGTTTATGAATAAAAAACTCTCCCCTAGAACTGAATATTAACTAATTGAAAATTATTTTACACTTTAAAAATTTTAATATGATCTCATTACTCTTTATAATTTTCATATTAGGTTGCTCTGATAATAAAGATACGTTTATTGAAAACGAAGAAACAGATAAAGAGATATCTAAACTTGTTCCTTTAGGATACAATAAATTTACTTTTAATAGTTATGCTCCTCTTGCTGATAAACCTATTGATGTTCATACATATTTACCAGACACATCAGATTTTAGCATTCCACTTTTGTTTGTAATCCATGGAAATGCACGAAATGCAAGAGAGTATTGTTTTGACTGGGTGGAATCAGCTCAAAGTTATAATTTTCTTGTTATTTGCCCTGAATTAGATGTTTTACAATTTCCAACCTCAGAAGAATTCCAATTAGGTGGAATATTTAAGAATAATCAAATCGTAGACTCAACTAAATGGACATTTAATTATATTGAAGAAATTTTTAATTTCCTTATTAGTGAAAATGTAACAACAAACGATTCATATGGAATTTATGGTCATTCAGCTGGATCACAATTCACTCATCGTCTTGCTTTATTTACAGAATCAAAAAATGCGTCTATATTTATTTCAGCTAATGCCGGTTGGTATACTACTATAGACTTTAATGAGAGCTTCCCTTATGGACTTAATAATGCTCCCATCAATGAAAAAGAATTAGTAGAAAAATTTAATTACCCACTAACAATTCTTTTGGGTGAAAACGACACTGATCCAAACGCCAGTTCTTTAAGAAAAACAGAAGAAGCTATGCGACAAGGAATTCATCGGTTTGATAGAGGTAATTATTTTTATAATATGGCAAAAAATAAAGCAAGCGAACTAGGAGTCCCATTTAATTGGAAATTACATACGGTGGCAAATGTAGGGCATTCTAATACTGGCATGGCACCGTTTGCAGCACAAATTTTTATATCAAACTTAAATAATTAATATTCAATGTTTTTATTTAGATGAATATTGTAATATATACTTATTGTTGAATTTATAGATTTAGAAAAACTTGACCATGTAGATTGGTTTTCGCGTATTCCTGGCTTGGGAAGTTCTATCTGAATTGCGCTTATCACGCCACCACCTCGAGACCCATGCCTAGCTGTATTATATCCACCTGAAAAGTATCGCATTCCACTTGGACTTAAGTCGTTTTCACTAGGAAGGCTTTTGTAACCTAAGCTGTCCAATATTGAACCAAAGCTTACTTTACCTCTTAATACTTCAATAAATGAATATGAAGAAGAATCCACCCAGTTATTAATACTTGATTTACTTTGATATGAATTTGTATTTAGTATCTCATCACTTTGATCTAGCTCCTCAGATGAAATAAGATAGCCTAACCATGTTCTCAAGTCATAAAAACCATCCGGATTTTTTCCATGGCCATGAATATCAATGAACAGGCCATTTCCTTGACCATCCTCAATCTTTTTCTTAGCAACTTCTATATAATGATGGTACTCTTGCCATGCTCTTAGAGCATATCTATTTTCTTGAGCTGCTTCACTACTATCTCTATTGGCATCTAACTTTGTTCTTTTTAACTTACATAGGATTACGTGAGGATAGCCGCCAAATTTAACAATCATCGAATCCATAATTGTTTTAGTTAATTCATATGTATTAGCATCCGTCACTAAGGTCCCATAAGTTCGATCACTTATTTCATNGGGTATTAGCTGCCCTCCATGAGGCGCAGATAGAATAATAGGTAAATTCCCTGCATAATACTCAATATAACTTTCTCTTCCATAATATATGCTACCTGATTCATAAGGTCCATCATGGCCAAGCACAGGGAAAACTTCTACTTCAACTGTATCTACAGGTGTTACAACTNGAGTTTCTTTTGTTTCTTTATTGTCTTCACAACCAATAAGAAGAAAAGTAAATAAATAAATTGACCTAAGAGTAAGTCGATACATTAGATCAAAAGTGTAACCATTGTATAAACAACAAATATTGAGAAAATATTTAAGATTATCCCTGTTTTAATCATGTCTTTTTGACCAATATAACCCGTACCATATACGAGTGCATTAGGTGGTGTAGCCACTGGTAACATAAATGCACAGTTTGCCGCTAAACCTACTCCAAAAACAAGAGTATAGGTTACTGTAGGGTCAAATTGATTTGACAGTGCAATCATTACTGGAATTAAAATGGCCGCTGAACCTGTATTTGATGATAACTCTGTTAAAAAGACCATCAAGGTTATACATGCAAAAACAATTATCCATGGCGTAGAAATTGAATTAATAAGCGCTGTTGCTAGCCACAATGAAGTGCC
>JGI26060J43896_10000575_pt1 | contig 13397 bp, 17 predicted proteins | sample MarorgKNORR_S2LV_6_FD_43896 | JGI IMG/M metagenome (IMG submission 43896) | reverse complement strand
CCCTTAGATAGTTGCTAGAGTTTTTAATTGATACACTGAGGCATACTCATATATCCAATCTGTTGAATAATGGGTGAATATATTCTTAGTCTCAAAAAGGGCTGGTCATTCCAATATAATAAATGCAGTAGATGTCTATGGACACTTGTTTACTAGCGTTGATGATGATTTAATACAGCGACTTGAAACGAAGATCAGAGCCAGTTGGATCTAAAATGCTATCAAAGTACTACCACAGATGCATTGAGACAAAATTGGATAAATCTTTGAAATCATCCTGAGACTCTATAGAATACTGGTTCTAAGGAATAAGGAGAGGTGGCAGAGCGGTCGAATGCGGCGGTCTTGAAAACCGTTGAAGGGTTAAACCTTCCGGGGGTTCGAATCCCTCCCTCTCCGCCATTAGAGTATTTTCCAATTATTCTGATCCATTTCTTTGATAGTATTTGATTATGAGAATACTAATTATTATTACATTTTTCTTTTCTTTTGGTGTTTTGGGCGATGTCATCATTGTTCCACCTTCCGATAATGCACAAGAGAGAATACAAGAAGCCCTTATATTGGCTAACCCTGGTGATGAAATACACCTAACTTCTGGAACATATTTTATTGAAGATGGATTGTCTCTTGATATTGATAATATTATTCTATCGGGTGAAGGCCATGAAAATACAATATTGGATTTCACAAATCAAATGACAGGTGCCCAAGGTCTATTGATTACTTCTAATAAAGTGATGCTAAAAGATTTTGCAATTATTAACACTAAAGGTGATGCAATAAAAGCCATTGGCTCGGATGGTATTTATTTTATCAATCTTAGAACAGAATGGACTGGAGGTCCGAAGAGTTCTAATGGTGCTTATGGTCTTTATCCCGTTCAATCGAAAGATGTTTTAATCGATGGATGCATAGCGATTGGTGCATCGGATGCAGGGATCTATGTCGGTCAATCTGAGAACATCATAGTTCGCAATAGTAGAGCAGAATTTAATGTTGCTGGTATTGAGATTGAAAATTCATATTATGCTGATGTATACAACAATATAGCTCAACATAATACAGGTGGAATTTTAGTTTTTGATTTACCTGATTTGCCTCAGCAGGGCGGTCATCACGTTAGAGTATTTAATAATCAAATCCTTGATAATGATACGGATAACTTTGCTCCCGAAGGGAATATTGTAGGTGAGGTTCCAAGGGGTACTGGGATTATTATTATGGCAAATTCTGATGTTGAAATATTTGATAATGATATTTCTGGTAATGGAACTATGAATATTGCGATCGTTAGCTATTCTTACGAAGAAGCCATAAATGCAACTGATTATTACCCTCATCCTAGAGGCATACAGGTGCACGATAATAGATTGAGTAATTCTGGATTCAACCCTGATATGGATAAAGAGATCGCAGCAATAGTTAAAGGTTTAGCCAAACAAACTATGCCTGATATATTTTGGGATGGCGTGCTTCCATTATCCCAAATGATCTTTGGACAACCCAATGAGGATAGGCTCGTATTAATGGATAATGTTGATTCATCCTTTATGGCCATTAAACCAATTCAATACATGTTATCAATACCGAATCCTGTGACTAGAGATTCTATTGATTTTAGAGGCAATATAAAGCCTCTTGATGCTGTAAAAATTGATCTGCCCTCTAGATACAATGACTAAAAAAGTTGCTACTAAAATTTGTATAGTTTTCTTGTTTCTCTCTTGCAATATTTATGCTTCTGTTAATGAAGAAGCAATCTTGTCAGATGATTACCCAAACACATTATCTGAGTTTGGATTTTTTAGTGATCAAGCTAAACAAATACCGGAAGTAGACGTATTATCATACAGTTTAATCACTCCATTATTTTCAGATTATGCAAACAAGAATAGATTTGTGTATGTTCCTCAAGGTCGGACAGCAGAATATCAAAATAATGATGTTTTTAAGTTTCCTATTGGATCGGTTTTGATAAAGACATTTTCATATAAAAAAATGAATGTAAATAATTCTGAGAAGCAATTAATAGAAACCAGACTGCTCTTGAATAAAAAAAATGGATGGGATGCAGTAACTTATGTATGGAATGAAGATCAGGATGAAGCCTTTTTAAATATAGCTGGTAAAACCATACTCACAGAATACTTCGATGAATCTGGTATGCCGATAAATATTAGATATCGTGTACCGAATAAAAATCAATGCAAAGAGTGTCATTTAAAAAATGATTCTCTCGTCCCAATTGGACCCAAACCAAGAAATCTTAATCGTATGGTCCATTATTCAGATGGACCTATGAATCAGTTATTAAAATGGGAAACAATGAACCTAACAGCAGAAAATCATGAAGACATTCCCGCTGTTGCTGATTTCACCAATTCAAATGAATCTTTGGATAAAAGAGCAAGGGCTTATTTGGATATTAATTGCGGTCATTGTCATTCTAAGACTGGCTCTGCCAATACCACTGGCCTATATCTTAATTTGAATGAGAGCAATAAAAAAAGCATTGGTATCTTTAAACCCCCAGTTGCGGCTGGCAGAGGAGCAGGAAATTTTAAATATTCGATAGTACCTGGCAACCCAGATCAGTCCATACTACTTTATAGAATGATTTCAGATGAACCCGATATTATGATGCCAGAGTCAGGACGAGCAATAGCCCATCAAGAAGGCATTGATTTAATCAGGGAATGGATAACAGCCATGGAATGATGCTTATGAGTAATGAAGATAAAAAACCAATAACCAGAAAAAAAACACCGCACCATGGATTAACTAAACAACATAAAAATAAAATCAAATACGATCGTAAAAAATTAAAGAAAAAAATGAATGAATTTAAAGAAGATGTAGATCAATGATAAAGATAAAATACATAGGCTTTGCTTTCTTTCACCTATTACTAATCTTTACTAGCGTTAATATCTTTTCATCTGAGAGTCAGAATACCCAATTAATTTTACTAGGAACAGGAACACCCAATGCAGATCCTGAGAGATCTGGTCCTGCTCTAGCAATTGTTGTTGGACAGCAATCATATCTTGTTGACTTTGGACCTGGGATCGTAAGACAAGCAGCAAAAGCTTCTAGGAAATTTGATGGTATGCTGGAACCGCTCAAACCTAGTAATCTTAGAACAGCATTCTTAACTCATCTGCACTCCGATCATACTGCAGGATATCCTGATCTTATTCTTACACCTTGGGTGCTTGAAAGAGAACAACCATTAAAGGTTTTCGGTCCTAAAGGCCTTCAGAGAATGACTGATAATATTTTGCAAGCATACGATGCTGATATAAATTATAGAATTGATGGATTGGAACCTGCTAATAACGAAGGATGGAAAGTTGATGTTACTGAAATAGATGAGGGATTAATCTATCAGGATGAATTGATTAAAGTTTCAGCATTTAAGATAAACCATGGTACTTGGGATAATGCTTTTGGTTATAAATTTGAAACAGCCGATAAAACCATTGTTGTCTCTGGAGACACAAGACCAAGTAAAAAACTCATAGAAGCAAGTAAGAATGTAGATATTTTAGTGCATGAAGTATATTCACAGGATGGCTTCAATCGAAGAAGTGAGATTTGGCAGGAGTATCATTCAACCCATCATACATCCACGGTTGAATTAGCTTCAATTGCAAATCAGGCANAGCCGGANCTACTAATTCTAAATCACATTTTATTTTGGGGTGCTAGCGAGGATGAGCTATTAGGTGAAATAACAGAACGTTATAATGGTAAGGTGTCTTTGGGTTCAGATCTAAATATTTATTGAGTTCAATATGGAAGTATTAAAGTTAAGCTTATTAGTCGGTGTAGGTGGATTCTTTGGAACCTCTCTTCGTTTTATCACCAATGCCTTAGTTGAAAAAATCATACCGGTATCAGTATTTCCTCTTGGTACAATCTTAGTGAATATCATTGGTTGCTTATGCATCGGTATTTTTACTGGGTATCTCTCTAGTAAAATATCTGAACCTAGTAATTTTTATTTATTTGTTACAATTGGACTCTTGGGCGGTTATACGACATTCTCAGCATTTGCTTATGAAGCCCAGTTATTTATTCAGAACGGAGAGGTAATTAAACTATCACTCTATATTGCCTCACAAGTCATAATTGGTGTTTTTTTAGCATTATTAGGATATAACATTACTAGAGGGTAAAAGGTGTCAGAACAGGCTAATAGAACAGTTTTAATTACAGGCACATCGTCAGGTGTAGGCGAAGCTTTTGCAGTTCTAGCAAAAACTATACCAAAACGTATTTCTCAATCTATTGCTAGAACGCTAACTAAGAGGACCTACTAACTATGTTAAAAAATAATAGAAATAAAATTCTTTTCATCGCAATCTTTTGTTTGATTGTTTCACCCCTCAGTCAAAGTCAAAACGGAGGGGAGGGTGAAAGAGAACAAAGCAATGAGCAAATGCCCAATCAATCGCCAATTCAATCAGACTCTATTCCTATGGGTGGCAATGACTATATATACGGATATGGAGATACTACCTTGGATGAAAAATATCTTAACCGAAAAGATCAATCGCCAATTATAAATCTAACTGGAAAAGCAAAGGTGATTGATGGCGATACAATTACTATTAATGGCACGAAAATTAGGTTCAGTGGTATTGATGCTCCTGAAAGTCATTTTTATGGACAAACACAATACTGTCAAAGACCTAATGGCAAAATCTGGGCCTGTGGTAAAAAAGCGACTACTAAACTTAAAGAACTCATTAATAATCAGGAAGTTCAATGTACAGATGAAGGAAGAGATAAGTATGACCGAACTCTTAGTATTTGTTATGCCAATGGAGTTGATTTGCAATCTGAAATGGTAAAATCAGGTATGGCTATTGCTTATTTAAAATATTCAAGACGTTATGAAAATGAGATGGTTGAAGCAATGACCAATAGAGTAGGGATATGGAGTGGAAACTTTCTAGATCCTGAAGATTGGAGAAAAGAAAATAGTAGAAGAAATTAATAACAATTACAGATTTTTTTAAGATTTAGCTATGGAAAATATTTTCAAAGAGTCACAAGGAATTACCTATAACGGAGGAGCAATGCTCTATTCAATCGGGGGTTATGTTACAGGTTTCTTAGGTCTATTTAGTACGAACATTGGCATTAATATCATCTCCGCCTTTCTTTTAGGACATGCAATGATAATTGCAGCTTATTTAGTTCATGAATGTTCACATAATTTAGTGTTTAAAAAAATTAGATTCAATAACTATGTGGGTGAATTATTCAGTTGGATCTGTGGCTCCTCATACGGAACATACAAAGATATTCAACATAAGCACTTTAGGCATCATGTGGATGTTGATGATGTTGTCTGGTTTGACTACGAATCCTTTTTTGAAAAAAATCCGAAAATATTTTTAGTCACCAAAATATTGGAATGGTTCTATATCCCTGCTCATGAATTTATCATGCATTTTATTATGACATTTTCTTCATTTATTATCCCAGAGAGAAGAAATCAGCGATTTAGAAATATTGCAGTCATCGCAATAAGATTTTCTATTTTTGGATGCTTGATTGCCTTTTTTCCAAAAGTTGCACTTTTTTATACTTTCTCTTATATCTTATTAATGACTGTGCTTCGTTTTATGGACTCTATCCAACACGATTATCCTTATAATCTAACTCTTTTTAGTAATGAAAAACCACTAAGACAAGGCGAGTATGAGTGGGAACAAACTCATACATACAGTAATCCTCATTCTCTTCATGTAGAAGCATTAAACTGGCTCACCTTAAACTTTGGTTTTCATAATGCTCATCACGATAATATGACGATTCCTTGGTATCTACTACCACAGAAACATCGGGAACTCTTTGGTAATAATGCTGAAACTGTCGTTCCTTTCTCTTCGCAAATAAAAATATTTCATAAGAATAGAGTAAGCAGGATTTATGGAAATCATGATGAGTTTTCACCTGAAGGCAGTGGATACCTTATTGCAGCAAGAAAAGCTGAAGTTTCAGGTGGCAATGCAGCATCTTTTTTAACATCATTTTAAAACCATTGTATCTTGGCAGACAGAAACTTACCGAGAGTAATAATTTTTAATTAGCTAGATTCTTCTTTAGATAATTCAACATATTTTCTCCCATCACCAGACGAATATCAGATTCCTCTACACCAGCTTCCAATAATTCATGAGTGATAGCGATCAGTTCTGAGCTGTCAAAACCAGGTAAAACTGCACCATCAAAATCAGAACCTAAAGCAACATGCTTCGCTCCTATTAATTCTATTCCATATTGAATTGCTTCTGCTACAGATTTAGGTGTATTGTCACAAACGGCTGCTTTCCAGAATCCTATTGCAACCAACCCACCTTTTTTTGCAATCTCTTTCATTAATGANTCACTGATATTTCTAGCGGAAGGACAGTGACCATAAAACCCTGTATGACTCACTAATATTGGTTCATGACTGAGNTCTAGAACATCTTGTACTACNTTCTCCGAGGAATGCGATACATCAATCATAATCCCAAGACGAAGCATTTCTTTTATGGCTTCTTGACCGAATATTGTTAGACCTTTCCCAGATGTACCATGAAGCGATCCACCAAGTTTATTGTCAAAGAAGTGCTGCAAGCTCATCATTCGAAAACCTTCATTAAAGAGACGTTCAATATTTTTTAGATCACCATCTAAAGCATGAGATCCTTCTGTACCAAGTAAGCCACCAATTAAATCCGAATTGAAGTTTCTTTTCTTTATGAATTCAGTAAGGTCTGATTGGGATAAAATTAACATAAAATTCTGACTGTCTTGTTTTGCAAGTGTATGAATCTTGCTTGCTTGATAAATGACTCTCTCCGTTAGACTGCTCCAAGTTTTTATTGGCCATCGTTGTAATATAACTAATGATGTGATGTTGTCATTGGTAGAAGTTTCATTACTTTTATAATTCTGTCCTCTGGGCGATTTAGAGACAGAGGTAAACATTTGGAGTGCTACATTACCTTTCTGTAAACGAGGAATATCAACATGACCATAATCATACTGATTGGATAGAACACGATTCCATAAAGTGCTATCAGCATGCCAATCACCAATCAGTAAATCTTTATGAAGCTTTTGTGCTTTTTCTGATACCTCAAAAGGAGGGTGGGGAGAGATTTGGTTTATTTGATTATCAACAAAGCTAGGACCAAAGATCAGTGTACCAATCACAATCAAGGTGAATGTAACACTTAGGGTAAGTAATAAAAATCTTTTCATTCAAAGCATCCTAAACAAGATTTTAATCTTTAACAAATATATAGGATCTACCCACTCATTACTCTTGGCCATCGATCGTGAATACTGAATTCTAATTCTGGCTCAATGGTCACCACATATAACCTTTGTTCTTGATTCTCTACGGCAATCAATCCTTGAATCCATTGTCCTCGTATCAGATCAAACCAGTGACTCTTTCCTTCATGATCTTTTTCCATAAAACTAAGAACTGGTATCTTAACTGGTTTAGGAAACCATCTATCCCAAACACCTGAATGTATTGAATCTAATCTTGCCCATCCACCTAAGGGTAATCTTCCTGACTGTCCTTTTCTTCTTCCCCAAAGAATTAGTTTTGTTTGATCGTCCTTTGCCATCACTGGGAGTTTTGCTTTTGGATTAGGAAAGTAGACTCTCATATGATCTCCATTGTGATTATAAGACACACCTCCACACATTATATTGTTCTCCTATGACCGCTTGGTTTCCAAGCTGGGGCAATGACATCAGGCATACTTGATCGATGTATTAGATTACTGGGAGCTATTGTTAGATCCCCATATCGTTCATTGATGCAGTCTAGGACTTTATTTTTCTTATTGGAGTGATTCTTCTTTTCTTGATTCTCAAAAAAATTAATTTGTTGATTGGCTTTACTTGGTTTTATTGCTGTTACTTGGATTTGACTAATCCCTTCACCATGCCATTGTTGATGAATCAATAATTGGCCTAATTTCATGATGCATATTCCATCATCCGTTGGATATTGACTGTGCATTTTTTGACCAAGCCAGCCATATTTAGAGCGAAAACCTATATAAAATTTAGATGCTTTTAGATTGTGTCTTCTAAGTCGGGATCCAACTTTTTCACTCATATGTTGCAAGTATGTTTTGATAGTTTGAATATCTTTAGTATTAGGCGGCATTACTTTGCCATGTCCAATAGATTTAGGTTCAGCAATATGAGTGTGTATTTTTTCGGGATCTTTACCTTGGGCCATAAGCCAGATACGTCGTCCTGGATGACCAAAATGTTTACCCAGTAAACTAATAGGAATATTTTTCATGTCACCACAAGTATAGACTCCATAAGATTGTAAGAAGCCACCAATACCTTTTGCAATACCACATAACTCAGTAACTGGGACATCATGGAGAGTGCTTTCTGATTTGCTTGGATGCACTACAGTTATGCCATTGGGTTTGTTTTGTTTAGCAGCATACTTTGCAGTTGTTTTATCACCGCTGATGCCAATAGAACAGGGTAGACCCGATAGTTCAAAAACCAATTCTTTTATTTGTTGAGCCAGTTTCTCAGGTGAGCCTATAATTTTTTGGCAACGAGTCATATCAAGAAATGCTTCATCAACTGAGTAGACCTCTATATCAGGAGTTACTTTATTNAAACCTTGCATTATTTTTGTAGAGATTTCAGCATAACGTTTTGGCCTAGAAGGCCTTTGAATTAAATCTGGACAAAGTTTGCGTGCTTCTTTAAGGCGCATACCAGTTTTGATTCCCCAATACCTAGCCTCATAGGAACACGTAATAATGCAAGTGCCCTGAATGCCGTTAGTAACCGCAATAGGCCATCCAAATAACTCTGGCTGATCCATTTGCTCAATGGATGCAAAGAATGAGTTCATATCAACCAACGCAATTATTCTAGGCCAAGGTGAGTAATCACTGATAACTTCTGAGTTGTCCAACAACTACTCCTTGTATCTGAACCCGTTCCGGTTCGTAGGCAATGGTTTCCATAAACTTATTTTCAGGCATTAAAAGAACCATACCATCTGGTAATCTTTTGAGTCGCTTTAGAGTTGCTTCAATGCCATCAATTAATGCAACGATAATGTCTCCATTATTAGCAGTATTTTGATGTTTTATTATGACAGTATCACCATCAAGAATACCTGCCTCCATCATTGAGTCTCCTGTAACTTGTAAAGCAAATCTATCTGCATTCATTATGAAATCGGCTAAATTAATTTCATCTCGACCCTCAATGGCTTCAATAGGATGGCCTGCAGCAATTCGACCTAAAAGAGGGATTGTTGGCACTAGTGGAATGTTTTCATTGGCTTCTGGATTTAAATGAATACCACGTTTTCGATTTGGCAAAATAGTGATTAAGTGAGACGATTCTAATGATTTTAAATATCGATGTACAACTCCTCTTGAATTGATACCAATACCTTGTGCTATCTCTTTTAAGGTAGGAGCATAGCCTTTTTCCATAAAGTATTGCTGGATAAATTTAAAAGTTTTTTTCTCGCTTGGCGTTAACATAATCTTTCTTCCACTGATAATTTTTTAATCATTAGATAATAGAGAACAAATAGAGAACATTCAATGAAATGTTTATAATTTTTATATTTTTGTAGAAAATTGAGAGTATCTGAAGTTGCCTACATAGCTGATATAGAGTTTAATAGCATCTTGAAGAGTAGACTATGCAATATAATGAGGTTATTTGATTAAATGTTGCCATTCGAATTAATTATAAGAGCTGTAAGCATTGTTTTTGGCTTAGGTATGTTTGTTCTCGCAATTATATTAGGAGGGTTTGTTTTTATTGCGTTTGCTGGCTTGATTCTCCTGGCTGTGATTATTTTCTATATCAGAGGTTTTTTCTATAAAAAGAAAAATATATTTAATTCAGAAGAGAAGAGTCAATCTAATTCAAATGACACAATAATTGATGCAGAGTACACCGTTATAGATAATAAGGATTCAGATGATTGATCGTATAAATGAATATAAGGTCAAAAGAAAGAAGCGACAATTAAGGCGAATTATTTTTGCTCTTATCTTTATTGGTTTTGCGACATTGCTTTCGTGGTTCTTTGAGTCACAAGCTACAACAACTGTTTTACTGACAACACATACTCAGATTAATTCTGACTTAAAGTCTAATTCTGGTCTTAATAAAGAGGGTGTTAAAAGAGCAGATAAGCTTCAAGAGATGCTTCAATCTATTGATATTATTACTGGTCTTGATGCTATTTATGCAACTCCTTTAAGAGCAACACAAGAAACTGCTGAACCACTATCAAGAAGCTTGAACATACCTGTAAATATTATTGAAGCCCAAGATGTAGATGGTTTGATTGATATCATTATGAGTAAACATAAAGGTAAAATAATTCTAGTCGTTACTCATCCAGATACATTATTAAAACTTGTTATTGAACTTCAAGGCAGTAAGAAAATAGATCAAAAAACTGTAGATGAGTTAAACAAAGTCTTTGTCGTAAGCGTTCCTTGGTTTGGTAAAGTTAAGACGTTACAGCTGCAGTATGGAAGTTAGAGAAAATCATCATTTATAAAAGGTTCTGTTAAAATATAAAATATGAAAAGAAAAAATAAATACAATCTTCAAGAGCTTCTGGATTGCGCCAAAGAGAAATTATTTGGTCCTGATAATGCAAGACTGCCACTTCCACCAATGTTGATGATTGATCGCATTACCCACATCAGTGATGAAGGCGGAGATTATGGTAAAGGTGAGATTATTGCTGAGCTAGATATTAAAAAAGATGCTTGGTTCTTTGACTGTCATTTCTACTCTGATCCGGTGATGCCAGGCTCTCTAGGTATTGATGCAATGTGGCAATTAATTGGTTTTTTCTTAGGCTGGATTGGTGGGCAAGGACGAGGTAGAGCTTTAGGTGGAGGAAAAATAAAGTTTACAGGACAGGTTACACCCAGCACCAAAATGATTACCTATCATTTGCACATGAAGAGAGTTATTAACTCACGATTAGTTATGGGCATAGCTGATGCAACCTTAAAGGCCGATGATAAAGTTATCTACTCTGGAGAGGATTTACGAGTCGGATTGTTTCAAAACCTATCAGAGGTGAATTCATGAAAAGAGTTGTTGTTACAGGTTTAGGTATTCTTAGCTCTATTGGTAATAATAAAGAAGAAGTTAGAGAATCTTTAAAGACAGGGAAGTCAGGTATTTCTCATCGACAACAATTTGTAGATCAAGGACTAAAGAGTCATGTTGCAGGATCTATTGATATAAATTTAGCCGAATGCATTGATAGAAAATTAAAACGTTTTATGAGTGATGGCATTGGTTTTAATTATTTAGCCATGAAGGAGGCCATTGAAGACTCTGGCTTGATAGAAGAACAAGTAAGTAATATACGAACTGGATTGATTATGGGTAATGGTGGTGGATCTCCAGAAACAGTTGTTTATGGAGCAGATGCTCTAAGAGAAAAAGGAAAGGTTAGTCCATTTCTGGTTACTCGTTCTATGGCAAGTGGCAATTCAGGTGTTTTAGGTACAGCTTTTAAGATTAAGGGTATCAATTATTCCATCAGTTCAGCCTGTGCTACTAGTGCACATTGTATTGGTAATGCTGCTGAGCTTATTCAGTTTGGCAAGCAAGACGTAGTGTTTGCTGGTGGAGGTGACGAGGTTCACTGGGTACTCGCTTCATTCTTTGATGGCATGAAAGCTTTATCAACAATTTATAATGCAACACCAGATAAGGCTTCTAGAGCATTTGATGCCAATAGAGATGGGTTTGTAATATCCGGTGGTGGTGGTGTTGTTGTCATGGAAGAGTATGAGCATGCCATATCACGAGGAGCAAATATTTATGGTGAATTAGTAGGTTATGGTGCCACTTCAGATGGATTTGATATGGTGCAACCGTCAGGTGAAGGTGCCGTCAGATGCATGCAACAAGCTATGGAAAATTCTAAATCAATCGACTATATTAATGTTCATGGCACGAGTACCCCTGTTGGTGATACGAAAGAATTGGAAGCCATTAAAGAAGTTTTTGGCGATAATGTTCCAAAGATAAGTTCTACTAAATCACTGACCGGCCATTCATTGGGTGTTGCAGGAGTTCATGAAGCCATCTATTCGCTTTTAATGTTAGATTCTGATTTTATTGCTGCATCTGCTAATGTTGAGAATCTTGATCCAGCAGCTGAAGGGGTTCCAATTGTTCAAGTATTGGAAGAAGAGGCAGGGCTTAATACAGTAATGTCGAATAGCTTTGGTTTTGGAGGGACGAATGCTTCTCTCATTTTTTCGAAGATCTAGCTTTTACTAAATTCATTGGTAGCTTTAATCAGCTCATGGGTTATTTCTTTTTCAAAAGCAGTATGTCCAGAAAAAGGAGCAATAATAAGTGATGCTTCAGGCCAATTCTTAGAAACCTCCCAAGCTGTTTCGATTGGACATACCATGTCATATCGACCTTGGACTATGACTGTTGGTATGTTGCGAATTTTTTGGATACCATCGATCAGTTGGTTTTCATTTTCAAAGAAACCATGGTTAATAAAATAATGATTTTCAATCAAAGCAAATGCAAGAGCAAAATGAGGATTCGAGAATTCATCTACTCTAGAAGATTCATAGGATAAGCTACTTGTAGCTGCTTCCCATTGTGACCAAGCAATTGCAGCTTTTAATTTTAATTCCTTATCATCACCTTTAAAAATCTGATGATAAGCATGCATCAAATTATGACGCTTAGAAGTATCTATTATTTGAATAAAATTTTGCCAAGCTTCAGGAAAAATATTACTAGCGCCTTCTTGATAAAACCACTGAAGTTCCTTTTTTCTTAGTAAAAAAATACCTCTTAGAATCATTTCACTAACCGAGCTTGGATGAGTCTGAGCATAAGCTAATGCAAGTGTGCTTCCCCAAGAACCTCCAAATACTAACCATTTATCAATATTCAACTTCAATCTTAATAANTCTATATCAGANACAAGATCCCAAGTTGTATTATTCGTNAGCAGGCCATTTGGTTTACTTCTTCCACAACCTCTTTGATCAAAAATAATAATACGATAAATTTTTGGATCAAAAAATCTTCTTACATTAACATCACCACCACCACCTGGTCCTCCATGTAAAAATAAGGCTGGTTTACCATCAGGGTTACCACACTGTTCATAGTAAATATTATGTTCATCAGCTGAATAGTAGCCAGTATCATAAGGCATGCATGGAGGGTAGAGACTAAATGTATTGTTCATGAGTAAATTAGTATATCCATATAATATATTATGCTTTCGAATATAGTTTTTAGACTGCTATGATCCAATCTAAAAATCAAATAAATGAGTAAAAAAA
>JGI26060J43896_10000571_pt1 | contig 13441 bp, 12 predicted proteins | sample MarorgKNORR_S2LV_6_FD_43896 | JGI IMG/M metagenome (IMG submission 43896) | reverse complement strand
TAAAAAAATTATCCTTGCCCTTCCTTCCAAAGAACTATTTGGAGTAATCTCAATTAAAAAATTATTTTCTATGGTTTCTTGAATCTTAATCATATTACAATAGTTTCTATGGCAGCTCGTGAAGATTTTAACCGATATATGATGCCGGTATACAAACCTGCAGAATTTATTCCATCCAAAGCGAAGGGATCTATTGTTTGGGATAAAAAAAATAAAAAATATATAGACTTTGCCTCAGGCATTGCTGTATCTAGCCTGGGTCATTGTCATCCTGAACTCAATAAGGCTTTAACTGATCAGTCAAAGAAAATTTGGCATCTATCAAACCTTCTGACAAATGAACCAGCCCTTAGGCTGGCAAAAATTTTCTGCAAACACACCTTTGCTGAAAAAGTATTTTTTTCTAATTCTGGCGCTGAGGCAGTTGAAGCCGCGGTGAAAACAGCGCGAAAATATGCCTACATGAATATAAGCAAGACAAAAAATGAGATCGTTGCATTTTCCGATGCTTTTCATGGCAGAACAATGATGGCAATTGCACTGAATGGATCTGACAGATTTATCGAAGGCTATGGGCCCATGCCTGGGGGAATCAAGCATCATCAATTCAATGATCTAAAAAACCTAGAGAAAACAATCAATAAAAATACTGCTGCTGTTATTATTGAATTGGTCCAAGGGGAAGCTGGAATTATCAAAGCTCAGAAAGCTTTTATACAAAAAATTAAAAAACTATGTAAGCAACACAAGGCTTTAATTGTTGTTGACGAAGTGCAATCAGGCGCTGGGCGAACTGGAACACTTTTTGCCTATGAGCAGTTTGGTATCAAGCCAGATATTATGTGTTGTGCCAAAGGCATTGGAGGTGGAATCCCTATAGGAGCAATATTAACTTCCTCGAAAATTGCTGAATGCATGCAGTTGGGGTCTCATGGCTCTACTTTTGGAGGAAATCCCCTTGCGTGTGCCGTTGCAGAAAAAGTGATGACTCTTTTGGCTAAAAAAGCATTGTTAAACGGGGTTAAGAAAAAAGAAAAACTATTTATTTTAGGGCTTAAAGAAATTAACAAAGACTTTGACTGCTTTGAAGAAATAAGAAGTTCTGGACTTTGGCTTGGCTGCAAATTAAAAGCCAATGAGAACTTTAATTTGGATACTGTTATGAAGGGCTGTTACGCTGAAGGTCTAATGATTTTAAAGGCTAATAACAACACTATTCGGATTGCGCCAAGCTTGATCATAGAAGATAAGTTAATTTTAAAAGGTCTCAATATTTTGAGATCTGTTATTCAGAAGCAGTTGCATTAGATTTTTCTATTTCTTGAAGCCTGATATTCCCATTATATCCTTGAGGGAGAACGCGCCCTCTTTTTGCCCTAGTAGAAATGTAGTCTTCTAATTCTTTGAGCGTCCATGTCTTCTCGCTATTTTTTCCCTCGTGATAAATTTTTAATTTACTGTCTTCAGCTAAGCAGCAAACATCCATCATATATTCTGCTTTATCTTTAAAGGCTTTCGTTGAAATACTTACAAGTTTATTTCCTTTGCCCTTAGGAAGAACAGGAAGTTCTTCTATTGGAAATAACAGCATTTTATTTGAGACTCCTTTTTTATCTTGAGATGAAAATGCAACAACTACAAATTTATGATTTTCGTTTATTGCAAGTGGAGGGAGAACAGTAGATCCTTCTGGCAATCTCATGAAGAGCTTTCCCTTCCTTTGATTTGAGATTGCATTTGATAAGTTACTTATAAAACCAAATCCAGCAGAGTTAGAAATTAAAATATTGGATTCCTCTCCTCCAATTGCAACTCCCTCGAAAGTAACCCCAGATTCAGACAGCACTCTTCCTGTTAGAGGCTCGCCCATTCCTCTTGCTGAAGGAAGTGAGTGTGCCGCAAGAGAGAATGCTTTACCCCTTGAGTCAAAAAAGACTGCTGTTTGATTATTTTTGCCTTTCGAAAAGTGTTTTAACTGATCATCGCCTCGATAGGTTAATGCACTCGGATCAACGTCATGACCTTTAGCAGATCGAATCCACCCTCCTTTTGAGAGGATAATAGTAACAGCCTCAGATGTGACCATCTCTTCTTCTGAAAATGCTTTAGCATCAGACAATGATTCGATTGGAGAATTTCTGATATCACCAAAATTTTCTTTAATTTCTTTCAGCTCATTCTTTATATAAGTTTTGAGCCTAGCCTTTGATTTAATAACTTTTTCTAGCTCTTTTCTCTCTAATTCTAAATGCCCTTTTTCTTCTTCAAGTTTTATTTGCTCAAGTTTTGCTAATTGTCTTAGCCTAATTTCTAAAATAGCATTGGTTTGGATTTCTGAAATTTTGAAGACCTTCATTAACTCTTTTTTAGGCTCATCACTATTTCTGATAATGTGAATAACCTTATCGAGATCAAGATAGACAATGAGTAACCCTTCAAGGATATGAATTCGATCATCTACTTGATCTAAGCGATGCTCTAACTTTCGCAACACGGTTTGCTGCCTAAAACTTAACCATTCGTAGATTAAATCATTAAGAGCAAATACTCTCGGAGATCCTTTTAAACTGATGAGGTTTATATTGGCACGATAGTTTTTTTGTAGATCTGTAGTTGCATAAAGATGATTCATCACCTCAGATGCATCAATACGATTAGATTTTAATGTGATTACCAGTCGGACTGGTTCTTTGTGATCTCCCTCGTCCCTTAAATCAACAACCATAGGCAATTTTTTCTTTTGCATCTGATCAGCAATTTGCTCAAGAATTTTTGAACCAGATGCCTGATGAGGCAAAGCATTAACTACTATGTCATTGCCCTCTTTAAGCCATTGCGCTCTGATTTTAAAGCCCCCTCTTCCTGTCTCATACATTTCAAGCAACTCTTCTTTTGAGGCAATAATTGGGGCGTTATTACTAAAATCAGGGCCTTGAATATACTTCATAAGATCTTTGGTACTAGCCTTGGGGTTATCGAGCACATGTATGCAGGCATCTAGGACTTCTTGAATATTATGAGAAGGTATATCGGTTGCCATGCCCACTGCGATTCCAGTTGTTCCATTCAATAAAATACTAGGTATTTTTGCAGGAAGAATAGTAGGTTCCAGTAGAGAGCCATCAAAGTTGGGCTGCCAATCTACTGTTCCTAATTTAAGCTCTGATAAAAGCAGATCTGCAAAACCAGTTAATTTAGATTCTGTATATCTCATTGCGGCAAAAGACTTCGGATCATCTTGAGTTCCCCAATTCCCTTGTCCGTCTACTAGTGGGTAACGAAAGGAGAAATTTTGAGCCATCAGAACCATGGCTTCATATGCTGCACTATCACCATGAGGATGGAATTTTCCGATTACATCGCCAACGGTTCTTGCGGACTTTTTATATTTAGAGCCTGCATTCAAGCCCAGTTCACTCATGGCGTATAAGATTCTTCTTTGGACTGGTTTCATGCCATCACCAACATGCGGCAAGGCCCTATCCAAAATGACATACATTGCATAATTTAAATAGGATTCTTCTGCATATTCCTTGAGACTGATTGAGTTATTATTTTTATTAGTATCCATAATTAAACCGAAACGATCTTTCCTCTTTTCTCAAGCCATATCTTTCTTGCGCCTGCATTCTTCTTTGAAAGCAGCAAGTCCATCATGCTATTAACATTGTCTGATGAGGTTACAGTTAATTGAACCAATCTTCTTGTCTTCGGATCCATAACAGTCTCTCTAAGTTGCGAGGGATTCATTTCACCCAAGCCTTTAAATCTCTGAATATCAATTTTTGGTTTTCCTTGTTTTGCTTTTAAAGTTTTGACGATCGAGTCTTTTTCATTCTCATCAAGCGCATAAAAAACTTCTTTGGCGCAGTCAATNCGAAACAAGGGAGGCATNGCAACATAGATATGACCTGCAAGAATAAGTGGTTTGTAGTGCCTTAAAAAAAGAGCACAAAGCAAAGTAGCAATGTGCAATCCATCTGAATCCGCATCAGCCAAAATGCAGATTTTTCCATATCTGAGTGATGAAATATCTGGGCTTCCAGGATTCACTCCTATTGCTGTTGAAATATCTTTAATTTCTATGGATTTAATTATTTCAGCGCTGTCGAGATCCCATGTATTAAGTATCTTACCGCGCAGCGGCATAATAGCTTGGAACTTTCTCTCTCTTGATTGTTTTGCAGAGCCTCCAGCAGAGTCGCCTTCAACAAAGAATAATTCTGTTTCATCAAGATTTGTGCTGTTGCAATCTGACAACTTGCCTGGCAAAGCTGGACCTTGAAAAGTTTTTTTTCTATCTACAGTTTTAGTTTCTCGCGTTCTAGCTTGTGCGGACGCAATGGCCAGCTCTGCAAGTTTTTCTCCCTCTTCGGTGTGCTGATTAAACCAGATGCTTAGAACATCTTTGGTTGTGGAACTCACAAACCCCTGATGGTCTTTAGAATCTAACCTTTCCTTCGTCTGACCTGAGAATTGAGGGTTAGTCAATTTAGATGAAATAATAAATGTGCTGTGCTGAATTACATCATCGGCAGTTATTTTAAGGCCTTTTGGAATTAAGTTTCTAAACTCACAAAACTCTTTAACTGCATCCAATAAACCAGCTTTAAAGCCATTTAAATGAGAGCCACCCTGAGCCGTTGGAATTAAATTAACGTATGATTCACTCATGAGGTTCTTAGCTGGATGANTTGTCCAATTCAGAACGAAATCAAGGGCATTGTCTTTGGCAAGCTTACTGCAAGAAATTGACTCTTCCAAAAGTAGCTCTATACCTTCAGAGGATTCAGATAAATAAGAGGTTAAACCATTTTCATAATTCCATGTAATTTTCTCTTGTTTCTTGTCATCTGCAAATTGAATTGTTAAGCCAGGACATAAAACCGCCTTGGCTTTAAGAAGATGTTTAAGTGTTGATGTATTAACAGTTAGGGTTTCAAAGTACTGGGGGTCTGGTTTAAAGTGAATCGCTGTTCCAGAATTCCTAGCACCTACCTTTCCAATCTCAGCTAATTCAGAGCTTTTTTCTCCTCCCTCAAAGCGCATTTCAAATTGCTTCCCAGATCGCTTGACCTCGACTGATAAATTTTTAGATAGAGCATTTACAACCGAAACTCCAACGCCATGCAGACCACCTGAAAAATTATAATCTTCGCCTGAAAATTTTGCACCGGCATGCAGTTTGCACATTATTAGCTCTACGCCAGAGACTTTGTGTTCCGGATGAATGTCGGTTGGCATACCTCTTCCATCATCACTAACCGAAACAACTCCATCTTTGGTCAATGTAACTTTGATAGTTGCACAGTGCCCCGCCAAAGCCTCGTCAATAGAATTATCTACAACTTCCTGAATAAGATGATTTGGAGAAGACGTGTCAGTATACATACCCGGTCTTTTTCGAACCGGATCGAGGCCAGATAGAACCTCTATCGATTGGGAGTCGTAATTTTTTGCCAATTAACTTTCCTTATAATGTCTCATCAAATCTAGATGAACTTTTACGTAATATTCTACTCTAACTAAATTAAAACAAATGCATTAATTTAGGAGATTGTTTAGCAATGCATTAAAATATGAAAATTGACATTACAGCCATAAAAGAGGTTTAATGTTAGCACTGTAAACATTCAAACACATTATGAAATTTAAATTATTAACCACCCTTCTCTTTTTGTTTAGTACATTTGTGTCCTCTGATAGTCTTCTAGATATTTACAACGATGCTTTAGAGAACGATCCTCAATATAGATCGGCTGAATTTTCATACTTATCTGGCAAAGAAATTAAAGTACAAGGACGGGCAAATCTATTGCCAAGCATTACCCTGAATGCTCAAACTAACTGGAATGAATACTATCAAAATGGCAATCTTCAGAATCAATATAATAATTTCAATACGTCTGCTCGGCTAACTCAGCCACTTCTTCGTCTGGATAGCTGGTTTAAGTATCGCCAATCAAAATTTTTAACAGACGCAGCCGAAGCAGATTTTGCATACTCGCAACAAGCATTGATCGTTAGAACAGCTGAACTTTATTTTAACGTGCTAAGAGCTATTGATAATTTAAATGCTGCGCGATCAGAAGAGAAAGCTATAAAAAAACAGTTGGATCAAACCAGTCAACGATATGAAGTTGGCCTGTCTGCAATTACAGAAGTACAAGAGGCACAATTAGCATTTGATCTAAGCATGGCTTCAAGAACTAGAATTGAAGGAACTGTATTCACTGCTCAAGAGGCGTTAAATGCACTGGTTGGAAAAGAAATTTTGTCCATCGATGGTCTGGTTAATGATCTAAGCGTTTCAAACCCAGTGCCGGCTTCAAAAGAGGAGTGGGCAAGGAAAGCAGTAGAAAATAACTTTAGGTTAAAAGCAGCTAATTTAAGAAAATTTGCATCAAAAAACAATGCCCGCAGTGTTGCCTCAAATCATTTGCCAAAAATTGATATTGTTGGTACTCAAACTGAATCCGAAACAAATCAGTATGCATACGATGGCCTTAATACCGGCGGTGCTTTTAATATTACCGTGCCCGATGAAACCCAAAGGGACACTTATAGTCTTCAACTCTCTATGCCAATTTTTCAAGGTGGGGCCGTAATCTCCAGAACCAAACAAGCATATGCGGAGTCCAATAAATCATCTGAAGATGCATTGTTTGCAGAGCGCAGCGTTATTCAAGATGTTCGCAGTCAATATTCTAATGTGGTCACTTTAGTTGCAAATCTAAGGGCTCAAAAACAAGCAGTCGTATCTGCATCCAGTGCCCTAGAAGCTACGCGAGTAGGCTACGAAGTTGGAACCAGAAATATTGTTGACTTACTTCAAGCTGAAAAGAATCTTTACAGCGCCGAAAGAAATTTAGCAAACGCCAAGTATGACTACTTAATCACTACCCTTCGTTTGCATCTTGCTGCAGGTACCTTGAGTCCAGAAAATCTTATAGAGATCAATAATTTACTCGGGTAAAACTTATCAAAAGTAATTCGCTTAAAATGGATTCCAGCCATTTTCATTTAATACATACTTGCTATAAAGATTACGCGGGGCGCACGTTGCAAAAAGTACAGCTGAAATTACATAAGAAGCAGCGTCCCAAGCATCATAAATTGTTGGAAAAAAGGTAACTATAATGGTATCCAGAAGCACTAGGATAACCAAGGCAATAGCCATCAATGACAAGCCCTTTTTCCAAACGCCATGGTACCCATAGTAGAATATACCAAATAAGAATGCCCAAATGCTGAATGTTGCTTTGTGTCTTTCCATGGCAGTAAATGAAACTCCACTTCCCCGTTTCATGTTCGGCAATTTTATGCCGCCCGCTTTCTCAATTGCGTCGAATCTTGCTTGNAATCTAGATCTTTTATCCCCCATAGCCGCTCTCCTTATTCTAAAATAATATGATTCTGCGTATTTTTTATATATATTACATCAATTTAATTCTTATGTTTTGGAAAGATTATATGGAAGATGAGGGTATGATTTCCTTTAGCCTTGAAAAGAAGATTGTTCATTAGGTAATAGCAAGTTAAGAAAAAATTAAATAAATGAATTATTGTAGAGTAGACAAATCCGCCAAACCCACTGGGAAATATGTGCTCCTAGATAGATCTTTTGAAGCGTTATATCAAAATCTGGATGATATAAAAGCTCTCAGGATTCAGAGAGCTGTAGATGAACTCGATAATATTTATTTTTTAAAAGATAAAAGAACTCTCAATGAATTATTTGCAGAACAAGAGGTTCTTGTTGATGGGCTCTTGGATAATTTTGCTGCCGATGAAGATAACTTTACTCCCTATGAAATGGAGGAAGTTATAGCTAGGCTTTCTAATCTTTTAAAAAGAATATCTTTATGATTACTATTGCTAAAACGTTTAACCCTACTAGCAAGTCTTTGCTAGGCAAAAATTTACTCGGATAATTTAGATGCCAGAATTACCTGAGGTTGAAACTTCAGTCAGGGCTATACAGAATTTTAGTGGTCAAATACTCCAGTCGATAAATATCTCGAACCCCAACCTTCGCTGGTCAGCTGATACCGAAGAATTTGAAAAGATTAAAAATATACTAGTTTTAAGTATTACTCGCCGAGCAAAATATATTTTATTTAATCTTAATAACCAGTCTGTTCTTCTGCACTTAGGGATGACTGGCACCATAAGAATTACTGATCAACATTCTAATTTTTATAAAAAACATGATCATGTTGAGTTTATATTTGATAATGGCAAATTAATTTACAACGATCCGCGAAGATTCGGCTCTATTCACTTGGTGAAAGATCATGGGGATCATTTTCTGCTGAATAAACTTGGACCTGAGCCGTTGTCACAAAGTTTTAATGGAGAATATTTATATCAGGCAATAAAAAACTCTTCAGCACCCATTAAATCAGCACTGATGAATCAACATCATGTTGTAGGGATAGGAAATATTTATGCAAATGAAGTATTGTTTGATGCAGGAATTAGGCCAACTAAAAAATGCAAAGCATTAACCAAAAAAGAGACCTCAAAAATAGAGGAATCTACAAAGAAAATATTACTAAGAGCAATAGAAGTTGGAGGAACCACCTTGCAAGATTTCTTTCAACCCGATGGGAATAAGGGATATTTTAAAATTGAGCTAGCTGTTTACGACAGGGCTGAACAAAAGTGCATAAGGTGCAAGAAACAAAAAATTAAAAGGATAGTGCAAGCTCAAAGAGCTACATTTTTTTGCAAAGATTGTCAGACTTAAGAGGAAAGTTTTTCCATTAAAGCTACTTTTACGTTTGGGGTAACAAATCTAGAAACATCGCCACCAAATTGAGCAATTTCTTTTACTAGGCTTGAAGAAACATAAATAAGGGTATCTTTGGGAGTAAAAAAAATACTTTCGATATCTGGTGCAAGACTTCGATTCATTGTCGCGAGTTGAAATTCATATTCAAAATCTGCAACAGCTCGCAACCCTCTTATCACAGCAATGGCATCATTCTCTCTAGCAAGATCAACGGTTAATTTTTGTGAATACCCGAGCACTTCAATCTTTGGATTATCTTTAAAAATAGCTTCAATCAATTCGATGCGTTCATCGACTTCAAATAAAGGCTTTTTTGATTTGCTTTCTGCCACGCCAAAAATAACTTTATCAAAAAGGGCACAAGCTCGCTCAACAATATCAATGTGGCCAAAAGTTATGGGATCAAAAGAACCTGGATAAATTGCAATTTTCATAGAAGAATCATACTAAACAATCATGGATCAGCAAAATATTGAGTGAGTTATGTAAACTGCTAAAAAAATTTTATAATGCATTATGGAAAATAATAAATCAGATGACGAAAATAATGATCTGCCNTCGGCGGTAGATGATGCGGCTGACGTAATGTCTAAATATAAAAAAAAGAAAGAAAAAACTGATTCAGAAAGTAAAAAATTTAAGTTTCCACCAATTGATTATGAGAAACCACCTCATTACTAAATTTCTTTTTTAGTTAAGTATAAAAAAGGGCTCCCACGAGCCCTTTTTTATCAAAAATACTAAACAAGCAAATTAGATAAGATCTATGTTCATTACTTTATTCCAAGCGGAAACGAAGTCTTTAGAGAATTTATCTTGCGCATCACCACTAGCATATACCTCGGCTATAGCTCTAAGTTGAGAGTTAGAACCAAATGCAAGATCAACTCTTGAGGCAGTCCTAATTTTTTCACCAGATACTCGATCTATGCCTTCAAATGATTTGCTAGAGCCATTAGGCTTCCATTGCACAGACATATCAAGAAGCGTTGAAAAGTAATCATTGGTTAATTTTTCTGAATCATCAGTAAAAATGCCATGATCATCATTGCTAATTCCTAGAGACCTCATGCCACCCAATAGAACAGTCATTTCAGGAGCNGTNAGACCTAATAATTGTGCCTTATCAAGCATCATTTCTTCAGCAGGCATAGTAGATGAAGCCTTTTGAAAGTTTCGAAAGCCATCAGCAACAGGCTCCAATACCTCAAAGGATTCTACGTCTGTTTGCTCTTGCGATGAGTCTCCTCTTCCAGGAGTAAAATCCATCGTCAATCCAGATGCCTTCTCAATACCGACGTTTCCAGCAAGAACGATGACATCAGCCATAGATGCACCTGATTCTGNGGAAATACCTTCATAAACAGATAAAACTCGAGCTAATTGCTCTGGTTTGTTGGCTTCCCAGTCTTTTTGAGGAGCTAATCGAATCCTTGCACCATTGGCACCACCCCTCATATCAGATCCTCTGAAAGTAGAAGCGCTGGCCCAAGCAGTTTCAACCATTTCTTGAATACTTAAACCGCTCTCAGAAATCTTAGATTTTAAAGACGAAACATCATATTCAGTATTTCCTGCAGGGACAGGATCCTGCCAAATTAACTCCTCTGAAGGAACTTCTGGTCCAAGATATCTACCTATAGGACCCATATCTCTGTGAAGTAATTTAAACCAGGCTCTAGCAAATGCATCAGCCAATTCCTCTGGATTTTCATGAAAACGTTTTGAGATTTTGTTATAAATTGGGTCTTCACGTAAAGCCATGTCGGCCGTGGTCATCATAGTTGGAACTTTCACCGATGCATCTTGTGCATCAGGCGCAAGATCTTCATCTTTAGGATCGATTGCATGCCAAACAATAGCTCCTGCGGGAGTAGTAACCTGCTCCCATTCATAACCGAATAATAGATCAAAATATCCATTATCCCATTGTGTAGGATTAGCAGTCCAAGCTCCTTCAAAGCCACTTGTAATAGTATCGCTGCCTTTTCCTGAAGCAAATGTGCTTGTCCACCCAAGACCCATTTCTTCAATTCCAGCGCCTTCTGGCTCAGTGCCAACATTTGTATCAGGTCCAGCGCCATGACCTTTACCGAATGTGTGTCCGCCTGCAACAAGAGCAACGGTTTCTTCATCGTTCATTGCCATGCGANCAAAGGTTTCACGAATATCAACTGCGCTTGCCTTAGGATCTGGGTTTCCATCAGGNCCTTGAGGATTTACATAAATTAAACCCATTTGAACAGCCCCAAGAGGNTTGGCTAGGTCTCTTTCGCCAGTGTATCTCTCATTGGTTAACCATTCTTTTTCAGCTCCCCAATTAATATCTTCTTCAGGCGCCCAAATATCAGCTCGGCCTCCGCCAAAACCAAATGTTTTTCCACCCATTGATTCAATTGCAACATTTCCAGCTAGGATTAAAAGATCCGCCCAACTGATTTGTTTCCCATATTTCTGCTTGATTGGCCAAAGCAGTCTTCTGGCTTTATCTAAGTTTCCATTATCAGGCCAGCTATTTAGAGGAGCAAAACGTTGAGCACCAGTTCCCCCTCCCCCTCTTCCGTCACCAGTTCTGTATGTTCCAGCTGCATGCCAAGTCATACGGATAAAGAATGGTCCATAGTGACCATAATCTGCAGGCCACCAATCTTGAGAATCAGTCATTAAATCATTAAGGTCTTGTTTTAAGGATTGATAATCAAGTTTTTTAAACTCTTCCTCGTAATCAAAGTCTTCATCCATTGGATCACTTTTGCTATCGTGCTGATGAAGAATATTTAGATTTAATTGATTTGGCCACCAATCTTTGTTTGATGTGCCGGTTGAACTATTGCTTGATAGGCTCCCATGCATTACGGGACATTTGCCCTCAGTATCATTATTCACAGTAATTTACCTCCTAAACGAAATTAAATATGAAATTTTGCTGAGGCATTAAAAAATGCTTCAGCATTGTTAAGTTTATAGTTAAAAATCTTCACTTCAACCCAGAAAGTGAAAGTTTAGGCTAAAAATCGAGAAGATCAGTTTTCTGCCATTGAAGATTGAAATGCCTATTTAAAAATTTGGCCTCTTCGCCACGTATCTCTATGGTGTCATCATAGATAATGCCCATATCGAGTTTTTTAGATTGTCCATTTTCTTCAAGCATGTGACTGGCTATGCAATATGTCTTACCAGTGTATGTATTTCCATCCCACTTACCCTCCACATTACCTATTAAGTGCATGGTACTTTTGTAAGTACTTAAGTTTTGTTGGACAGCACCTATGAAAGTTTCTAAGCCAACTAACTCATATGGTCCTGTAAGTGAAAACTCATCCCACATAATGTTTGATAACTCGGCGAAATTTTTTGAATCGATAATAGAGGCGTATTGATAAATAATTTGAGTTGATAGATTTTTGATATTCATTACTTTTTAAGCTCTCCTATTAGTTCCAATACTTCTCGTAAATGATCTCGTGACTGAGCAAAATTAATTGGAAACACTTCTATTTCTTCTAAACCTGCTTGCATCGATTTCTCTAACTCTTTTAAAGTTAAATCAACGCTAGGCACTCCATTTGAATCAACGCATGTAGGAAGTTGACCTCTGATCCTTGGCTTGTCATCTCTGCCCACTTCTTTAAATGCGTTATTAAGTTTCTCGCTGCCCTCTGATATGAAATCTCTACTGGTCTTAATGGGTATCCATCCGTGACCAATTTTTGCAATTTTTTGAGCATTAGATTCTGTCATTTTGACTCCAAAAAGTAAGGGTATGTCACTGCCTTGGGGAGGTGTTGGTTGGCACCAAATATCATTGAACTCAAACATTTCTCCCTTGTGCGAGACTGGACCACCCTTCCACAATGATTGACAAATATCTAAGGTTTCCCAAAAAATCTTTGTTCTTTGATCAAAAGGAATACCAGATGCTTCATATTCTTCCTCCTGCCAACCCAATCCGACACCCAACTCAAGTCTGCCGTTTGAAATTGCATCAAGACTAGCAGTTGTCTTTGCTAGAAGAGCAGGATTTCTCAGGGGAGCAATAAGAATGGCTGTAGCTAGATTAATAGAGCTAGTATTTGCCGCAATCATAGTTAAAAGAGTTAAAGGTTCGTACCATGGCGCATCTGATGGCATGGGAAATTGACCAAAAGGATATTTATGAAGATTTTTTCCCATGACCACATGATCTGTAACGCTAACTGAATCAAAACCTAACTCTTCTGCCATCTGCGAAATTTCAATGTATGACTTTACATCGCCGCCATAAAAGTTTTCTAAACCAAATAAACCTAATACTAATTTCATTGCTATGCCTTTTTCTGAACTTAATTTATTGTACGAATATTTTTATGGCAATGCACTGATGCTCTAACTTATATGATTAAAAATATTGACAAGAATGTTAGTAATATTTTTAAGGCAATATTAAAACTGTCAAAGGGAATGGAAGAGATCAGCCTTCTTCCAAGATATGCTCCTGCATAACCAGTGGCAGCAAGAATAAAAATAAAGATAAAATAATCCTGAATACTAAAGCTAAAAAATGAAGTAAATAAAACAATTTTAACTGCATGTTGAAAAATCATAATTGCCCCATGATTGGCTACCAACACTTCAGGAGGCAAATTTTTTGTTCTCAAATAAGCT
>JGI26060J43896_10000567_pt1 | contig 13485 bp, 15 predicted proteins | sample MarorgKNORR_S2LV_6_FD_43896 | JGI IMG/M metagenome (IMG submission 43896) | reverse complement strand
CCATTTTGTGAAAGCCGCACAGATCATAGAACCTGATAAGCCTCTTGAATTAAATCAAGTTGAAATTTCTGACCCTACTGGAACACAAGTTTTACTCAAAGTACTCTCTACGGGCGTCTGTCATAGTGATTTACATCTTTGGGCAGGTGGATATGATACAGGTGATGGATTCATGAAAGTTACTGATAGAGGCGTTAAATTTCCTGTAACACCTGGTCATGAGGTTGTTGGAAGTGTTGAAAAAATTGGTGAATCCGTAAAAGATGTAAAAATTGGTGACACTGTTTTGGTTTACCCAGGATTGGATGTGGAAAATGTACTAGTTGTGAAAAAGGAGATACAAATCTATGTGAAACTCCTAAATCATTAGGTGTCTTTCAAGATGGCGGCTATGCAGAAAAAGTGATTGTCCCAGATTATAAATTTCTAGCAAACATTGGAGATCTAAATCCTGATTCTGCATCATCACTTGCATGTTCTGGATTAACTGCATACACTGCAATCAAAAAAGCATTATCGAATAATCCTGAATCTATTCTAATTGTAGGTGCTGGTGGTTTAGGTTTGATGGGTGTACAACTTGCAAGTCATATGACAAAATGTAAAATCATATGTGCAGATCTTACTGATGAAAAACTAAACATTGCAAAAGACTTAGGTGCAACTCATGTCGTTAACACAAAAGAAAGTGATGCAACACAAAAAATAATGTCTATCTGTAACGAAAAAGGTGTTGATAGTATAATTGATTTTGTAAATGCTCCTCCAACTGTTAAACTTGATCTATCTGTAATTAGAAAACGTGGAAATATTATTCTAGTTGGTTTGTTTGGGGGTTCAATAGAACTACCTTTGGTAACTGTTCCGCTAAAAGCATTAACAATCCAAGGTGCTTATACTGGAAACTATAAAGATATGGTCGAATTAATTGATCTTGCCAAAAAAGGTGTCATCAATCCAATTGTATCAAAACATTATACTCTAGATGATGCAACTCATGCTTTAGAAGATCTAAAAAACAGAAAAATTTTGGGCCGTGCAGTAATTAACCCTTAATTAAAAAATAATGGTCCCCACTGAAGGATTTGAGCCTTCGACAACCCGATTTCTGTATGCCTAGTAGACTACTGTTATTCAGCCCTAAGCCGACAACTACAGTCGGNAGCTCTACCAGGCTGAGCTAAGTGGGGACTTATTTTTCAATATTTTTTTGATTTATTAATTATTAGTTTTGTCCAATTTTGGACAAATTTAATTACTTTCTCCATTTCTGACATTCATGAGTGGTAAATCTAAAATCCTCGGTGGATATGTATGCGCACCGTATCTNCACGATCATGATTCTATAGAACTCAAAGATCATTGGGTCACATCTAAAAATATTGAATCTCTCTATTTTGTTACTGCTACCTTCTCTGAAGACAGTAAACCATACTTTTTGACTTCATCAAACCACTACATCTTAGCCAAATTCAAAGACCCTCAAAAAGTTATAAAAGAAATTCTTGCCCATCCAACTGGAAAACCATCATTTCTCTTTAAAATCGCAAATTCAATTTTTGATAGACCATTAACTGAAAAAACAAATTTTGTTTCAATATATTATCTTGAATATGGTGATTCACAATCTGATTTAGAAGATGTATCTACTCATATTGCTGGAAGAGAAAAAGTGTATCGAGCTGGATTTGGAAATATGACTTTATTATCCAAAGAATCTCCAAAGTTCGCATTTCCATACAGCGATCATATAGTAATGTTAGAAATTTCAAGTGATAAGAGTCATCAAAGTGACAACAAATATTGTGAACAAACTCGTCGTGATATTTGTAGAAAAGGAATCATTATGAATAATCTTGTCAGTCTTTCAATTCTTGAAACAATGAAATAAGAAAAGGTAAATACCCCTCAAAAAATTATTTTGTTATGAGTAAACCATCTGATTTAGGTTCATTAAAAATTGGTTCTTACATTCTACTACCTGTAGGTGATCAGCCAACAGGAGAACCTTGTAGAATATCTGAATATGATACAAGTAAACCTGGAAAACATGGTGCAGCAAAAGCACGAATCGTTGGAGTAGGTGTCTTTGATGGTGCAAAACGTCCACATGTAGGACCTGTAAGTATGCAAATTCACGTACCATTAATCGATAAGAGAGTCGGTCAAATCATTTCAATGACTGGTTCTGAAATTCAAGTTATGGATGGAGAAACATTTGAAACTGTTGATATACAAATGGTCGACGAAGAAATTGACGGAAAACTAGAACAAGGGCAAGATATTGAATATTGGAATGTTATGGGAAGAACTAAAATCATGCGAATTAAAACATCCTAAGTTGGATGCTAATGATGATTGGAAAAGCCATCTGATTTTTGATGAAGATTATGAGTTTTGAGGCATCCTGTTTTTTATTTTAAAATGAAACTCGCAGCATTATTTTCTGGTGGAAAAGATAGCACGTATGCAATCTATCTTGCAAAAAAGTTAGGGCATTCAGTTGATGTGTTATTAACATTATATCCTCATTCTAGTGAAAGTCACCTGCTTCATTATCCAAATATAGAATTCACTCAATTACAAGCTGAATCCATGAAAACCCCACAATTAATAGAAAGAAACCCCATCTGATGATTCTGAAAATGAATCTAAAAAATTAAATAATCTAATTTCTCTTGCAAAAGAAAAATACTCTATTGACGGAATTGTCCATGGTGGAATTCTTAGTGAATATCAAAAAGATAATTTTTCTTTAATTTGTGAAAAAAATCAACTAAAAATAATATCGCCTCTATGGAATAAAGAACCTGAATCCTATATGAAAGAATTATTAAATGAAAACTTTGAATATATTATCTCTACTGTAAGTTCTGCTGGTTTGAATGATTCTTGGCTAGGGCGAATAATTGATAAGAACGGATTAGATGAACTTCAAAAATTACAAAAAAAATTTAGGTTCAATCTAAATTTTGAAGGGGGTGAGGCTGAAACATTTGTAACTAATTGCCCTTTATTTGAAAAACGTCTGTTAATTCAAGATTCAACCACTGAATGGGATGGTTACAGGGGAAGATTTGAAATATTGGAGGCTAAATTAAAAGATAATGCTTGACAATCTAAAAGATGGACTAAGATCTGCGATAAAAAAAATTGTTAGTTCTTCTGGTATTGATGAAGAGTTAATCAAAGAATTAGCAAAAGATGTTCAACGTTCATTGTTACAATCTGATGTAAATGTGAAACTTGTCCTTGAAATTACAAAAAATCTCCAAGAGCGCTGTATCAACGAAACTCCACCACCTGGTTTATCAAGAAAAGATCATATTGTTAAAATTCTGTATGATGAATTATCAAAACTATTAGGAAAAGATACTGAGTTTCATTTTAAATCTGGAAAAATCAACAAAGTGCTGATGCTTGGAATTCAAGGAAGTGGTAAAACCACTGTATCATCCAAACTAGCAAAATTTCTTACAAAACAAGGGTATAGAGTTGGTGCAATTGGAGCCGATACGTATCGACCTGGCGCATTGATACAATTAAGAACAAACTGTGAAAAATCTAATGTTGAAGTTTATGGTGAAGAAAATAACAAAAATTCAGCTGAAATTGTCAAAAATGGTTTAAAACATTTTGAAAATTCAAATATTGATGTAGTATTGATTGATACTGCTGGACGCCATAAAGAGGAAAAAGATCTTTTAGATGAGATGACAGAAATCTCTAAAGTTGCAAATCCTGATTTAGCACTATTAATTATTGATGGTACAATTGGACAACAATGCTTTTCCCAAGCGGAGGCATTTAACAAAATAGTTCCTGTTGGTGGTATAGTAATAACAAAACTTGACAGTTCTGCAAAAGGTGGTGGTGCATTAGCAGCATCTGCTGCTACTGGTGCACAAGTTATGTATGTTGGAACTGGTGAAAGAATTGATGATTTAGAACAATTCTCACCTACTAGGTTTGTTGGTAGACTTTTGGGTATGGGTGATGTTCAAGCTGTACTTGATCTTGCAAAAAGACTTGGTGATGAAGCAGATGAAGTTCGTATGAAAAGAATTTCTAGCGGTAAAATGAATATGGAAGACTTTTTTTACCAACTTGAAGAAGTAACCAAAGTTGGTTCTCTTCAAAGTTTGATGGAAACAATGCCAGGATTATCAGGTATGGTAAAAGAAGATCAACTTGAAGTGATGGAACAAAGAATGGATAAATGGAGATACATTATCCAAAGTATGAACAAAGCAGAGAAATCTGATCCTGACTTACTTAACTCTTCACGAATTAAAAGAATTGCACGTGGTTCTGGTTGGCCAGAACACGAAGTCAAAGAACTTTTGAAAAATTACAAAAATTCGAAGACAATGATGAAAGCCTCTAAAGGTAGACAAATGCAAGGCATGCTTCGTAAACTCGGAATGGGCTAATCGATAAATACTCATTAAATCAATTATTTACATTAGTGTGTGAAATCACAATTTACCACTGTTTCTAAAATCCTAAAAAATTATGATCTATGTGAATATTGTACAGGTAGAATAATATCAAAAATAGTTGGTAAACAGTCATCAAAATTCCTCGGAAAAAAGTATCTCAAAAAACTTGGTAAATCAGATCATAAAACATGCTACATATGTAAAAACATATTTGGTAGTCTTGAACTTGTCCTATCTAATATCTTTGAGAAATCCTCACACTTTGATTTCAAAACATTTCATCTTGGAATAACTCTAAAACCATCATTCCTAGAAAGAGATGATTATCTGAAATCTAAATTTAAAATTAAAGGAATTGAAAATATCAAATTTGGCATTGCTAAGGAATTAGCAAAAAAAATTTCTCGAAGAACAAATTCAAAAAGAATAACTGATGATCCTGATCTGTTTATACAAGCAAATTTTAAAGATGAATCTTGTATACTTCGGGCAAAACCTATGTTTGTATATGGTAGGTATAATAAAAAAATTAGAAAATTACCACAAAAACAAGGACTATGTCGTAGTTGTAATGGAATTGGATGCCATAATTGTGATTTTAAGGGGATAGAAAATCTTCAAAGTATTGAAGGTAAAATCTCAAACCTTTTCATAAAAAAATTTGATTGTAATCAAGTTAAAATTAATTGGATAGGCGGTGAAGATCAATCTAGTTTAGTTCTAGGTAAGGGTAGACCATTTTTTGCAAAAATTCTCAATCCAAAAAGACGTAATCGAATATTACGTAAGACTTCTGACCTGGAAGGTGTTTATCTCTCTGAATTACAAAAACTATCTATACAGCCAAAAGGGTCAATTCCATTCAAATCTAAAGTTTCAATAACTATTGATACAAAAAAACCAATTTCTTCAACTCAATTAAAGAAACTAAAAATTTTAGAAAATGCTGAAATCCAAGATTTTTCAAGAGATAAAAGAAATACCAAGAAGAGAATTTACAAGGTTGGTTACAAAAAACTTGGGAAAACTTCTTTCATTTTAGATTTATTTGCCGATGGTGGAATCTCAATCAAATCTCTTATTCAACCGTCAGATGTAGTCCCTAATGTATCTGAATTATTAGACAATCAATGTGAATGTAAAAAGTTTGACTTCAAAAATATCGTAGTTTGAATACTCAAGCTTTTTTATACTAATTTTTCAAAATTAAGTATGAACCCACTCCAAAAACTATCTCAATCTTTAGAAAATGGAGTTATACCTGAATCAACTTATGAACTTATTCAAAAAAGATTTCATCTGGTGTCTGATGGCATTATGAGGATTGAAAAGGCATCATCAATAAAATATCCGACTATGTATGTAGAACCCTCGATTTTAATTTCTGGAAGTACAAATTCTCTTGATGTAGGAATTTTGTATGCACGAACTATTCCTCTTATTATTCATGATTCTATTCATGTAGTAATACAAATTTCTGCTCCACTAGTTGCTTATGGTCTTAAAGGTACAATTCATGCAATTCTTGCACATGAATTTCTTCATTATCTTGAATTAGTAACACGTTTATCAAAAACTGAATTACTTTCTGATGAAATTTCAAGTAATTTATTTGAAAATGTCTATTCTGATAATACCAGACTATTGGAACCTAGAAGTGTTTTCAATGATAACATGTTAATATCACATATTACAAAAAAATTCCCTTCTGGATTTCGTGATTATAAACTAGAAGATAAAGTCATTAAATTTTGGATTGAACAAAAATTACCGGTATCAAAAATATCTCTTGATACAAATACTGTAAAATTAAATGCGACACAATTATCTAACATAAAACTCGATGAACTTCTTTTACAACAATTAGAAATAATTAAAACAAAAAATTCTAAAATACGTAAGAAAAGACTTTACTAAATAAATTCAGTATCGCCACATTTTCCGCAAGTTCTTCTATTCTTATGTTGAGACATAAAAACTCCTTTTCCACATCTTGCACATGATTTTCTTTCTCTAGATACCTTATCATTCTCTACTTTGTAATACTGGCTGACTTTTGGGCTGACACCTTTGTGACCCTTTTTCTCTACAGGCATTACTATTTCTTCTCCTCTTCAGCAGGTGCTTCAGCTGCTTTTTCTTCAGCAGGTGCTTCAGCTGCTTTTTCTTCAGCAGGTGCTTCAGCTGCTTTTTCTTCAGCAGGTGCTTCAGCTGCTTTTTCTTCAGCATCTTTTTTTGCCTGTCTCTCTAATCTTTCAAATATTGTTGGGTTAACTTGTTTTTTTGCTAATTCTTCACTATCATAAACATAAAACATTGCTGTAACATTTGGTCTACCTGTTTGATTTTTCATATTTATTGCAATTACTGTCTTTTTTGATAAATTGAATTCTTTAGTGATCATATCAATTGCTTCTTTTCTCTTCAGTCTTCCTCCAAGACCCCGAAAATTACACGTAATTTCTCTTCTTGATAGGAATGAATTTTCAACATCACTTACTGTTTCAATCATTGACATATAGCAAAACCTCTGAATTGTTCTTATAAATCTTCAACGAATTAACAAGAAATTTAAGAAATTCTAATTTACAATAGTCATGGAACGATATATGCTACATCTAAAGAACTCATCTGATCTTAATCGTAAAATGGCAAAAGATATTTTGAGACAGTCTAGAATTTTCGCTTCTGGAATGAATCTAATTTTACGTGATTGTAGAGTATCAAAAAAATATATCGAATTTGATACAACAATTCCTCAATCTAGTCTTGATGAATTGATAGAAAAATTATCTTCTATTGGTCCTTTAGATCATGCAAAACATGTTATTGAAGAAATTGTTGAAAAAGAAGAAGCAATTTCTGAAGGAATTTCTTATTTTAATAATGAAAGATTTTGGGAATGCCATGAAATTCTTGAGGGTGTTTGGAAAAATTGTGATGGTGATGAAAAATTTCTAGTTCAAGGTTTAATCTTAGTTGCAGCAGGATTAGTTCACTATCAGAAAGATGAGGATCCAATATGCTTAAGCATTTTTACTCGTGCATTAGAAAAATTAGAAAATTCTGACGGTCAATATCATAATATTGACATTGATAAAATTAAAAAAACTATTAGTGAAATGATTAATTCAAAAAACGTATCTAGTTTTCTGATTTAATAATCTCTATTGCTTTACTTACCACTTGAGCCCCTTCTAACAATCCTATCTCTCCCTTTTTAGCAAATTCTTCGGTAAATCTTTCTGAACCATCACTTACAATTTTATCTCCTGAAATTAATACTGGAACTGGATCGTCACTATGTCCTTTGTTAATACATGGAGTAGAATGATCTGCCGAAATCATAACAAAAACTTTACTGGTGTCGATATTTTTTAAAAGTGTACCAAAAAACCTCTCATCAATCTCTTCAATATTCTTCATCTTTCCTATTGCATCTCCATCATGACCAAATTCATCTGGTCCTTTCAAATGAACATAAATTGCATTTTCTGTTTCCATGGATTTTGCAGCAACTGTTGCTTTCTCTTCATAGTCAGTTAGTCCACCTGCACTATATGCTCTCATTTCAAGAACATTTGATATGCCAATCTCAACTGGCATATCTACAATACATGAAAAGTTCATAGAATATTTCTTATTTATTGTTTCAACATTTGGATATTTGTTTCCTGCATCTCGTAATAAAATACTGTTGAGTAATTTTTTTCCTTGAGATTTTCTCTTTTTATTTATCTCACTTTCTTTTAGAATCTTTAATGATTTTTCTGTAAATTCATTAACTAAATCTGCAGATAGCTTTGCCACATCTGTATCATCCAACGGCAAACAGCGTTCAATTTTTAAAAAATCTCCTACTGCTTTAGCTACCCCCATTCCATCTACTCTAGAATAAGCTGGATCTGTATTTGTTATATTTGGAGATAATGGATGCTCATCCCTTATTCTTACAATGATTCTATGACCNATAGTTGGTACAACAACCACTGATGCAAGTGGGTTTGAAAATTTTAACCGCTGCTCAATTTCTTCAGATACTGCTTTAGCATCTTCTCTTTCTATATGTCGTCCAGCTCTTCTGTCTATAATGACATTTTTTTCATCTAATGTTGAAAAGTTTCCACGTAATGCTAGATCTCCATCTTTGAAATCTAATCCNGTTCCTATAGCTTCAATCACTCCTCTACCTGCATAATCTGTATGGTGAAATCTGTATCCTAGCATATTGAAAACTGCAATATCTGATTCAGGTGCAATGCCTTTTCCTACTGAAATCACTTCTCCCATCTTGCCATTTTTTGCTAATTTATCCATGTTTGGTGTTTTTGCTGCTTGTAACGGAGTTTTATTTTCTATATCTGGATGTGGTAAATCTCCTACTCCGTCTAGTAAGACATAGATTATTCTGATCTGAGAGTTATCAGTCAACATTTCTCAAAAAGGATTGTTCATTTTAAATCTTCAAGATCTAGACTTTTTTGTATGGATCGTTTCAACACTTTTTAATGATTTTTTTTGTCAGTATTGAGTGGGTAATTTAAGAAAGGATCATGTAGCTGAAAGATTTGTTATTGTGAATCCTCCAAAAATAAAATATCCTAAAACAAAGAAAAATCCATTTAAATCTGGAAATGAATCCTCGACAAATCCTTCTGTACTATCATTGGTTCTGAAAGATGGAATGTTGCAAAGATTGCAAGATGATGAAGGTGATTCTGTTAAAAACTGGGTTGTCCGAGTTGTACCTGCGATTAATCCTGCAGTANATATTGAAACTGAGAATTCATATTCTGATCATCCTTTATACAGTGAGCCTGCATATGGGTATCATTATAACGTAATTGCCTCTCCTANCGAAAAAGAAACACTTGCAACAATTAGTGTTGAACAGTGGGGTTATGTTTTATCTGTAATTCAAGATAGACTTCGATGGCTTTATACTCAAAAAGGGGTTGCATATGTTGCAATTTATGCTGACAGCGGTAAAAATTCTGGAAGTAAAGTTAATCATCCGCACTTGCACATGATGTCTTTNNCAACAATTCCTCCAAAAATTGACGAAGAAGCCAATTCCTCTCATAGAATCTTAAATGAAAAAGGTGTATATCCAATGAGTCAACTCGTAAGTTCTGAATTGGGTGGACCACGTCAAATTCTCCAAACTGAAGGATTCATTGCACTATCTCCTTGGGCTCCATCACATCCATATGAATTTTGGATATGTCCAAAAAAACATGCAACTAGTTTCTCAAAAATTTCTCAAAAAGAGATTAATGATCTCGCTTTAATTCTCAGAGCAACTCTTGGCGGACTATCTAATTCTGTCAAAGATGTTTCCTTTAATATCGCATTTCATCTCTCTCCTGAAAAGAAAAATAGTAAACAAATTCATTGGCATTTGGAAATATACCCACAAACTGCTCCTTGGTCTGGTCTAGAACTTGGATTTGGAATTTTTCTAAATGAATTGACTCCTGAAAAAGCTGCAGCAGAATTGGGATCTGCATGTAGAAAAGAACTTTCTGCATTAGTGGGAATAATCTAAGGTAAAGTTATAGTTTATTACATCAAAAAAAAATTTCTTAATATGGCATTAGAAAAGTATATGGCAATTGCAGGTTTGGCTTTATCCATATTCTTTGTTGCAGAAGTTATTACATTATTTAATTTCATGACTAATCCTGCAGATAATGATTCATTTGGTTTTGAAGCAGCGCCAAAACTATTCCAATTCATTTCTCTTAGTGTAGCACCGGCAACGATAATGATTGGGGTTTCATTTCATTTATCAAAACGGTATGGTTCTAGATTTAATGGAATGATTATTATTCTTAGTGGAATAATTTTATTGCTTGGAATGGTTTATGCATATACTATGATTGAACATATAAAATCCGACCTTGTAGATTTTGCAGTTGAAATCACACCTCTTATCTTCATATGTGTTTCAATTCCAATTATCATAGTTGGTTCCAGATTACTAAAAACTCGTCCACGAAAACCAAAAAAGAACTATCTTGAAGATGATGGCTCTTTCTAAACACTCATCTTTTTCTTATCTGAATTTTGACTCGCCATTAAATTTTGTTGCTGTCTAATTCTTTCAGCGATTAGTCTGTAAAGTGATCTAAACTTATCTTTTGTCTTATCTGAGAGAAAATCTGCCTCTTCTATAGCAATTTTTTCACAAATATATCGTGCTACTTCTTCACTATCGAATTCTTCCCAGCCATCTTCTTTATGCTCTTCCCATATTGAATGAAGGCTTTCAATAATTCCACTTTTATTTCTAGATTGAATGTCTTGTTCTGTTAAATTGACATATCCTTCTTTTCTTAATTTAATTGCATAAGTCTGATTTACTGCGTAAAGATAATCTTCCATAACCATATAATCCTCTATCGATTGTAGAGATTTTGCTTTTTCTTCAAAGAAAATTGTCTGTGTTTTTGAAAACTCATTTGCAATTAATTGAGCAGAAATTTCTTTAGATTCATTTGTGTTATCAAGTAAAACAAAAGTATTGTAACCATGATTTCTATAAAAAATTGATAGTGGTAAAACTGAATTTTTGTTATACGCTGCTACTATGTTAAGAGGATTCATCGAAATATTTGGGTCTTGTAAGAATTTATCAAATGCGTTAAGATACATTGTATCTGAAATAGTCTCTACAACGATCACTGGTCTAGAATTATATCCTATTTGTCTATCTAGGATTGATTCTACTAAGCCTCTTGATAAACCATAAAGAATTGGNGTCAATGTTAAATCATCGGCATTCCAGTAATCATAATAAATTCTACTCAAATGTTTTTTCTTATCTAATTCAACTACCAATAGATTGCCTGGTGCGTAATCAAAAATCATGAAAGGTGAATGTGTAGCGTATAACACCTGGTTTGAACCTGCTAAACTTTTCAATAAATCTGAAATACCACGTTGTTGTGTTGGGTGCAAGTTTCTTGCAGGTTCATCTAAAAGCAAAATCGCCTCTTTTAATTCAGCTTTTTGAGTNTCTGCAGCAAAGTTTACAATAAATGAAAATGTCCATTTGAATCCTTCAGCTCGTCTATTAAGTAATCCTGTATTTGTAACGGTTCCATCTTTATGTACATCTGATATTACGACACTTATTACATTATTTGGATTCAACCTTAATTCCACGTGGATTGGATCACCTTTCCAAGCAGGATTTAATTTTTCAGTGAGTCTCTTACTACATGTATTTAGTAATTTAATTAGTTGTGATGGACTATTTTTTGCCTCTTCTAATTNATCTACATCTAATTCTGCAAGATAAAATAAGTTATCTACCGTTTCTGCNTTGTCAAATTCTTCTTCTCTAAACTCTATACTTGGACCAGTTTTATCTCTGTTGTATTCATTCAAGTTTACATTTCCTATNATTTTTTTATAATCCGAAAAATACACGAATCTTGGATGCAAATTAGAATCTATGAAATTCTCTAATGCCATTTTCTCTGTGGTTCCTACAAGTAAACTTTGAAAATTAGTATCATTTTCTTCTGAAATATTATTCCATTCTTCTATGACTTGTGGCTCATCTGCTGCTAATACTTGTAAATTATTACCAAATTCTGCCATTTCATTTCTAAACATTTCTTCAGTTTCTGGTGCNTGACCTTGAAAAAATTCNGTATCCAGTTTAATCTGTACATGATTTGGAATTGTATCTAAAAATAAAAGAAATTTTTCTCTAAAATTCTCCCATGAGTTCAATCCGCTATTTTCAGCTTCGCTAATTTCTACATCTCCAAAATCATATTGTGGAATTGGATTTTTGTTAGTTCTGAAAATCTTAATCTTTCTTATCTCTGGAATTGATGGGAATGTTTCTTTGATGAGTTCAATTTCTTCAAAGTTGAGTTCAAAATCTCCTTCTGCTAGTCTAACCTCTTCTTTCAAATCATCTATCATTTCATCACATAAATCTAGCTCGGAGACTTCTTGATCTTTGTTAAGCAGAGTCAATGCCTGTAAAATAGTAGTTTTACCACTTTCGTTTCGTCCAACAAATGCTGCAAGATCCCCGACTCTGATTTCACCAGAATCATGAATACAACGGTAAGCACGAGCTCTAAACTTTCTTAATCGCACAAAAAAATTATTGCTCTCTAGGATTTAACTCGGATGACCAAATTATCTTAGACGTTTTGACGAATCCTTTTTGTCCACTTTTTTCCCTATTTCATCTTTTACGCTAAAGTCAGGAATGTTGACTTTACATTGTCCATCTTTACACTCCTTTTTTATCATGATTCATGAAAATTCCTTCCTAAAATAAACATAATAACTCTCAACAAATATGACAAATTTGATATACGTGAGAATTAAACTTGAAACATCTTGGTTAAAGCTTCTGCCTTTGTAATTTACATACTTCCTATAGTGCTCTCTGTATCATTAGGTACTGCGGTAATGGCCGAAACATTAGGTAATTCAGATCGAGAATTGAATTTCTTGCAATTTGGGGGTGANGGATATTCTACAAGTGCTAAAAATGAAATAAGTCTTATTGGTTATACAACTGAAATCACACAAAACTCCAATCTTGAATTTAGTATAAATTTCTCAAACTCTGATTTTAACTGTGGTGATCTNTATATTACAATCTATGATGCTTCTATGTCTGAAAAACAAGTTCTAACTCAGAGTGGTTATTTGAAACAATGTTTCATTCAAAATAATAATATCTTGCCAGTAGGTGAAAATTACTCTGAATTGATCTCTAAANCTGGAACTTACGAAATATATGTTGAAATTTATGATCAAAAATACTCTAAAAGTATCAGTATGACTGAAACTTTACGTGTAAAATAGATAATAGGTGAACAATTAAATGAAAAAAAAAGAAATTGATCCAGAAACAGCAAATGAAATTAAACAAGAATTAGCAGAACTACGAGCTCAATTAGAAAGTCAANAGAAATTNAAAAAGAAAGCAGCTAAATCAAAAGAAGAAAAACCAAAAAAGAAAGCAGCTAAATCAAAAGAAGAAAAACCAAAAAAGAAAGCA
>JGI26060J43896_10000565_pt1 | contig 13504 bp, 11 predicted proteins | sample MarorgKNORR_S2LV_6_FD_43896 | JGI IMG/M metagenome (IMG submission 43896) | reverse complement strand
GCTCTCACTGTTCTAAGTTGTTATTAAGAGGTTGTACCATCTTCTTCTTTTTCCGCATCGGTTGAAGATTCGGAGCTTCCTTCTTCATAGGTATAGTAGTCATATTCAACCGCTTCATTGAGCACTAAAGAATCTGTCATATTCATGGTTGATAGGTTAGTCACAGTTATTCCTGCATGAGAAATCGCATAGATATAATCGCCCATGAATATTGAACGGCTAATACCGGTGCTACTCCACCAATGATGGCCGCTTGTGTAGAAATCTGAATGGTCAACCTCTCCATGAACTGTTAGGTTGTTTCCCGCTGAAACGTTGACGATAACCAACTTCGAAACCCAATGATACTTCCATTGATAGTCTCCGTTGCTATCATACCAATACTTGTAACGATAAGTGGTCATTGGTACAGCCAGTAATTCCTTTGGCCCCCAATATTGGAAGGCCTTGTGTTCATAAGTTGCTTCTGAATACCCCCATGACCAACCATCTGTTGAATCTGAAACAGGGCTTAATCCAAGAACATCAACAAGNATTGGATCGGTAGCATTTGAAGCATTAAACAGAGATAGTTGGGTATTTGACCAATCTAATCCTGTCCCATCTTCATTAGCAGCACCAATACCAATTGTCAATAATTGACCATCTCCAAGTGGGTGGATATAGGTTGATACGCCTGGCACCTCTAATTCACCAAGGATGGTTGGGCTGCTTGCATTTGATAGATCGATGACCCACAATGGGTCTATTTGACGGAAAGTGACAATGTATGCCATGTCTCCAACGAAACGGGCACTCCAAATCCTTTCGTCTTCTGCGATACCCCCGATGTGGCCAACCTCTACAATTGCTTCATGGCCTGCATCATCTAGTCCATGCTCAAGAATGTAAACATGGTTTACCATAGGTTCTGGGTTCTCCATCCACCAACGGTTCCATTGCCCTGTGGTGCTAGCGATTCTAAGCCGGCCTTCAAATTCAGAAATACAAAACTGGTCAAGAACTGTGCCATTTATTCTACCACTACCGGTGTAAGTAGTGCCGCCACCGCTGCCAATATCAAAGGTGTGAATATTAGTAGATTCATCAAGTTCATCATCTCCCCAGTACCACCACCATTCTTGTGCTTGTTCAGTGATGACCAATACTTCGCTGCTGGAGTATATAGTGGGCCAGTTGCTGATAATGTGGTCAGCACTGAAAGTAAAGTCTTGGTTGTGTAAATCAAGAGTCATTATCGAGGTTACTCCTCTACTCATACTATCCTCTCCTGTTATGAAATCATTACATTCATCGTTGGTCATTGTGTGGGTTTGAATCCCATCACTTGTTTTCTCATAGATTTGTGGCACAATGTCGGCAAGGCTTAGATTCTTCATGACTTCATCATTGTGAAGCATTGCTTTCCATGCTACTTCTTCTCTCATTGCAAGGCGTAGTGGGTCTTCCCAATCTAGGCTCCAATAATCATTAGGATATTCCAGCCATGTTTTGATTCCTGGAACGTCCATATATCCGTGATTAATCATACGGACTGTGCCATCAACTTCTCTCGCTGTTATGTAATANCCTTCAATGAATACTTCACGGGAAATTTCNGGGTTGCTTCGGTTGCTAATGTCCACTACTGTCATCTTTGTTAGAGTTCCAGTTCTCCACCACTGGCCCCATTCATCATCATCNCCTTCAACCATTTTTAGAAGTGGATCATCATCTTCTAATGACCAAGTAGATATTGTCGATATTAGGACTAGGTGGTTATCACCCATCATCATTTCTCGCACATTTCCATCAACTTCAATTTCTGAAATAAAGGTGATTTCACCGTATTCTGGAACTCCAAGAATGGTCAATTTACCAGCGTTGAGAATGTAAATATGATAACCATCGGTCTTGATGAAATCTGCTTCATCTACTCCTTGTTCTTGATTATTGGTGCCTGAGTAGTCTTCTCCTTCTTCTCGCTTTGCTTGGNTGGAGCTTGAATCGGACCCGCCTGCTGCTGGCGCACTTTCATCGGCTGCTCCATCTTCCTGAGCCATTGCTATGTCGTCTTCTACCCAACCCCGATTCATGTAATAAGTTTCTTCAGCCGCTTGGATGAGTTGTATTCTTGCTTCTTCAATAATTGTTTGTTTTAGTTGTGCTTCTAGCGTGGAACAGGAATTAAACGGCACTAAGTAAGGTGAGGAAATTGTACGCTCTGTAATTTTATTCCAATCAGTTGGTAATTCTAGATCCTCGAAAGGAATCTCCACGATGTCGTCAATAGCGGTATCCTCAATGATACCATCCAATGTTCCAAGACATCCGGAAAGTGACATTATCAGAACGATTGAGGTCAAAAAACAAAGCCTAGGTAGTTGCGAAATACTCTGCATCATGAATTGGGGGTGGGCACGGCCCTATTAATGCGCCATGGTTGGGTCATTGGACGCATTTCTGATTCAACCGAAGGATATTTTGTCTTCAATTACTTGTTCGAGGTCCTTTAAGCGCCCGTTTAGAGTTTCCATTTGGTACTGGTCAGCATAGCCACCATCAGCCTTTTTCATACGCATTGTGACTTCCCTAACGTCCTTTCTATTCTTGACCTTGTTTATACTTTCAATCAATGAAAGAAGACGGCGTTGTTGAATTATCTTCCAAAGTAAGAAGCCCAATACTCCAAAAATAACCAAGAACATCAAAGTCACCATTATGATTGCTCCAATATCTCCTGAAGTGAAGATGCCTGAAATGCTAACCTCTGAATCCTCGATTGGGGCCTGCTCTGCCGACATCATCTCAAGTCCCTCAAATTGCCACCAAGGTTGCCTACATTCAAGACTTGCGTAGAAATCAACATGGTTGAAGGCCATCTGGGCTCATTTATGGGTATCGAGATAGAGAGACGGTTTATCCTCGCTGAACCTCCTTCTTTCTTGATTCGTCTTGACTCCCTTGAAATCGAACAGTGGTATCCACCCAACCTTGCGGGTTTAATTCCACCAAAAGAAGCGCTAGAGGTTGTATCTGAAGGAGTGAGGATTAGGTGTATTGATAATTCTTGGATTGCCACTGTTAAAGGCCCATGGGAGGGAGCTACAAGGGTGGAGTTTGAATGGGATATTTCTCCAATGCAATGTCCCGAAGATTGGCCTAAAATTAGCAAAACCCGCTACTTGTGGCCTTCACCAGATGGATTGGTTTGGGAAATTGATGTTTTCAAAGATGAATTAGCGGGATTGGTTATCGCAGAAGTAGAATTAACAAATGAAGATGATGATGTGGAAATACCATCTTGGGCGTTAGGTGAGTTGACAGGACTAAATGATTGGTCAAATGCCGCATTGGCTCATTCAAGTTGGGCAGAAGTCTGCCAATGCCTGATGGATGCGAGACAATTCCTCGTCCCTGAGGAAGGGATGAACGGGGATTGAAATCAACTGTCCACACAATTTCTCTGTAATAGGTAGGTTGCCTATTCCATATTGTTTGTGTTTTTTCATCACTTTTTGCATATGGCAAGGAATCTGATAGTGAATTCGGGAGTCGATTCCCCTATTGTTTAAATGAATGAATAACTGTTCAGCATCCTCACATTGGATAGTATATTGGTGCCAACCATGGATTGCACCCGTTCTTACTTTAGGTGAGATGAGATGTGTATTTTCATCAACAACTACCGTATGTGAATTTGCGATTTGGTTGCGCCTGATCTGCCACTCATCAAGGTGTCTCAGTTGAATTCGGCCTATTGCGGCTTGGATTTCTGAAAGTCTTAGATTGGTACTTAACTCATTTATTCCCTTGCCAACAATTCTACCATGGTCAACCCACGATTGGAGTCTTTCTGCTAATTCTGGTCTCGTAGTCGTCAGCATTCCTCCTTCTCCGCCTACTGCCATATTCTTACTCGGAAAAAAAGAGAAGCAGCCAATGTCTGCTAATGAACCAGCGGTTTTTCCATCTAATGATGCCCCATGTGCTTGAGCAGCATCTTCGATTACTGGAATTCCTTCAAATGAATCAATTGAATAGGGTTGTCCAAAAAGATGAACTCCAATTATCGCCTTAGTGTTCGGACTGATTGCCTTCGAAACTTCATTTGAATCAAGACACCAATAATCTTCTTCAACGTCCACAAATATCGGTGTGGCTCCTACAATTTCAATACAAGATACGCTTGCAAAAAAGGTTAGAGATGGTACAATTACTTCATCTCCTGGGCCGATATCTAACAATCTCATCGCGGCTATTAATGAGGCTGAACCACTTGCACAAGGTGCCGCAGAAAGAGCCCCGCAATGATGTGCAAATTCGCTTCCAAATGCTAGTGAGTGGGGTCCTTTCACCCATCTCTTTGACTCGATGACTTCTATTGCTACCTGCTTCATTTTTTCATTTACAAATGGTCGAGACATTGGGATTCGCTCAACCATGAACTCGGCAGGGCGTGTTTGGGTTTCAGCCCTCCGCATCAGACCCTTTGAAGGCAAAAGGCATGAATGGTGGAACTCCAGTCGGAGTTTCATGCCCGACGATGAGGATGCCGTTGAGAGCCCTGCTGAAGACCAGTGGGGATTGGGTAAAATGCTCGACGATGAGCCTGTTGAAGAAACAATAGAGGTTGGTGAAACTTTAGATGATGGTGATTCTGAAGATGAATCGGCTAGTTTTGAATCATGGACCGATGAACCCATCGAAAAAGAAGAAGAACAAGCCTCGTGGATGGATGATGCTGTGAGTGATGATTCTGAAAGTGAAGAAGTTTCTTTAGAAGAAGAACCTGAACAACAAGAAGAATCTGAAAGCGAAGAGGTTTCTTTAGAAGAAGAACCTGAACAGAAAAAAGAATCTGAAATTGAAGGAATGTTACTTGGCACTCGCCGTGATGATGGAAGCACCGTCAGAATTCCACCTGCTGTACTTGCAAGACATGCGGCAATGCTGGGCTCTACTGGTTCAGGAAAAACAGTAATGGCAAAANCCCTAATCGAAGAAGCNACTCTAGCAGGGATTCCCAGCCTTATCCTCGACCCTCAGGGAGACCTTGCAAGATTGGCATTAGGTGTGGATGCGAAAGACCTCAAAGGNCAAGGTGGTGATGTAAAGAGANCTAAGGCTTTGATGGAAAAAGCAGAGGTTAGGATTTGGACTCCTCTACGGAGNAAAGGCCTGCCAATTTGNATAGATCCTTTCGTGTCCCCTCCTGCAGAATTAGATGTTGAAGAAGCGATTACTGCATGGGATATGGTTGCTGCAGGTTTTACGGGGCTCGCTGATTACGATGTGGAAAAGGCNCAAGGAAANCAGGTTAAACCCTATATTTACGAAATTTTAGTTCATGGAGCAAGNCTTGGGTTACCATTAGATAATTTCGCAAAATTAGCGAAAGTGATACGTAATCCCCACGCTTCCTTTTTGAAATTATTACACCCTGAAGCATTTGAAGCTGCAGAAGAAGATGAAGATGAAGCCATTGAAATGCCTACTTGGGAAGAGGTTATGGAAGAACACAACCTTCCTCATTACGAAGACATGCTACAAAAAAGCACACGGGGTGAATTATCTCGTCGCATTGCTGCCTATAATTCAGGGGTTAGTCAACTACTCTTCGCAAATGGAACACCTCTCGATATCGATACGTTCTGCACTCCATGTACAGAAGGAAAAGATTCCAGTCAATATTCTCTACTTGAATACCATTCAAGATGATGCGCAAAAGCAATACTTAGTCCAAGAAATTGCCAGAGAGTTATATGATTGGATGTTAACTCAACAGCCTGCGGAAGGGGAATTAAAACTATTATTCTTCATGGATGAAGTTGCCCCTTATCTTCCTCCNGTACGGAATCCTCCGGCAAAAGAATTGATAAAATTAATTTTCAAACAAGCAAGAAAATACGGAGTAGCTTGTGTTTTAGCAACTCAAAATGTCAGTGATGTTGATTACAAAATTCTCGCTCAAGCAAATACCACATTTATTGGAAGGTTCACCTTACCACAAGATATTGATAAAGTCAAACACTTACTCAAAGAAAGTGGCGGTGATCTTGAACTTATCAAAGAATTACCAAACCTTGGTCCNGGTCAATTCCAATTAGTTAGTCCAGACGTAGATACCAAGCCAATTCCAATTCAATGTCGTTGGCTCTACACCGACCACGGCGCACCACTTTCTGAAGATCAAGTTGAAAATATCACGAGCGATGAAATTAGAGAGTGGGCATCTGGAAGAAGTAGAACTGCCACAAGAGATGGGGCTGCTGCTGCAACGGCTGCCCTTGGAGGAATCGGTTCTGGTGCGGCAGGTAAAGGCGGAAGAGGCGGGGGTGTTGTCTCAAATGCGCGACTCGTAAAAGATGTTGGAGGAATGGCAGCAGCCGCTCATGGAGTGGTTGATGATTCAGCCTTCGAAGTTCGCTTAATGGGTGGACTTGCGGTTCTCAAAGATGGTCGAGACCCGCTTTATGTCATGCAGGCTCTAACCAATATGGTCAGTGGAGTTGTTCTTGGTTGGGCGATGGTAGCGGTACTATTAGGCTGGCAAAATGGAGATATTGAATGGTGGTGGATGGCCATCGCCTTTGTTATCACAGTAACTGTTGGTTTAGTGATTGGATTGGAAATGTTCCTTTCCCATGATGCAACTCTACAAAAGAAAATTTCAAGATTCGCCCGCTCAATCCAATATATCCTAGCCGCTTGGTTGTGGACAGTATTAATTTGGCAAAATAAAAATGATAATATCAACATGGGATGGGGTGAGATATTACTCGAGATGTCAGTAGTTTGGGTGACTCTATTTATTGTCGTGGAATGGATTAATAGATTCAAATTGGGTAAATTAGAATTCAAAAAGGGNATTTCAATTCTGTCCACCTTGAAGCAAAATATTGTCAGTGTTTCAACTACCTTAACAGGTATGCAATTCAATGAAATGAAGGCCAGTAGTAAACAAGTAATGGCTGGAATCAGGTGGGTTCTAGACTTCTGCACATTGCTCCTCTTGGCAGCGCTTGTCGTTATTGGTTGGATAAATAATGGGGCGCTTGCTGAAGGTTTGAGTGATATTGGTGGCGACCAAATGGTGCTTAAACCAGCCTTATGGTTAGGCAGTCTTTACTTGTTGATTTTCCTCAGTGAAACTTGGTTAAGGCTGAAAGAAAACTCGCACCGATGAACCTTTGTTGGTAGTCAATATATCTGCTAAGTAAGGGATAATTTTTGGACAGGGTGGGTATATTCTTCTTCAATGACGCCTGCCTTCAAATGAACTGCAAATCTGAATCCGCCAATCTCTTGGCAACATCTTCAGCATCCACCGCAGCAAGATAATCTCCATCGGCTGGTTTCACTAATTCTTCTCCAGAAAGAATGCGTCCATCTAAGTCAATTACGGAATAACCATTGTCGAGCAATGGAGCGAATATTGAAGCGGTTGAACGGCCGACTGAAGTGAGGATGACCTCTCTTATCTCAAACAGGACAACACCAATGCCTTGTGAATCCAGCATCTTTGCAGCTCCAGCAAGAACATCCTCCTCAAAACCCTCGACGTCTATCTTCAAAAAATCAATTCTGGTGAGTCCTTGTTCGCCACAGAATCCATCTATGGTCTTGACCTCAACATCCATCTTGTTCACAGTCGGGCTGTTTGCTGCATCTCCAAGGGAATGATGCCCATGAAATCCCTTGACATAGAGTTGCATAGTTGCCTCCTCTCTTCCTAGGGCATATGGATAAAGGCTGATATTCTTGGTTCGTCGTAACTTATTCTGTCGTGTGATTGTCTCAATATTGTCTGGATGTGGCTCAAATGCATGTACAATCGCAGTTCGTTCTGAGAACCAGTTTGCTANAGTGCCGATATTGGCACCAACATCGAATACNACATCAGTGGTTGAGAGTAGTGGTTCTACTCTGTCCAACCAATGTACTGCGTCGCAAGCTAAACCCTCACGCATTGTCCATTTCAGGCGCTCAGAACGAGTGATTGGACGCAACAGGCCTCGTTTAGGGTCATGGACATAGAGGTCGAGTTCAGAACCCTTCAGCCACCTGTCGACCTGTGGTTGAGTAACAAATCGTGTGTACAGCAGACTTGGTAGTCTGAAACCATACCTGACCGCGCGATACGGCAAACTGTCTTTGAACGGCATGATGACCTCATCCGTGTGGCTGAGTGAATCGTTCTTCATATTATTGGGCCTGACAAATCGGGGATGTGTTTTTCAATTGGTGTAAAGACGCCATTACGAGTTGCATGGCCTTCCTAGACTCTCAGCAAGTTGCGTTTCATCGTCAGCAGTTGATGGATNTGGGGTNCACTGTGATTAAGGGNGTGTGGGATGATGATTTCACCTCCGAGATGAGGGATTGGTCAAATGCNATCATCGATGAAAATCCTCCCGATGAGAAATTCCGTTTCCAAGGNAGTGACATCCACGTCTTCACCGAAGAAAGGTGGGATAGAAGGGTACATCTTGAGTTGTCTTCAACTCGTATGCCTGACGCCAATGCGGTTAGAATAATCGATCATCCAACCCAAACGCAGGTATGCAAGGATATGGGGTTCGGCCTCACANCTGCACAGGAGTGGGTAATTATGCTCTCAAAACCCCCTGGTGGGCTGCAATGTTACTGGCATCAAGACTACATCAACTGGAATAGCCCTGAAGCATTGACGCCATGGTCAACGGTCATTTCATTTGGGTACTATCTCAGTGACACCAACCGCAACAACGGTTGCTTGAGAGTAATCCCTGGTTCGCATCGCCGTCGTCATGAACTGCACGACCTCATCCCCCCTCCTCACGCTTCTGAAATTCAACAGATGACCGACCTTTCAAGTCCGACCTTTTCCGAACACCCTGATGCGATTAACATCGAGGTCTCTGCTGGGGATATGGTCCTTGTCGATGCAAGGCTATTACACAGCACATGGGACAATATTTCGGAGGAAAGAAGAACCCTGCTATTGGTGTGGCATAGAATATTCCAAGATGGTGCCGTTCCACCATGGTGGGATGGTGAACTGCCCTCCTCTCTTCGCAACCTCGACCCTCTGGTAAAATATGAAGAATCGAAATCTCCGGGAGACTTGCTAAAGCCCTCTCGGTAAACGTTTCATTTGATGAAAAGTTAAGTTCAAACTCTTCCATTTTGCTCTAACCAAGACTGGCCATAATGCTGCCATTGCTCCATTGNCCAACCNGGAGGTAATCCTTCGTATGGCACCGGTGGGCCCGCGTGTTGAACAGGTAGTGTNGGAGTGTGAACTGGTTGAGGNGTGATAAGTGGTGCATTCATATCTGGCATTGCAACGGGCATCATTTGTTGGGTAAGTTTAGGGGTGCCTGATTTCTTTGAGCGCATTACTAAGACAAGCAATAAAGAAATTATTGCAAAAATTATGCCGCCAAGGATGATTGGCGCCATTGCGGTGCTTTCTGATTCCTGAACGCTTCGACTTGCATCTTGAGGATAGAAATCCTTGTCATTTGAAATTCCATCTCCATCCTCATCCAGACAACCTAGTCGGTCGCCTGTTGAGTTGCCCCATTCTTCAGGACAGTCGTCGCTTAATTCAGTGCCAGTTTGGTCTGCATAACCATCGCTGTCCATATCGCCCCATAACAATGAATTATCAGGGAATGAATCACCTTCATTTGACCATGTGTCAGAATCAGAATCAGGACAGCCATATCTATCTGCAGTTGATGTTCCAGCAACGGTTGGACAGGAATCAGGATAAACTCCATTTACATTGTTTCCATAACCATCCCCATCTTCATCTAACCATTGAGTTGCTTCCATGGGGAAAGCATCATTGAGGTCTGAATATCCATCTGCATCACTATCTACACAGCCAAATCTATCTTTAGTTGAAATACCAACTTCTGTTGGGCAAGCATCGGGTTGGTAGCCATTAGAATTATCTCCAAAACTATCTGAATCGCTATCATTCCATTGGCTTGACTCGCTTGGGAATGCATCCGCACCCTGTGAGGCTGTCCAGGTTTGGCTTGGGTCAGAATAGCCGTCTTCATCTGCATCAGCACAACCTAAGCGATCATACATCGAATTTCCAAAAATTAAGGGGCAGCCGTCTGGTTCAACACCATTTGCTTCATCACCATAACCATCTTTATCGGTATCATTCCACTGAGTTGGCTCTGATATGAACTGATCTTCTAAATCCGCCCAACCATCGCCATCAAAGTCAGGACATCCAACCCCGTTGCCATAAATTGCTGTCCCTTTTGTTGCTGGGCAAATATCTACCAAATCTTCGTGCCCATCATCGTCATCATCTGTATCTTCTGCAATATCTTCGCAACCATCATGATCTTTATCTGTATATTGATTTGAAATGAAGCCAATCCTTCCCAGTGGGCATCTGTCTAATTCAGGCCATCCTTTTATGCATCCTGTTTGAATCATATCAGTATCACATATTCCATCTGCATCATCATCCAGATCTTCGGATGAATCTTGACAACCATCACTATCATGGTCTGTTATTAAGCCACTTAACCAATTTAATTCCCCAAGTTTACAATCATCAAAGAAGTCTTCGATACTGTCGCCGTCATCATCTATGTCTTCTGATGTATCATGACACCCGTCCCCGTCATGGTCTTACTGCTGCTGATGCCCAGCCTGTTAAACCTAATTTGCACATATCTAAATCATCTAAGATTCCATCATTATCGTCATCATCATCACAAAAATCTCCATCTAAATCTGAATCATGGTCTTCTTGCTCTGGGTTTATGGTGTTGGGGCAATTGTCAAGAGAGTCCCTAATTCCATCTTCATCTGCATCTGGATAAGTATCAAGTCGAATGACTCTATCAAGTCCGCCATCTACATAGTACAACTTTCCATCTGGCCCTATTTCCAACCCCATTATTTTTGATGCAGCGGTATCAACGGTCTCCAAAAGTGTTGCAGTCGTCGGCGTAGTTCCTAAATCATAAGCGCGAATTTGTCCATTACCATTTGTCGAAACAAATAGTGTATCGCCATCAAGAGCAATACCACTTGGGCGGCTCATCCCACTGGCTAATATTCCCCAAGATACACCAGTGATGCTGCTGTATTCGTGTAATGGCTCCATTCTAGTATTCGAATTATAGATATTAGTTGAAGTGGTAGTAGGATCATCCGTGTCTACCCAAAGCACTCTGCCAGCGCCGCTATCGGCGATGTATAGAATTCCACTATCTTTGTCGAGCACCATATGGCTTGGAGTGCCTGCAGAGCGCGATAAACTAATCTCACTATATCTTCGTACAATGCCATCGGAATGGTCGTCCTCTCCTGTATCGTGATCATCTTGGAAGTCATAATAGACCAAATCTCCATAATAACCATCGTAGTACCAGTAAGCATTTGCTGAATCATGAGCAACACCCATTCCATATGGTGATTCATGCAACATATCTATGTGGCTGCCTAACAAAGGGCCACCATCTTGATTTTCAACTGCAAAGTGGCTTAGGGAAGATGGCCAAAGTGCTGGTCCCATGAAATTATTTGGACTACCCTGGCCATTGAAAGTGTTGCGTGATTCTTGAGCAGTGACGAATTGTACATCGAATTCATTGTCATATGCACCAAATGCAATGGCACTTACTTCTTCCATGAAATGGTTCCTGTTAGAATCTTCACGATGTTCAGACCATTGTGTAGACAATCCGGTGTCGTGAATAATCGTCACACTATCTGTTGCACGATTGACAATCCATAACTCATCACTACGACTACTTCCTGGATGAAATTCTAAATCCCGAGGTACATCTAAGTCATCACTTGAGTCTGCTATTATGGTCTCATCAAAACCAGAGCCGAATTGGGGCACAATCACCGCTCGCCCTGAAATGGTTTCATCAGCAGAACCGATAGCAACTAATCCTGGGCTGGCCATCAAAAATGTGCAGAGGAAAGCAAGCATCCGCCTGTTCATGGGGGGGCTAGATTGGGAATACATGAAAACCTATTCCTTGTTGCTGGGAATTCCATTAATTAAAATGGTGAAATTGTTGCTATAAGGCATAGCCTATGCAAATGCAACTAAAATTGGCCAATGATTCCTAAAGGAATGAAATAAGTTTATTTCACTCTTCAACTTTTTTGACGTTGATTGCGTTTGGTCCGCGATCGCCTTCTGCAACCTCGAACTCAACTGTATCTCCATCACGGATGGTGCCCTCTACTATTGCAGAGGAGTGAACAAAGAGGTCTGAACCGCCCTCTTGCTCTATAAATCCGTATCCTTTTGTTTGGTTAAACCACTTGACAGTACCTTGTGCCATAAAACAAGCGCCGAGGTATCGAGTACTTGATACCCTCTATCTCGATTCATCTAAATTGCTGATGTGTAATGGTTCGGTTGCATCCCATCGGCTAGTTGAAATATACGATTATCAATAAAGCAGGCAAATAAAAAACTGGTATAATAGAAAATCCAAAGGGTGCCCTAAGTAAACTAAAGGGTGTTGAAAACTAATACCATCATTCCTAGAGGAATGAAATGGGTTGGTTTCACTCTTCGACCTTTTTGACGTTGATTGCGTTTGGTCCGCGGTCGCCTTCTGCAACCTCGAACTCGACTGTATCTCCGTCGCGGATAGTTCCTTCTATTGCAGAAATGTGAACGAAGAGGTCTGAACCGCCCTCTTGCTCTATGAATCCGAATCCTTTTGTTTGGTTAAACCACTTGACAGTACCTTGTGCCATAAAACAAGCGCCGAGGTATCGAGTACTTGATACCCTCCTACGCCTGTTGTGCTAAAAACCGATTTAAAATGGGTGAAAATAGTCTTCACAATTCATTTGGAACGGGGCTTTGGTCCATATGTAAGAAGGCAAAGACAGCCCACCAAGTGACAATGTCCCATGAATGGACAAGGTTTGCTTCTCCAGTAGCAGTTTCGGTGTCCATATATCCTTCCATCGTCTCTAATTGATCACAAGTCTTGTGATAACATGGATAGCCATCAACAACCCCGTTCCAGCCAAGTGTTGCAACACCGATGTCTTGGAATGATTGATGGTCGCTACGAGCGGTTGGAGATTCGTAAATAGCAACGGTATCGTTGTATTGATTACCCCAAAGTGGTGCCTCTCCTCCGTTTTCCCATTCAATTCGGCCATTTTCTATCTGATAAGACAAATTCAATGCGTCAGACCCTATCCATTCTGCAAGATGATACATTCCTGGTTGGTCAATTTCTTCTCCACTTCCATCAGGGCCAAGGTAAACAGAAAGAGCGTAATCTCCTGGATAATTGATTCCGGCCATATCTAAATTAAGATAATTAGAAACAGTAACTCCTTGAGGAAGGGAATCAGCAAATGCTGACGAGCCCCACAACCCTTCTTCTTCAGAGGACCACAAACAGAAGACCATTGTTCTACGAGCATCAAATTGTGAAAGGGCTCCTGCGGTAGTCAAGACCATTGCTGAGCCTGCTGTATTATCATAGGCTCCAGTTCTTGTTCCATATCC
>JGI26060J43896_10000562_pt1 | contig 13516 bp, 13 predicted proteins | sample MarorgKNORR_S2LV_6_FD_43896 | JGI IMG/M metagenome (IMG submission 43896) | reverse complement strand
TAGCAAATAGAAATGCCATAGGTAAGATTACCATTACAGTCAAAGACTAAATGTCTAAAACATCCAGTTATAAATTACTAGGTTTCCTGACAACTCTCAATGTTCTTAACTTTATAGACAGACAACTACTTTCTAGTTTTTTCAAACTTCATTGTGCCTGACCTTAATTTAAAGAATTTTGAGAGCTCTAAAAAAACTTTAAATCTTTATCCTTGAGTTTTCCATAACGCAAAGCAAACAGATCGGATAAGTATTGCTGTGTATTGGTCCAAGGTGCTTTCGCTCCTTGTTTTGGAAACTTATGCTTGGCTCTATCAACATAACCAGAAGTAAAGTCCAGCCAAACTCCCTTTTCTTCAACTGTTTCATCTGTAATTGGCATGCAATAATCAAAGCCTTTTTTATCAATATAGTTAATCAGTCTGCAAGTGTATTCTGCAGTAAGATCAGCTTTTAGTGTCCAGGAAGCATTGGTATAGCCAAACGTTACAACCATATTAGGAACATCGGCAATCATCATACTCTTATAGAACATTTTGGATGAGATATCCAAGTCATTTCCATCTACAATCATCTTCATATCTCCAGCAACTTCCATATTCAGTCCTGTTGCGGTAATGATGATATCTGCATCTAACTTTTTACCAGATTTAAGAGTAATACCATCTTCTGTAAATCGGTCTATATGATCCGTCACAACAGTTGCTTTATCTTCATTGATGGCATTAAAGAAATCTCCGCCAGGAACCAGACAGATTCTCTGATCCCATGGGTTGTATGGCGGAGTAAAATGCTTATCGATATCATAATTCGGTTTCAGTTTATTTTTAACCTCCGAGATCAACCAAGCTTTTACTTTTTTAGGTCTGGCTCTTGCGTAATTGAAAAAATACCATTGAGAGATCACTATATTTTTCCAACGAACAACAATGTAAGCAAGCCAATCGTTAGTGTATTTTCTAAAGAAGTTACCAAGGGGATCTTCTTCAGGTCCAATTATGTAATAAGTAGGAGACCTTTGCAGCATTGTAATATGATCTGTGTCATCAGCCATACTTGGTATAATTGTTACGGCAGTTGCACCACTGCCGATAACCACAACTTTTTTATTCTTATAGTCTAAATTGCTTGGCCATTTTTGTGGATGAATGATCTTACCTTTAAACTCTTCTTCTCCAGGAAAAACAGGTTTGTAGCCTTGATCATAATTATAATAGCCACCACAAAATACTAAAAAACCACAAGTGAGATCATCTTTAGGGTGATCATTATTATTATTGATTGACAATGACCACTGCTTATTTTCTTTTGACCATGAAACAGAATCCACCATCCGATTGAATCTAATATTTTGATCAATATTATTTTCCCCAACAATCTCTTTAAGATATTCAAGTATGGAAGGACCATCCGCAACAATTTTTCTACCTACCCATGGTTTAAACCTATAACCCATTGTGCACATGTCTGAATCTGACCTAACACCTGGATACTGAAAAAGATCCCAAGTACCTCCAATTGAGTCGCGTCCTTCGAGAATAAGAAAACTTTTATCAGGACAGCTTTTTTGTAGGTTATAAGCAGCAGCTATACCAGAGATACCGGCACCTATGATAATGACATCAGTATGCTTATTTTCCATATAAACACTTATTAGATTAATAAAATAATTGGTAATATTATAGTATAAATATTACCGGTAATTAAAGTTTTAAAATTTATTTATGAACGGCTAATAAGACTGTAATATGTCTGAATCCTTTTAAAAATAATTATTTCAAATCTATTTATGAGTTACCTAGTATTAGCAAGAAAATGGAGACCAAAGTTCTTCTCTGAAGTATCCGGACAGGATCATGTAGTTAAACCACTCCAGAATTCTCTCAATAAGGATAAAGTCCATCATGCTTTTTTGTTCACAGGTACAAGAGGAGTAGGTAAAACAACGATTGCAAGACTACTAGCGAAAGCATTAAATTGTGAAAAAGGAGTCTCATCTGAGCCCTGTGGTGAATGTCAACCGTGTACATCCATAGATGATGGAAACTTTATAGATCTGATTGAGGTGGATGCAGCCTCTCAAAGAGGGATTGATGATACCAGAGAGCTATTAGAGAATAGCCAGTATACGCCTTCAACAGGGAGGTATAAGGTTTACTTAATAGATGAGGTACATCAGTTAACTAAAGAAGCCTTTAATGCACTTCTTAAGACTCTTGAAGAGCCGCCTCCACATATGAAATTTCTTTTGGCAACCACAGAAAGTGAGAAAATTCCGATTACTGTTTTATCCAGATGCTTAAAATTCAACCTTAAAAAAATATCTGAAGATACAATTCAACAAAGAATGATAGATATATGTAAAAAAGAGAAAATTAAATACGAAGACAATGCCTTGGCTTTAATCAGCCAAGCCTCTGATGGAAGCATGAGGGATGGTTTGAGTCTTCTAGATCAAGCATTAGCATACGGTGATTATAATCTCACCACTGAACAGATAGAAAATATGCTTGGAACAATAGATATTAACTATACGATAAATCTATTAGTGGCAATTTTTAATCAAGACAATGAACAACTTAGTGAAGCGCTTAAAGAAGTGGATGAACTGTATCCAGACTATTCATCAATCTTAAACTCGATTGCTTCTTTGTTACAAGAAATTGCTTTCAAGCAAGTGACTGATAAAACTGACAAGACAGATAATCTAGACATCATTGAGTCAATAGCAATGAATCAAGACCCTGACTTAATTCAATTGCTGTATCAAATAGCAATTACATCAAAAAGAGATATGGAGATTGCACCAAGCATAAAAGAAGGTTTTAGAATGTCCATTCTTCGTATGTTTTCATTTTCCATAAACGAAGAATCGGTTTCCAGTAATATTTTAGAAAAAAAAACAGTAAAAATACAAAAAGTTGAGAATAGTAAAGAATCTCTGCCTGAAGATAATATTCATCATCCAAGTGAAACTGCACCTNAAAAATCTTTAAATGTGATGAATAGCAAGACTTGGCCCAATCGAGTCAATGAAATGAAAATTAATGGAACTGTTAAACAGTTGGCATCTCATTGCAGTCTGGAAAGTATTAAGGATAAGAATCTCCTGCTAACAATTGATACAATGCATGAACATCATTTATCAATGAATAGAGTCAATGCTTTAAAAGATTATTTAATATCCAATTATGATTCTATTGCAAGTGTGGATATAGAGCTCAGAACGAATGATGGCACTACATTAGCTAAAAAAAGAAGTGAGGCTAATGAAGAACAAAAGATTATGAACCAGTCCCGATTAAAAACAGATCCAAATCTTCAACAATATATGGAACTCTTTGATGCAAAAATAGATGATGAATCATGAAAAAATTTAGTCCAATACTACAGGACCTAATCGATGCGTTTAAGCAATTACCCGGCATAGGAATAAAAAGTGCCCAAAGAATCGTCTTTTACTTATTGAAAAACAACGATGACAAAGCTCAATTTATAACGGATACTCTTACAAAATCTCTAGAATCTATTAAAGAATGCTCTAAATGCAGAATGTATACAGATTCTGATGTTTGTGAAATATGCTTGGATGAAAAAAGGAATAGTAAAATCATTTGCATAATAGAATCACCAGCTGACTTATTGGCTATCGAGAATACTCAACAATATAATGGTAAATACTTTGTATTAATGGGCCATTTATCTCCCATTGATGGTATTGGCCCAGACGAGTTAAAAATTAATGATTTGGAAAAACTAATTATTAGTAATTCTATAGAAGAAATCATATTAGCGAGCAGTCCTACTGTTGAAGGTGAAGCCACTGCAAATTATATAGCCACAATTGCTGAGAATAAAAATATTAAAGCTACTCGAATTGCCTATGGTGTTCCTGTAGGCGGTGAGCTTGAGTATGTGGATGCTAATACACTAATACAAGCCATTAATAATAGAAATATTATGGATTAGAAGTTTTTTTATAATCCACTACAAGTTTTTTATAGTTTTCATATCTAGAAGTTTCAATCTCATTTTTACTTACATGATCTTTTACAGAGCAGAACGGTTCAGAGATATGAATACAATCTCGGTATTTACAGTTTCCTAAATGCATTTTTATCTCTTTGAAACCAAGTTGAATATCTTGTGAGTTTTCTATTGCAGGATGTAAATTTTCAACTCCTGGTGTATCGATTAAATAGCTCTTTGAATTTATCTGATACAAGCTAGTAGTGGAAGTAGTGTGTCTACCCTTATTAGTTTTAGATGATAATGCTTTAGTTTTTAGTTTTTTATTGTTTAAAAGCATATTGGTAATTGTTGATTTCCCAACACCAGATTGTCCTACTAGAAAGGATGTTTGACTCATTAATTGATCATTTAATGCATCGAAATTATTATTGGTCTTAGCTGACATATTAATCAANTTATATCCAAGTTTTTGATACTTTAATATTCGGTTGTCTTCTAGATGACTCAGATCATTTTTATTGTATATAATCGATGCTTGATTCTTCATCAGTTCACTAACCAATAATAATTTATCAAGCAATAGAAAATTAGGCTCAGGCTCAGGTGCAATAACTATCAATAATTGAGTCACATTAGCAGCCACGATTTGTTTTTTTCCTAACTTATCGAAACGTTCTACAACATTAATTCTTTTTTTTGGTTTATCAATCAGAGTTACCTCATCAAGTATTTCATTGGTTTCGATGCAATCCCCAACATAAAGTTTTGTTTTGGAATTCTTCAGCATAAATTTATGGGTTTGATTATCAGAGTCGATTAATAGACCATGATTGCCATAAATATTAGCAATTCTGGATACTGATTGATTAGATTCTTTCATAATTAAACTTTTATGATTATACCCTTAATACTCTGTTAGAATCGTTTTATGTCTGCAGATTCAAAAAGACTTATTTGGTTAGATTTAGAGATGACCGGCCTTGATACTTTCAATGATACTATTATTGAAATAGCAACCGTTGTCACTGATGGTAATCTTGGCGTAATTGCTGAAGGCCCTAGTCTTGCTATCCATCAAGAAGATTCAATACTCAATGCTATGGATGATTGGAATAAAAAACAACATTCACAATCTGGACTATTGGAAAGAGTGAGAAAATCAAATCTAACGATTACTGATGCTGAAAATATGACACTTAATTTTTTAAAAAAAATTACTAATAAAGAAGAATCACCCATGTGTGGCAACACCATTTGTCAGGATAGGAGATTCTTGGCAAGACTGATGCCAGAATTGGAAGCACACTTCAATTATAGAAACCTGGATGTTACTTCTTTAAAAATTATCTCACAACTATGGAATCCAGAAGTTGCAAGATCTCATAGTAAAAACTCAAATCATCTCGCAATGGATGACGTATATGACTCCATATATGAGTTAAAACACTATAAGAATTATTTGATTAAAGAAGAGTAGGCGATCACCCAGCAAAAAATAGTGCAATCACACAAACCAGACCTATCATATAAGCAATAGATCTTAGATTACCTTTTTCTTGAATATAAAATACTCCATGGAGCACTCTAGCTAAAACAAAGGTTACAGCTAAAAGATTAACTATAAACTGATCATGACCGAGTAGATGAGCAATAATTACTGCGGCAACAAAAGGAGGAAATGTCTCGTAGCAGTTTTGCTCAGCACAGTAAGCATTTTTTGCTTTCCCGGATAACTGATTGAGATGATCTCTTGGTGATTCATTGTTGTATTTCAAAGCCGAATTCTTTTTAGAAACGCCAGCCCAGTAAATTGGAATAAGCATGCAAATTAGTATGCAAAGGTATGCTAAAGTCATAACGATCTCCTTATGTGATATTTTTATTTATTTAGTATTATTATTATGTAATATTTATCTTTAAATATTATGATTATTAAAGTAAAAAAAACTCATTCTAAAAACAATCTAAACTCTATTAGTAGGGCTGAAGATCTGTATTTACTTTATGAGAATAATTACAAGCTATTTGAAAAAAAAATATTGGCNTCTTTGAAGGATATAAAGATAAAAGAAGCTGACGCTAATAATCAAATAGAATTACTTTTTTCTGACTTAGAATTGCCANCCATAAAAGTTACCATCAAGTCTGTATCAAGATATACACTCGATTGCTCTATGCANTATGATCAANGGTCATACAATCATTCCTCTATTAAAACTTTTCCTTTCAAAATAAATTTTAGAGTATTCAAAGATGCTAATATTATCGAAGCTCAAACGGTTGATGATAATAATAAGAACTCTTCTATAAATACTATTAATCAATCTGCTAACAAAACAGACATTAACATCATGGATCAAAAACTGGCAATAAACTCTTTTTTACATAAATGGTTAACCATGATAGAAGATCATTATTGATAACCAATGCATACTTCAAACCCTTTAAAAAACATAACATTTAGCAGGCTTTTTACCGCACAAATAATAGCTCTTATTGGTACTGGCCTTTCTACAATCGGACTATCTCTTTTGGCTTATGATATGGCAGGAAGCAATGCAGGTGCAGTTCTTGGGATAGCCTTGGCATGCAAAATGATNGCTTATATATTCTTTTCACCCATCATAGGTGGTTTGGTTCATAGATTCGCTAGAAAACAATTTATGATTGTTATGGATGTCTCTAGAGCTTCAATTGTTTTATTTATGCCATTCGTAAATGAAATATGGCATATCTACCTTTTAATATTTTTGCTAAATTTATTTTCAGCTGGATTTAAGCCGGTTTTTCAGGCAGTTATTCCAGATATTCTTAATGATGATAAGCAGTATGGAACAGCCTTAGCTTATTCAAGGTTAGCCTATGATTTAGAGGTATTACTAAGTCCAACTCTTGCAGGGATAGCGTTATTATATTTCTCATATTCGAGCCTGTTTATTTTAAACTCTTTTGCGTTTATTGTTTCAGCTTTAATCATTATTATAACTTTGGTTCCAAAAGCAAAGCCAGTTGAAAGAACAGGGAATATATGGAATGAAATAACTTATGGTGTCATTTCATACTTTAAGACACCCAGATTGAGATCAATATTAGTTTTATACATTGGAATTGCCAGTGCAAGTTCTATGATCATTGTTAATACCGTTATCTATGTGAAAGATTATCTGGGAGCATTTGATAATAGTACAGTTGCTATATTTTTTGCATTATCGGGTTCGGGATCCATGATTGCTGCTTTTATCTATCCGAAAATATCAACTAGATTTCAAGACAAAATAGTGATCCAAACTGGAATATTCATAATTGCATTAAGTTTGGCTTTTATGTCATTAGAGCCATCATTAATACCCGCCTTAATTTGTTGGTTTTTTACTGGAATGGGGTTGTCATTTTCACAAATTCCAATAGGTAAGATCGTGAATATGTCTTCTAATCCGAAAGACAGGACAGCCTACTTTTCAGCTCAATTTGCTTTATCACATATCTGTTGGTTTTTTGGATATTTAGCAGCAGGACAATTGGCATTAATATTTGGATTTAGTTTTACTGCAGCTTTCCTAGCATCTATTATTGCCATCTGTCTGATTTACAGTATTTTATTTTGGCCTATTGAAGAATCCGCTATTCTTAAACATGAACATAGAGAATTAATACATGCTCACTCTCATTTGCATCAGGATGAACATCATAAGCATGATCATCAATTAAAGAGCAGTAATGAAAATCACGAACATGAGCATAAGCATGACTCAGTTACTCATGAACATCCATTTTATATTGATATTCATCATCAGAATTGGCCAAAAGGATAAACAACCTCTATTAGTTAGATATTTCAACATAAAGATTATCATTATCAGTTGATGNAGGCGGTTTTAGATAATTAATATAATCAACTACCATATGATATATCTCATTAAGTATTGTTTGGTTTCTGAAGTCATCAAACGAATCTTCTTCAAACCCCAAGACCTTGAGTCTATTAGATCTTCTATCTTTATTATCGTTAAGATTTTGCTCTCTTGAAGCAGTTCTTGTTTCGATATTAAGGGATACAATAGAATCTTCTCTTTGCTCAAAAGAACGCTTGATATCTTCTTTTAGATAATCAAATGGTAGATTATTATTTGATCGAGATTTAAAATTATTTTCAATAAAATATATCGGTTCTTTCAATGACTTGTTGGTATTAAATTTCAACGATGGAATCCTGTCCCATGGCAATGCATTTATTTTTGTTTCTTCGCCTATTAAGTTTTCATCAATAAAAGATGGTAAGACTATATCCGGTATTACACCCTTATTTTGAGTGCCTGCTCCTGTTACGCGGTAGTATTTAGCTACTGTTAAGGTGAGCTGTCCAAAACCTTTTTTTGAGGTAAAGCGAGAGTATCTATCAAGTGGATATAAGCTTTGAACACTGCCTTTTCCATATGTTTTTTGACCGATGATAATTCCCCTTGAATAATCCTGAATTGCACCAGCGAATATTTCAGAAGCTGATGCACTGAAACGATCAATCAATACTACCATTGGACCATCGTAAATAGATCCTGGAATAGGGTCATTGATAACATCTATCTTCTCATTTGTGTCCTTTAATTGTACCAATGGTCCTTCGTTAATGAATAAACCAGTTAAAGAAGCAGCTTCATCCAATAAACCACCAGAATTTCCTCTCAAATCAATTGTTATCGCATCAATACCAATTTCCACTAAGTTTTCTACGATTTTCTCAACATCAAGTGTCGTGCTTCTGTAATCTTTGTCACCACGCTTCTAGCTGTAAAGTCTTGATAAAAGCTAGGAACTTTTATTACTCCAATAGAATATGAACCTTGAGCATTATTGATTGTTTCTATATAACTTGATGCAGCTTGTTGCTCTAATTCAACTTCATCTCGTTCCAAGGTTAATAAGTATGGATTACTATCAGGATTTGATCCTGTGGGCAGTATTTGAAGTGTTACATTGGTATTCTTTGGACCTCTGATAAGTTTTACAACTTCATCAAGCTCCCAACCTATAATATCAATCAGATCATTACTCTCATTGTCTAAAACACCTATGATCTTATCCAAAGGCTTTAATTCACCATTTTTAAAAGCAGGGCCACCAGGAATAATGCCCTGAATTTGAACATACTCATTACTCAATTCCAGCCTTGCACCTATTCCTTGATATGATAATGTTGTCTGGATTTCATATTCTTCTGCTCGATTTGGATTCAGATAATTCGAATGTGGATCTAGAAAATGCACATAGGAGTTTAAAAAAATATCAATGACATCATTGCTATCATAGTTATTAATTCGGTTGAGAAACTTTAGGTAACGTTTGTTTAGTGTCTTCTTAGCTGTGTTTATTTCTTGACCAGCTAATAAAATAGACAACAAATCATTTTTTGATTTTTTTGCCCAATATGTGTCCAAAATTACATCATCTTTCTGCCATTGTGTATTTTCTCTCCTGAAATCATATTCCTCATTAGCTATAAAACTGGTGGTTGAGTTTATAGTATTCATAGAGTATTCAATTCGCTGCTGCACTCTGAGTCTGTATATTCTGAAAATATCAAATACTGGTTCAAGATTTCCATTTTTTAAAGCATCATCAATTTTGTAACGATATCTTTGAAAATAATTAATATCGGATTGAATAAAATACATTTTTTGTGAATCCAGTGTATTTAAGTAGTTTTTAAGAATTAAATGGGACGATTCGTTGGTGATTTTCTTTTTTGAGAAGTGTCCCTGCTCAGATATTGCTGTAACTAATTTTAATAAATGACTCTGTTCAGGGTTACTCTTTAATAAAGAAGGAACATGATTGGCTGAATCATCAGATAAAGTGATCGGAGTAAAGATCACCAATGAGAGCAGAATTATTGTTTTATAACGATTTAACATTCAGATAGAGGCACATATATTGGAGTTATCATTTATTTTGAACATTCTCTATTGTTTTTTTTACTTAGCTAAAGAAACCAAGTATTTGATTGGATAAACCCTCACAAGCATTGGATTGTGTTCTTGCGAGAATAGGTATGGGTATAACAATAGCTGGAATTACAGATGTCCCTGTAACACTAGCTGATACATTTCCTATAACTGTCGCTTCATTCAAATCCCAAACTGAAGCAGAATATGATGAAGTATCATCCCACCAAGCAAAACCAAAGCAACCTCCACCTCCAGGTCCAGCTGCACAAGATAATGCTCCAGAACTTGAATTAGTGGTTGTTTCTCCTGTGATATTAATAATGTATTTGATTTTTAGTTTTTCCAGCTTATTTTTAATAATCTCTCTTTTGAAAAACTTGGGTAATTGCTCTGCATTTTGAGGTGCAGTACTAGGTTCAAACCAAGGATAAAAATCATTTTTAAATTGATTTGTCGGTATTAGATTGAATTTATTTTGTTTTCTTTTTAGATTTTTATTTAAGCAATCCATAAAATCAATCTCAGTTTTATTACCCGTATGGTAGCTATCAGAGAGAACCACAATAGACTGGCCCTCAATTAACTGAAAAGGTAAATTGACTTCCTCATCAACTCTTGTGGTAGAACAAGATGTAATTAGAGTCATTAGCAATAATGACGACAGTAAAATATTTCTATGCATTATTCCATTACGCTAATTATTGACTCCATCTCTTCTTCCATCTTAATTGTAAAATTTGCTCCGGTATCTCGTAATGCTAAATCAATTGCATTAATCAATGCCTGATTTTGATTCAACGATGCGGTTTCTTGTTCACCATACCCTGTAATATCCCAACTTTTAGAATATTCACGTTCAGGATTTGTTAACAAAATATTGTATTTTAACCAGACTGAATATTTATCATTTGATGCTAAGGATGGTGTCAAAAATTCAAACTTATCTAATTTAATATTTATGACAATATAGTTATTATCATTTAATGGTTCGCTACTAGTTTCCATCTGGATTGGATCATTAAAGAAACCATTCAATATTTTATCAAACAGCTTTTTATGTGAATCATTGAATTCTATCATCCATGGTGATTCATTTTTTTCAATATTAGTACTCTTGAATTGATAGTTAATAATGTTTTCATCATAGTTCACTAAAACTCTAATATTATCCACTTGATTAACTAAGGGTGAAGGTATATTGGTATTGACTATAAGTGACTGAGAACAGCCATAAATAACAACAACTAATAAGAAAGAAACTATACGATTGAATGCGTTCATCATTAATATTTTATACATCCTCTGCAGGAACTTCTTCGGCATATGCTTCCCATGTGCCTTTGGGTATTGTATTGCCCCAGCCGGATTGAACTTCTAATATTTCAGGGTGATCTTTTTCAACTCTTTTTAAGACTTCTCGAGGAATGTCATCAAAGGTACCTGTAATTTGATAGCTGTGCATTCTTCCAAATAAACAGCCATCAATGTGAGTCTGCCCCATTTTCATCCAAGGCCACCAGGGAGACGTTCTCATAAAACCAGCATGAAATGGAGAAGAGGGCACAGATTTATCATTCATTTTATCTATCGGTGTGTAGAAACTAAAATGTTCCGAGGGGTTAATGATAGAAGTAGTATGTGCCTTGGGCCATTTTTCTTTTGTTACCGGGTTAGTGTATTCATGTGAATACTCCCATGAAAGTAGGTATTGATCTCCTAGTTGTTTCCAAGGAAGAATAAAAGGTGATGAGGAATTCTCTGTTAATGCTTCAGCCTCATTCATTAGTGTTGGTTGATCTAGGTTTATATTTCCCATTGCAAAAGTAGGCATCTCGGCAGTTAAATGTCCTCTCATCTTTTTATTAATAAATGGAAATACATCTACAATTTCATCGGTCCAAGGATTCTTCCAATGGTCAATTATTTTACCTGTATCCAGAGCAGTAAAATAACCACCTTCTGTTCCTCTTATATTAATGGTTTTATCGTTATTAATTTTTGATTGCATACTACCAAAACCGGTATATCCAAATAGAGGAATAAGTCTGTTTGTTCCTATTCTAGCAAATTGAACTCCTTCATAACCTCCATAGGTTGGCTTATCATCATAACTGCCCCAAAGCTTTCCAAAAGCATACAAATTATCGTAAGGATCATTAAAATCTAATAAATGATTAGCCATTAAATCTAATTGTTTAGAGGATGCTAATGAAGCAGCAACAATGGATGTAGTATTTTTGAAAAATTTTCTTCTAGACGTTATGGATGTAAAAGAAGAGGTAAACATATTATCATTCTATGAAATCTTCATTAAAATCATCAATTTCTTCTTGCTCTGTATCGGTTTCAGCATTTGGCCATATTTTAGTAAACTTAGTGCCTTCCATACTCATGCCTGCAATTATACCTTTATGACCAAAAACAAAGCCAACAATCGGATCTTGACTTTCAATAGTATCAATTGATCCACCGATTCCCATAGATAAAAAAGCAATAGAACCATCAACACCAACTTCCCATCCAGAACTGTATAAAAAATCATCCATGGCTTGGTCATCAAAAAATAAAATAATCATATCTTTGGAACCCACGCCAACTTGCAAACCTAAAGACGTGGTAAAAGCTCTAAAATATTGAACCTTAACATCGTCAACAATTAAGGCTCCTTCACCATATTCCATTCCTAGAATTACACCGGCCTTAATCATTTTTGGAATTACCAATATTCCTCTAGCACCATCTAAGTATGAGTCACTGCCTTGAATTTCTTCTGAAAATCTCTCCATTGCACTCTCAATAGCAGCATCTATCTCAGAAGTGCTCTTAGAAAAAGAGCTAATAGGGTAGATCAAAGAAAGAAATATTATTGATGTAAAAAACTTTCTCATAAATGTAGTCATATCTAAATCCTTTAGTGGAACTGTATGTTAACTTTTTCTAATCTTTTACTCAACGATTCACTTGCAATCAAGAAGTATATTTTTTACTAAAATGATTTAAATATTTTAGCTTGTGGAGGCGGCGGGAATCGAACCCGCGTCCGCTAACCATCCATAAAATGATCTACATGTTTATCCCATTCTTCTTTTTATTTAATTTAATAACGCCGAAAGGAAGGCAATTATTAAACGATTTCCCGACTTATATTTAATGATTATTTGCAAGAAAAAGAACAATCACGATCTTGGATAATTGTCATTAATAAATCCCTCCAAGTGAAAAGTTATTAATGCCAGCCGGATTTAAGCGGCTAGTGCGTAGTTGTCGTTATTTGCAACTAAGTTTTATCAGATTGATTAACGAGGATTCTGATACCTCGACATGCACATAAAAATTCAGTATCAACGTCGAAACCTTGTCGCCCCCTTTATTATTAATGAATATAATTATCTCAAGAACTATGAGAATTTAAAAGTTCTGTTACATTTTTATTTCATAATTGATTTTTCTATCCAGGTTTTAAATTTCTGATGAGTCAGTAAACCTTTGGAATTAAAGGTGTAAGCAAGTCCATTAAGATCTTTCTCTATATTCTTCTGTATGCCTTTACCAGACATAAGGTTGGAGACGATGAGAACTTTTTTTCCTTGCTTGGATGATTC
>JGI26060J43896_10000556_pt1 | contig 13604 bp, 15 predicted proteins | sample MarorgKNORR_S2LV_6_FD_43896 | JGI IMG/M metagenome (IMG submission 43896) | reverse complement strand
ATGATCTTATCTAAAAAAGAAGAAATTTCCAATAGCAATATAATAATCACTCTATTTTTAATCCAACTTTTGGTAAATATAATGTGGCCGAATGTGTTTAATTCATCACAATATCTTACATCTTTCCTGATGATAGTAATAATGGTGGTTTTTACGGTGATTTATGCCTATGTGACTTACGGGCCAGCCAAAGAAGCATCAATCTTAGTGTGGCCCTATATTCTATGGGTAAGTTTTGCTGGAATGATTAATTTTGCTTATTATCTAAATGCAAGATGAGCCATTCATAACCTAATGTAAGGGGTTCGCATTAGTTCAATAGGTGTAGCAACTAAACTAGTATTCATCAAGGTTAAGATACTGCGCTAATTGGAAGTGTAGTCTTATGGAAGATATCTCACGGTTGCATATTGCGCCCTACAGCGAATCTGAAGAGGTTGCAAATGTGATCACTCATGGTTTTGGAGTTCTACTCGCTACTCTTGGNTTCTACTTTCTGGCTGTTGAAGCAAGTCTGACCGGAGACTTATGGAAGATAGGTTCGAGTATCGTTTTTGGCTTGTGCATGATCACCTGTTATATCTGCTCAACTTTGTATCATGCAGTGATTAATCTCGAAATGAAACACCGTATGAGAATCGCAGATCATATTGGTATTTATCTGATGATTGCGGGTTCGTATACTCCATTCGTGCTGGTAACGATGGATGGGTGGATCGGTTGGACGTTCTTTGTGTTGATTTGGGGCTGTGCAATTATTGGAATCTTCGCAAGATTGTGGAATCGAAATGTCCCGGGATATGTCTCAGCAACACCTTATGTTATCATGGGTTGGTTAGCATTAATTGCTATTAAACCACTTTTTGATTCAATAGGATGGGAAGGGATAAACTTGATTTTACTTGGTGGCGTATTCTACACCGTCGGTGTACTATTCTATCGCGCTGATAATTTCCCATTCAATCATGCGATATGGCACCTATTTGTTCTCGCTGGCTCAATCACACACTATTTCGCAATCTTGAACAGTGTCATCCAGAGCTAAAAAAAATTAGTTTTCTGCTGGGGTAGCTTCTCCGTTTCCAATCGAATTGGTTCCTGTAGAATCAATAGGCCCTTGTTCATACCCGCATAATTGTTGTTATACTAATAGCAATCATCACAAGAAGAATTCTTAGAATATTGGCTAATGAAATCCCAGACAATAAAACTAGATTGTACTAATCCCTGTGTACCCTGTAAGATATTACCAATTAGACCGCTATCAAGATTTTTTGCGTATGGATTATGTTGAGCAGCATAGATAGTCATTAGTCTAACTTCAGTGCCATTCGCACAATTATCAAAACCCTGGATAGAATATAATGCATTCATTTCGAATGTATTCAAATCACCTGAACACCCATTATATTCTCCCCACTCATACATATTCTCTATTGCCCCTGTTTCAATTGCTTCAGGATCTGTCCATGATCCTTGATTAAATGGTATACTCAAAATAGAGGATTCATAAAGTACTACTTGGTCTAAAAATCCATGTACTTCCATAATAGGAATTGGGGAATAATTTACATTTTCATCCGATACAAGATAAAATGACATACAACCTACTGCTGCAAAAATATGGCTTGAATCCATAGCCATTCTTTGTGCCATTGCACAACCGTTAGACCACCCTGATAGATATATCCTAGTTGAATCAATATTATGTTTTAGAATCGCTATTTCTACCATTTGCTCTATAAAACCAACATCATCCACATCATTAGCGGCTGGATCGGCACAACACCATCCTGCGTTCCACCCTTGATTTGCTTCAGTATCCCATGAATTTTGAGTTGTAACACCATCAGGATATACAATAATAGCGCCATATTCATCAGCAATTGTGTTGAAATCTGAAAGTTTCCTATGTTCAGTAGAGTCGGAACCGAATCCATGTAAATCTATTATGAGCGGGACAGATGAGTTTATCGGTAAATTATCTGGTATGTGTGTTTGCCAACATCTTGAGATATTATCATGGTCAATACAAGTGTATATTCCATCTTCTTGATAAGGCGGCAATTCATCTTGATTATCTTCTAGTGAATCTTCTGAATTCCCATCTTCAGATAAGCAGCCACTAAGTATTACTGAAACTAGTAAAAGTGACATTAGAACAGCTATCAACTGTTTACCCATATTATTACGATTCAACTACAGTTGAAAAAGAATTGGATGTCGTTGAAGAAGAGAGGAAACAAGAGAATGTGTAATTCTATCCCTCACTNCNGTAGAGATCATGAATGTTCATTCTTGTTTTTTGAACAGTTTATGGTACAGTTTCCCAAACTGTGGAAAAACGAATATATTCAGGAATCCTATAAACATCAATCCAATGATGCCATTGAAGAACCAATCCATGAAACCTTCAGGTCCCCTTTCCAAGAAAATATAAACGAAAAATGGTGCGAGAATTAGTAATAAGATTACTGCAATGATAATCGCACGGCGGAACATTGTCCATCCTTCTTCTTCCATTAGCACCTCTACTTCGTTTTTAACCATAAATAAATGGGCGGCAAATCTCGATTTATGTGGGAATCTACTTACTTCATGATTTACTCTACCGATTCATACTGTGTGCCTTATCAAGCGTGGATGTATCAATTGGATTGTGGTTAGAATGAAAACTAAAGTGTTCTCGCACAACCATGAGCCAACGGGTGTGGTTGTATGCCGTAACCATTACCATCGGTCTTTGGATTTCTGCCACATCCGCTGGAGGAATCCTTCCTTACGGCATAGCCGAATGGCCTGTCAATGTGTGGTGTTGGGGAGTATTTATCTGCATTTTCGTAATGACTGATCGAAAAGAGCGAGTCGAGATGCTCGCGGTCGTAGCTTTAGCGACACCAATGGAGTTATTTTTCTCTGAAATCTGGTTGATTTACGAATATCAACGAGATTTCATGCCTCTATTCGTACCAGCAGGCCACTATTTCCTCTTTGATCTAGGACGACGAGGGGCTGCCCAAATTAGGGAGTCGATGACCATGATTGCCCTTCTGCCGTTCTTTCCTATGGTTGCCTACGGTCTATACACTGGGGGTGACACTTCCGGCCTGCTTCTTCTTCTGCTTGTACTTGGTTTTACCAAATGGGGACCTCAGCCTCGCCTTTATGTCGTCATGGCTTGGGCAGCCTTAGCAATGGAACTCTGGGGTACCTATCTTGGGAATTGGACATGGGCCTCGGATGTTCCGTGGACTGGTCTAACGGCATGGAATCCTCCGCTTCTTGTCGGGGCCTTCTATTGCTTTGGTGATTTGTTGGTTAATTTGTGTGTTGCTAAGTTTGAATTGGAACCCCTTGATTCTCATGTGAAAGAGCCCATGAATAGCCAATAATTCGATAATTCAATCAGACGTCCAATGGTTAATGCCGGGAATCAATTAATGTCTTATCACATCTAGGATTAGATATGGTTGTAGGACAAATAATTGGTCAAATTCTTTGTGATGGGATATTTTCATTATTCTTATTACCCCTTTTTCCTAAGAAGGATGGCAAGGTCGAATTAGAAAGTACTAACGAGTCAAGTATAATTGATAAATCAGTTAACAAATCTGAGTGGTGGGATGTCGATACGTCAGAAGATAACAAGAATAATATTAGAAAAAACTTTAAGAAAAGATGTAAATATTATTTTGATGACTTGGAAAAGGATATGGAAGGAGAAGTTCGTTGTAATAATTACCATATGAATGAGAAATTCTGTGACAAACATTCAAACTAATAATTTGGATACAAGGTAGCATTGAAAGAGCTCACTATAACATTAAATAACCTAATCAGTCGAGAACTNTATATGAAGCAATGTTCGCTTANTCTGATATTATCAGGAATATTTATAATTTTGTCAGTACCATTAGTTTCTGCTCATGAAGGAGAAAGCGCTAGCGGTCCTACAAATTTCCAAATCATGCTAATTTCTATTATTATTTCTACATCTATTTATTTCTTTATCTCTAAATTCCTTGATACTCAAACATATCTACCAAATTCATTGATATTCGCACTTGCATCATTCACAGGTTCTGTGCATATCTTTTTGGGTTTGAATGATTATCTCCTACTAATTGGTGGAGTTGGGGTCATTGGAATTCTGGTTTTATCGTTAATAGTTAATTTTAATCAATGGCAGGAAAAAATTGCGAGGTTAGGATTGGGCCTGGGTATTACCATCATGTTCGCCGCATATTTTGTATCCAATCATGATATACACTACATCATCGAAGATTACCTCGGTATTACAACGAAATTAGCTGAATTAATGATAATCATTTTCCTGTCGAAAGAGTGGTATCAGAAACGAGCTATTCAGTGAGAATTAGGTTTATTTTCATAAATACTCACCGACATAAATTCAATTGTTAAGACATATTAAATTAATTTGTATCAGGGGCAACCCATTGCTTGTGTTTGATCATGCATACAGAGAATTCTTCTGATTTCAGATTTGCTGCTAACCATTGATGCACATTAGGCCAATTCTGCCCATCAAACCACTCACGATTATGATTGGCGAACTGTCTAACGAAGGGGAAAATCGCATCACTCAGATTACCGTCAGGAATATCCTTGTCGAGCGATTCTATGAATTCCCCTGCTGCTGCTCTATGTTCTAATTCATCTACGTCATCGTAGCGATTTGGATATTTATAACGATCTAGATGGGATTTGAATTCGACATCGTTTCGTCTTATCCATTCTTGCTCATATTGTGATAAATCCCACTTAAGCACATGCTGCATTATTTCTAAACTCTCTTCGATAACCGTTCCATCGGCTAAGACTAATACTGGGACTGTGCCTTTTGGTGAGATTTCCATCATATGGGCTGGACGGTCACGCAATATCACCTCTCNATGCTCAACTTGGAATCCAGTTCGAACTATTGCCATACGAGCGCGCATGGCGTATGGACATCGCCTGAAGGAATACAGAATAGGTTGATTCATATCTAATCCTCTGAGTCATTATCTAATAAAGGTAAATCTTCAAATCATTCTCCATCAATTATTTTCATAGTAGAATTGTGCTCCCACTACAATTATGCAATCAGTACTTCAGTGTTAATAGTGAGTTATGAGTTAGCTGTGTTCATCACAAAATTTTCTATTATGGTGGTAGTTAGTACAACGAATGTTACCTGGTTCCATTCCTGACGTGGAATTTGGAATATTATGTAGGGATGCAAAAAAATATCTACATCTTTTTCTCTTTTTATTCGATTTATTCGGTTCATATTTCACTCGATTATCTTTCTGAACATTATTGGATTTAATATTCGATTCTTGGATATTACCATCATCANAAGATTTTTTNCTAATATTTAGTTGATTTAGATATTTATCTTCTTGATATAAATAGTATAAAATACCTGAAGAAAATCCTATAACTGCACCCATAGGAACTATGGTAATTAATGAAATTAGTTGAATAAACAAGGTACTGCGTGGGACTATAATAACTAACCAAAATATAATTGCGGCAACAATACCTCTGGTAATACCTCTCCATGCTAATTCATACCTGTCGGGTAGTACACTGAGTAACGAATCGTAAATCGATAGACCTACCCATGCAGTACCTCCAATAATAGCGTTACTACCTCTATCATTACTTTCTAATACTTTTTTAGCAATAAATAAATTCGTGCCCTGACCTGGAGTTTTGATTTCAAAGGTATCAAAAAAATACTTATTTTTATGTTCTAGGCAATATCCAGTACTTCTAAATTCCCCATATTCGCAATTTTCATGAGCACACTTACGATCTCCTAATGGTGATTTTAAAAAAGTAGGTGTGAGAGTTTTTTTGATATCCTTCTTTAACCAATTTTTCAGATATATTCCATATTCATCAAGTTCCTTTTCGTTTAATTCCATCATTTCCTTTTCTGAAAGAAACTTCGGTTTCTGTTCCTGTTCCTGTTCCGATGATTTTACTTTCTCTTTTGAAGGAAATCTCATTTTCCAATATGAATTTTGTTTTTTCACTAATGTCTTTTCAGAACCATTCGACCAAGATTTTTTCATTTCAAATATTATTAAGATTGCAAATAATAATATGATTGAAATCGAACAGAACATTCCCATGAAAGTCCTATTCCAAATTGTTAGTGCCGATATAATCGATAAAATCGCAATTACATGCAGAGTGATGGATATTGGCTTCTCCATGTTGATGTATCATCAAGTACATACTTATTTGTTTCTACGGATTGAAGGTTTAGTACAACATGAATAGTTTTATCGTTGAGACATCGATTAGTTGAAAAGTATTTGTTGTTTAGTAAATATGCGAAGTAACAAGAGGGTGATTAATGATGCTGAAATATTTAAAATATTATATTCCGGCACTAACTGGTATTTCAGCTCTCATATTCTTTTCAATGGGACAGAATTANCCGACATATTTTTGNATCATTTGGTCATTATTCCTCATTATNGGTGATCATGTATTACCTAGAGACAAGGAAATTCAAACTTTTTCATATCCAGCCATATTAAACTTTTCAATTTACATAAATTTACCAATTTTATTCTGTTTAATATTCTTGGTTGTATCTATTTTCGGTAATAATGTACCGAATTGGTATATTGAAGGAATATATTCAATGTTTAATATTGATTTTCTCCAATTAAAAGATTCTTTTACTTCAATAGATAAAATCGCTTTAATTATTCAAACTACGTTATTCATAGGCATATTAGGTACAGTTCCAGGCCATGAGTTAACTCATAGGAAACAGAATAAATTTGATATGTTTGTGGGGAATTGGTTACTTGCGTTTTCTTGGGATTGCACCTTTGCTATCGAGCATGTTTATGGACATCANAAAGACGTGTGCTTAGATGAAGATCCTGCCTCTGCTAAAAGAGGTGAAAATATATATTTATTTATATTAGCCGCCAGTTTAAAAGAACAAATAAGCGGTTGGAAGATTGAAACTGAACGTTTAAAAAGACGAAAAATTAATTTTTTCAGTTTCCATAATGGAATGCTTGTCGGATATCTGAGAAGCCTAATTATTACTGTATCAATGTTTATTCTTGGTGGTGTAATTGGAATGTTATCTTTCCTTCTGTGTGCGTTTTTAGCAAAATCTTTCTTAGAAGCTATAAATTATATTGAACACTATGGCTTGGTGAGAGAAAAAGGAAAAGAAGTGAATATGAGACATGCTTGGAACTCTAATCATTTACTGAGCAGTATATATTTATGTAATGTGACAAGACATTCTGATCATCATAGAGCGGCAAATTTGAACTTTTGGGAGCTTGATCCATATCATGAAAATGCCCCCCTGCTACCTTATGGATATTTGTCAATGCTGTACTTAGTGTTATTTACACCATTTATATACAAAAAAATAATGGCAAAAGAATTGGTACATTGGGATGAAAATCATGCAAATGAATATGAGAGAAATTATTACAGTTTAGGATAACTGGATATACGGCATCTTCTCTATATATTCCTATTATTCATAATTATGTTGTCTGTTTTAGGACTATGGGAGTAACGGATATATCATATGTGTTCCCCGTACACGATAAGTCATGGATTCTACATCAAAAGATCTTCGTTTGACTCTAATAGTTGTATTAACTGTTCTTGTTATTGTCGGTTTAATAGTTTGCGCAGTTGGAAACAATTCTGTAGAGATCTATGGTAATTCTGCTGTATTATATTGTGCAGTTATTTCAATAGGTATTCAGTGGATTTCCTGGATTCCCGCATCTATCAAAAAAACTGAACGCTTTTATGATTTAACAGGGGGGTTAACTTATCTCTCAGTAGTTGGATTCAGTCTATGGGCTGGTTCACAATCAGAATCACCTAGTTTAAGAGAATTAATAATCAGTTTACTTGTTATCATCTGGGCTTTACGTCTCTCCAGTTTTCTTTATCTTCGTATTCATCGAGCAGGTAAAGATGGACGATTTGATGAATTGAAAACATCATCAATCAGATTCCTAGTACCGTGGACTCTCCAAGGTCTGTGGGTATTCCTAACTATGATTGTGGTTATTGTAATCAACACCAAAGCTGGTTCTGCCCCCCCATTAGGAATTTGGGATGTTATTGGATTATTAGTTTGGATTCTTGGTTTCAGCATTGAGGTAATTGCCGATAACCAAAAAACAGTTTTCAATTCTGATGTGGAAAATCGTGGAAAATGGATAGATAATGGTTTATGGTCTATCTCGCGTCATCCAAATTATCTTGGTGAAATACTACTATGGACAGGAATTGCAGTCTTTGGTATTTCTTGCTTTACAGGATTTGAGAGAATTGCTTGGATATCACCAATATTCATTTATTTGCTTCTAACAAAAATTAGTGGTGTCCCAATACTCGATAAAAGGGCTATGGAAAAGTGGGGAGAAGATCCTGATTATATGGAATATAGAGAAAAAACTCCTGTTCTATTCCCACGCCTGAATAAATGATATATTTGTATTAATTTAGATTCTAATCTTAGTGTAGTAATATCCAAATAGTTGTTTCTAATCCTCAGATTATGAAGACAGTTTGCATTTCTATGGTTCTAATATTATTTTTGGGGCCTCTGTCAGGATGTATTTCGGATGAGGTTTCTGAGAATACTTACATTGATGATGAATCAGAATTAAATCTATTAGATGTTGATTTTTGTGGTGACTTAGACGGAGATGGAGAATTAGACTGCCCACTGAGTGGCTATATTCCCGAGACTACCCCTTGGTGGTGTAACTCTACCGGAATTGGTGGCCATCATGTTGATTCTGCCTATGATGGTATGGAGAAAGGGGCATTATCGAATGCCGATTGTGAAACACTTACTGGAGAATTTCAAGATGCAATTGAGTGGGCATCTCAATGGCCTACATTAGGTGATGCTGAAAATGCAGGATTCCATATGCTAGTTGGCTACACAGAAGGTATGGGGACACATCATGCTCGTCTTGGAGATTTCAATATGTCTGATGATCAATTTGATTTTTTAGCCCCCGAGTTTATTGGAACATCATTAGACACTGATTTCGATCACTCCAAACCAGAGTTTCTAATGTATTCAGGCGAAGAACAAGAATCTGAGTTAGTTGGTTTCGCTTGGTATGTGCAGGCACCATCTGATTCTCCACCTGCTGGTTTTACTGGTGAAAACGATTGGTGGCATAGGCATGATTCGCTTTGCTTTCAAGTAGATGTAATGCTCGTTATGGGAGAGAATATTGATGAAGATGCGTGCTCAGATAGAGATGGACAAAATGTCGCCTTACATGAGTTCTGGATGGCTCATGCTTGGATAGTGAGACCCTGGCTCACTCACGAGGATGTATTCACCAATCATCACCCATGTTTAGCCGAAGAAGGAGCTATCGAAGACCCTGAAGATAATTGCTGGGGTGAAAGTATGGGTCATGTTGGACATGATATCGAATGAGTATCGTTAATCTTTGGTCTTTGGGTCACTTTATCCAATGGTCATTTTTAGGCAGATTTGTTTTTACTAACTGGTATCTTTTTATTTTTCTTTCTGTCGGCTGGGAATTACTTGAACTAGTACTTCCATTTGAATTTGCTGTAGAGTCTTGGGGAAATAAAATATCAGATATTGCAGTCAATACTCTTGGTTTCTATCTTGGTTCGAGTATCAGAAAGGATGAATAGTCAATACAGCAATTTATTTGTGTAATTACTCGCGCAACATAAGGATGACTTAGTAATGAAGAATTTTGATTCGGATAATTTTAGTTCTTTTGTAGCTTCACGTCACACTACTAGAGATTTTCTTTCTACTCCAATTTCTGATGAAATGATAGAAGAAATTATTGCAGATGGTCTTACATCTCCCAGTTGGAGTAATACAAGACCTATTCTCGTTGCAATTGCAAAAGGAGATGTAAGGGATCGTCTATCTGAAGATTTTCTTTCTCGATGGAATGCAATAAAAGATTTCCGTGGCGGCGGTATTTTTGGTAAAATCAAGGCTATATTACGACGTCGTGGTCTTCCAACTAGTAACTGGTTGGTGGCAAAATCTCATCCAAAAGATCTCTTGCCTAGGTCAAAGAAGCAAGGTAAAGAATTTTATTCATTTATGGGAATTGATAGAAATGATAAGCCTGCACGAGACGAAGCATGGGCTCGAAACTACGATTTCTTCGGAGCACCAGTTGAATTGTTTATATTCACACATAAATCGTTGGGGAAATTTGCAGCCTCAGATGCTGGACTTTTCATGCAGAATTTAATTCTCTCAGCTCATTCTAAAGGACTGGGGACTTGTCCACAAGGAGCAGTAGCAATCTGGGAGGATGCAGTTCGTAAGGAATTTGATATTGATAAACAATACTCCTTACTTTGTGGGATATGCCTAGGGTATCCAAGTACTGAAAAAATAAATTCATTCGAGGCACACCGTCTTGCACCTTCCGAAATCATAGCTCAAACTAAAAATGTGGATTAATTCAGAAATTGATGTAAACTAGCCAGAGCCACATTATTAGAAGTATTCCACAAGATAATATGAATACACGACCCCTCCATAATAGTCTATTATTTGTCAAAGCTATTCTAGCATGTACTACTCTAATAATTACGTACAGAGTGGCTAAGATTAGAATAAATAGATCAACCGTATCTAAGGAAATTGCCAATATGCCAGCAGCAAAGAATAGCATAGGTACTTCAAAAAGATTTACTAAATGTTGATCGGATTGCAGTACATATCTCGGAGGTTTTTCACCCTCAAACGTTTTGAAGTATCGCCAATTAAATCCTTCTTTCACAGATTTTTCTCTCCTAAGACGGCCTAATAACCCGACACAAAAAGTAAGAATGACCTGCCCGAGCAAAGGCAATAACATTAATTCCTTATCCATAATACTTCTAAAAACAATGATTATTTAACACTTATTATTCTCAATTTTGTGTTGGGTTTTTAATAAATTATTTTTTAAGGAATTAAGATCATTAATCCGATTCAATTAAAAATAACTGCCAACTTGTTTGTATATGTCAATAATTGATGCATACAACGAAGCCTGGGAAAATGGAGATACTGAAAAACTTGGTATCATTATACACGATGATTGTGTATTCAATCCACATGTCGGTGGCATGACCATGAGTAAGTCCGATATTTTGGGATTCATAAACAGTGAAAATATACCGACTTCAGAACATAATCGAACCTTGTTTGAGAATGATGAAGTTGGAGTTACTCATTCCATCGTTCACTTCGCTAATGATTCTGTCTCAGAAGCAGTATTGTCGTTTATGCGCTTCAAAGATGGTCAAATTATTTCAATGGAAACTGGTGCTACACCACTTTCTGAAGATTACAAATTAATAGGGAATTAACCTATATCTATATGTTGAATATTGTTATATCTCTTAAGGTAATGTGACAATTAAAGAGCATTCGTAGAATTGCTTATCTAGTTATCATCACTAGGACAACTATGAAAAAAATTGCAGTTCTCCTAACTCTTATATTTTTATGTTCTTTAATGTCGGGTTGTGCAGGTGATGACTCAAGTACAGAGAAAGATGAAAGAATATTGGAATTGGAGTCTGAACTTGCAAACAAAACAGTAGAAACAGATATACTTGTAGAAGAGAACATTAATCTTCAACAAATTCTTATCGAAGCACAGTTATCATTGGATGAAATAAGTGAAAATTTTGAAAACATGTCGTCTCGGTTAGTAATAGTAGAATGGCATAAGAATAATCTGACATTTGCTTTATCAGAAGCAATGGATTTACTGAATAATAGTGAAAATCTAAATTCTATATTGTCTTTAGAGAATCATGTGAATAATCTAACCTCACAAATTAATGAGACTAATGACCTAATTGAAGTTCTAAATGATGAAATTATTATTAAGCAAGACCAAATCAATCAACTCACTGCTACAGTCACAGCTCTTCAAAATACAATGAGCTCTCTGACATATAATTTCCGTGATAAAATTAGTAATTGTCCACTAGATAATCCTGGTTCTGAAATCACAATTGGTTATGATGATGGAGATGGTGAGTTAATCGGTCCCGAAGTACAATATGTCATTGGCGAATGCCCAGGCAATAACGGTGCAGTATCCCATAAACAAAACAATTCAGATGGATATGGAACCTTCTACTCAGTTACTATGGGTGGCAATTTGTATTTTTCAGGAGATGATGGCATTCATGGATGGGAACTATGGCGAAGTGATGGTACTGTTGCAGGGACTTATATGATTAAAGATCTAAGAGATGGAGATAATAGTGGGTCGATTATATACCATTGCTGGAGTGACTCTTGTCATACCCCAGAAATGGTTGCAGGTAATAACAAAATCTTCTTCACCGGATTCAATGGCGATCCAGGCTCTGAGGTTGCAGCCGCAGTTTTCGTTAGCGACGGTACTGAGGCTGGTACAAATATTATCAGAGAACATTGGATAAATTGGGATCCTCAATATGAATCCGATGAGGGTTTTATCCCTTATCCTGGTCCTAGAAATCTCGTGAGTATACCAGGGAATGCACTTATTCCCGATAGAGTAGTTTACACCGCTCTGGACGTTCAGGGGGGTAGTGATATTGGGTCTCACCCTCCAACTGGAGAAGAACTATGGATAAGTGATGGAACCAATTTCGGTACAACCATGCTCGCAAATATTCAACCAGAAGATGAATCTTGGATATATGATGGTACTACATATTGTTGTGCTGATTTTCAAGGAGGAGAACCTCGAGATATTATTAAGAAAGCTAATTCAGTTTGGTTTAGCGCCAATTCTTTAGACTATGGTAGAGAATTGTATCGCTATGATTTGGGTGCAATTGGCGGCGGACTATACCTTGTAAGTGATCTTTGGCCGGGAATCGATAGCAGTGACCCTACGGAAATGACCTCTGGTGGGAACGGAGTCTACTTCTCTGCATTAGAAGAAAATACAGGTAGAGAACTCTACCACAGCAGTGGAGATGCTTTCTCTACTATTTTAGTCAAGGATATCTGGCCCGGAGTAAACAATAGTAGTAATCCTACACATATGACAAAATTTGGCAATTATCTAGCATTTAGTGCTGAAGATGGTCAGCATGGTCGTGAATTGTGGATTTCCGATAAAACAGAGGATGGCACTTACATGTTAAAAAATATTAACGCTAATGGTTCTAGCGAACCACATCAGCTTCATGTATTAGACGGTGTTCTGTATTTCACTGCTGAAACCGAGGAACATGGTAGGGAGTTATGGAAAACTGACGGTACTGCTAGTGGCACAATGATGGTGAAAGATATCAACCCAGGTAGCAACAGCAGTTACTACTTTGTCGAAGGATGGACAACTGGGGATTTATTCATTATTCATCAAGGAGAGATGTATTTCGGTTGTGATGACGGTGTGCACGGTGTCGAGATTTGCCGGAGTGACGGAACAGCTGAGGGAACTAAGTTAGCTGTTGATGCAGTACCTGGTGAAAATGGCAGTTGGCCATTATGGTTAATCAGCATTGGCGACAAGATCTATTTTACAGCCAATAATGATGAACACGGACGGCAA
>JGI26060J43896_10000553_pt1 | contig 13620 bp, 12 predicted proteins | sample MarorgKNORR_S2LV_6_FD_43896 | JGI IMG/M metagenome (IMG submission 43896) | reverse complement strand
CTAGAGCCAGAAATTATTATTCCTGGCCATGGTGAGCCAGCTGACTTAGAAACAGTGACCAAATTCACCAAAGATTATTTGGTATTTTTACGTACAGAAGTTGAAAAAGTGCTTGATGACGATGGCGGTTTATATGAAGCCTACAATATCGATCAATCAGCTTATCGTGATTGGGGAACTTACAGAGAATTACACCAACAAAATGTCGAACGCGTATTTAAGCAAATGGAGTTTGAATAACTTATCAAATTTTTAAATTCATCTTAGGGGAGAATGTAATGGTTAAATTTAGAGTTTTACTAACGTTAATCTTATTAAGCGTTTTGTACACAGGTGCCCACGGGCTTGAACCTGGAAAAGTTGTTGGTGGGCAGCATTCCACTTTGCCTACCTGGTTTAAAGATAGCTTTTTAGATATTGCCGAAGATGTTGAAGAGGCTAAAGATGAAGACAAGCATCTAATGCTCTATATGCATCTTTCTGGCTGTCCTTATTGTTATAAGATGGTTGAAGAGGGCTTTAAAAATACTGAAAATACTCAAATTATTAAAGATAACTTTGATGTAGTAGCTATCAATATACGCGGTAATAAGGAAGTAACCTTAAAAGAAGATATGACCATGACTGAAGAGCAAGTCAGAGATCATTACAAGGTAAGATTTACTCCAACCATTGTGTTTTTGGATCACAACAATAAAATGGTGCATAAGGTGAATGGCTACCGATCTCCAGAAAACTTCAGACATGCGCTTAATTTTGTTAAGAGTAGAGTCTATCAAACAACAACGATAGCTAAATTTATTAAAAACCAGAGTCGCCAGAAAAGATATGAGTTTAGGTCGCATAATAGCTTTCAAAACATAACAGACCTTAGTCTTAAAAGGGAAAAACCGCTCTTAGTTCTATTTGAAGATCAATATTGTGTTTTATGCGATCAACTGCATGATGGTCATTTCAAAAATCCAGATATTTTAAAAGAAATGGCTTTGTTTGATATAGTTCGACTAGATGCAGAATCTGACCAAGCAATGATTGATGTTGATGGTAATAAAACAACACCTAGAGAATATGCAAAGAAACTCGGTTTAAATTACCGACCTGGCATTGTCATGTTCGATCAAGGCAAGGAAGTAATGCGCATTGATGCACTATTGTATAGTTATCATTTTGCAGGACATTTGCGCTATATTGGTGAACGACATTATCAGCAGTATCCAGAAAGTGTATTTGATTATCTGCGCGTTTATCGTCAAAAAATCCTTGATTCAGGGCAAGATATTGATATATCAAAATAAGCGTTAAGTGTTTTTTCTCCAGACTAAAATTCGATTATTAGCTGGCATTGGGTAATCATCAATAAGCGTTAATCCAGCTTCTTTAGCTAATTCATCGAGTGCTTCAAAATCTCGAATTGCACTATGTGGATTTTGTTGTGCAAGCCATACATCAAAATTAGCATTACTCTGGCTGGTGTATTGGCCATTGTAGTTAAACGGCCCATATAGAATAAACAAGCCGTTGGCATTCAGTGTTTCACCCACGCCTTTAAAGAAGTCTAGCACCATCTCCCAACTCATGATGTGCGTTGTGTTGGCAGAAAATATTGCGTCATAGGTGGACTTCGGCCAAGTATGACACACATTAAGTTCTAATGCTGTTGGCGTGTTAGTTAATTGTGCCTCGTTTATCCAGGCATTAACACTAGGTAAATACATGGCTTGATCGCTTGCTTGCCAAGTAAGATGTGGTAATTGTTGAGCAAAATAAACGCAATGCTGCCCCGTGCCACTGCCCACTTCCAGTACCAAGTTGGCAGTTGATAACAAGGGTTTAATCACCGCTAAAATCGGATCTTTGTTTTGGTCACAAGAGGGTGAATGTTGTTTCATGAGTTTTTGTAGGGGTTGTGGGTATTGACTTGCGCCATGTATTTTTCAATGTGTTCTTTTTCCATGTCGCAAAAATCTTTAATGGGCTGTTTAAAGCCTGCTTCTTTAATCCAGTGTGCTGATTGGGTTAATGTAGGTATAAAGCCTCTGGCAACTTTATGCTCGCCTTGGGCGCCAGGCTCGAACACTTGCAGCTGATGCTTGATGGCATATTCAATGCCTTGATAATAGCACGCCTCAAAATGTAAATGATCTACTTGCTCAGAGCAACCCCAGTGGCGCCCATATAGATGCGTATCGCTTTTAAACATTAAAGAGCCAGCAATGCATTCGCCGTTAAGATCTGCCAAAAACAGTAACACTTGCTCGGGTAGCGATTTGGCAATGTCTTTAAAAAAATCGAAGTTAAGGGTGGGTGTACCGTTTTTTTCTAGAAAAGTTTGATTGTAAAAATTTGAGAAATTTTGCCAATCGGCCTCTGTGGCACTATTTCCATCTAATTGGCGAATGCTAACCCCTGACTTTTCAACCTTGTTTCGCTCTTGTTTGATGTTTTTACGCTTTTTTTGTTTTAAATTAGCCAAAAAGTCATCAAAATTGGCATAATTTTGGTTAATCCAGTGGAATTGACAGTCATTTCTAGTAAATAGTTGCTGATTTTCCATCCATTGTACTTCAGAGTTGCTTGGAAACAAGCAATGAAAGCTACTAGCATTAATTTTTTCGCAAATATTGTAAATGGTGTCTAATAATATGGGAAAAACACGATTTTCTTCATTTGACTTGGCTAAAAACCTCACACCACTTGCTGGTGTGTATGGGATGGCAGAAGTCAGTTTAGGATAATAATTTAATCCATGCCTTTCATAGGCATTATGCCAAACATGATCAAACACAAACTCGCCATAATTATTATATTTTTCATACAAAATGGCCGCACCAATTAGTTCGTCATTTTCAGTGATGGTTACATGTCTGGGAATCCAGCCAAACTGCTCACCCACACAGTTGTGTTTTTCTAATGCATTTAAGAATTCATGCTTGCAAAATGGATTGTTGTCAGCAATTAGACTATTCCATTGTGCACGATCAATTTCAGCTATCTGATCAACAATAGAAACTTGCATTTATGCGCCAATGAGTTGTAAATAGTTGGTATAGCGCTTGGGATGAATCTTGCCAGTTTCAACCGCAGTTTTGATGGCGCATTTTGGCTCTTTGATATGTGCACAGTTTCTAAATTTACATTGGCCAATAAAGGGTTTGAATTCTTTAAATCCACTAAGAATTTCTTTATCAGTCAGTTCGTCTAACTGAAATTCACGAATACCGGGAGAGTCAATTAAATCACCGCCTGAAGGAATGTGATAAAGTGTGGTGTTGGTAGTTGTATGCTTGCCTAATTTACTCTTAGTGGAGATTTCATTCACACGTAAATTCAGATCAGGAATCAGCTCATTAATCAGAGAAGATTTTCCCACGCCCGATTGGCCTAAAAAGATATGAGTTTTGTCATTAAGTTGAGACTTGAATTCAGCTATATTGATTTTCTCATTAACACTTAAATAGCTAACGTTATAGCCAGCAGATTCATACATAGAAAAGTCACGTTTAACTTTATCAATATCACTACTGAGTTCAATTTTATTGACCACAATGTTAATGGGTAAGTTTGCGTTTTCAGCCACTACTAAATAGCGGTCAATCAGTTCAAATTGGTAGTGTGGTTCAATCGCAACCACTAGCCAGAGTTCATCAACATTAGCAGCAATGAGTTTTTGCGAACGCGTGAGTGAGTTATCACGTTTAAGTAGGGCGGTAACCACGCCTTCGTTGTTATCCGTGGTTTGAAATACAACTTGATCACCCGCAACAGATAGCTCAATATTGCGTCTGCCAGTACACTGATACAATTCGCCAGATTCGGCCTCAACCAACAAGCGCTGGCCATAGCGAGTAATCACTAAACCAGTTTGGGCGTTTTCATTATCTAGCTCGACATCATTGCTATTATCAGCAGCGCGATTGGCTCTGGCAATACGCTCAGCTTGGATTTTTTCAATACGCCATTTTTGGCGTCGTGTTAGACTCAATTATTTATTGAAATTGTAATACTGCTTGTTTAAGAAGTCTAGTACCGCTGCCTCTTCTTCAGGGAACCAGCCGGTGCCAAGATTGTTTGCACAAGCACTTACTTGGCCTTTTAAATCGAAATGATTTTGAATTTTGCTATTGTCTCTCGTATAGATCTCACTACCATGACAGTTAACACAAGATTCGTCATGTAGTTCTTTACCTTCTTCATTGGCAAAAGTAAGTGTGCTGGCAAGTAGGGCGCTGGTTAATAATAATGTTTTCATAGTAGTCTCCGTTGTAGGGTTAAAGTATACCGCTTATTTGTCAAAAAAGAAAAACTCAGTATTTAAAAATTCAGTGGTATCTTCAATATCTTGATCATTCCACTCTAGTTGAAAATGATCGCTACAGGCTGATACCATATGGCTTACTTCTCTTTTGCTAGTCATTTCATTCCAGCCTAAACTTTGATACGGCGTGTGATGGCATTTAGCACAGCTTTCATCATATAAAAGTTGGCCGTCAGCCAAATTTGGCGCAGCCATGCTGGCTGTTGATAGTAAAAAGAATAGCGCCTTAATGACCACTGGCTTTCAGGTGATTAATACGAATACTAGCACTTGGGTGCGAATCATGAAAGGCTGAATACAATCTGTCTGGTGTTAGCGTTGAAGCATTATCACGATAGAGCTTAACCAAACTTGAAACTAAATCATCAGCATTGGTGTGTTTAGCGGCAAAGGCATCTGCCTCAAACTCATGTTTGCGTGATAAGGCATTGCTAATGGGTGCAATAAAAAAACTAAATACTGGCATAACCAGTGTGAATAAAATTAACGCAGTATGGTTGCTCATAGTCTCAACCCCTAGCCCGTGGAAAAACCACGGCTGATTGATTAAGTAGCCCAATAAGGCCAAACCAAATAGCGAGATAGTAAATGAAGTGATCATGTGTTTGCGAATATGTTTATGATGGAAATGCCCTAATTCGTGAGCAAGAATTGCCTCAACCTCTTGATCTTCCATGCCTTCTAATAAGGTGTCAAAAAACACAATGCGCTTGTTTTTGCCAATGCCAGTAAAGTAAGCATTACCGTGTGACGAGCGTTTAGAGCCGTCCATCACAAATACGCCATCACTTTTAAACCCAGTGCGAGTGAGTAAGTTGTCAATCTTAGCTTTCAGTGCAAGATTATCCAACGCTTTAAATTTGTTAAAAATTGGGGCGATGTAGGTTGGATACAGCCAAAACATTAGTAATGAAAAGCCAGTTAGCACCAGCCAGACATAAGCCCACCAGAATTCACCCATGGCACCCATTAAATATAAGATGGCATAAATAAGTGGCAGACCAATAATTAGCATTAGTAATAAGCCCTTAAACATATCACCAATAAAAGTGCCTATGGTCATTTTATTAAAACCAAACTTCTGCTCAAGCACAAAGGTGCGATAAATACTAAAGGGTAAATCAATAATACTGCCAATAATCATCAAGCTGAGAATAAAACCAACACCGAGATATAAACTGTCATCTGTTAATGTTTGCCATAGCCCGTCAAGCCAACTTAAGCCACCACCGAGTGTCCAAATCAGTAAAACAACCGTTGAAAAGATAATTTCAAAATGGTTAACCAGTAATTTGGCTTGGGTATATTCGCCGGCTTTCTGGTGCTGCTCTAGGGTGATCTTCTCACTAAACTCAGCAGGCACCGCATTAAATGATTTGGCCACCGCCTTATCTTGGCGAATATTAAGCCATAATAGGGTAATAACATAGCTAAGTGTTGCTACTAAAAATACTAAAGTAAATAAATTAAATTCCATGACTCCCCAAGAATCGATATTGAATACCAATATTTTACCGCTTTTTTAAATATATCTAAAATATTGTTGTTGCAAAAAAAAACAATTATTGGTATAAATAGCAAAAAAAAACATCTTTACAATGTATTTATTTTTAAGGTATATTCTGAACTTGATTAATTATTTTTGGGGAGAGTATGAAGTTAACCACTTTATCGGTTGCAGTTGCAGCCAGTCTATCTATATCAGTAGCCACTGCAACAGTATCAAAAGATCTTGCTTACACATCTGGCAGTGTTACTGCTAATGAATTAGCAGCGCAAAACTATTTTGTAAACCACTTTTATAGTTTTGACAACTACGGTATTGGTAAAAAAGGTAAAGACGTTACCGCACTAATTCTTCGTGCTAAGGGCTCAAACCCATTAACTTTGACTTTAGAGCGTTACTTAAACAACGCACCTAAGGCTAAAGGCGTTAACGCTCAGGATTTAGCGATTTTCCGTTCAGGTAAATTAAAAGGTACCGGCATGCTGATTACAGACTTTACTGATCAAGCAAAGTCACAATCATACGAAATCTTCATTCCATCTATTCGTAAAGTTCGTCGTTTTGCAGAACCTGCGCGTGATGATGCATGGGGTGGTTCAGACTTTACCTTTGGTGACGTAACACTACGTAAGCCAAAGCACGAGTCGCATGAGCTATTAGGCAAAGCTAAATTTGCAGGTTGTTTAGGTGTAATGAAAGACGTTAAGCGTAATAAATACACACAAAATGCTAAGATTGAGGCGGATTGTTCTGCAGATGGCAAAGAAGTCTATAAGCTTAAATCAACCGCTACTAATTCAAACTGGTGGTACGACAACCGCGTAAGCTACATCGACGCTAAAACATTCGCTGACTACCGCACGGAATACTTCAAAGGCGGCAAGCAGGTTAAAGTGATCGATAGATCATGGGTGTCTGCAGGTATCGATGATCCACGCGGCAGCTACTGGGGCTATTGGTACGGTACAACACTAGCAACGGGCCATGAAACCATGGCATTTATTCCAGCAAGTGTGACAAAAGTTAACCATAAATATAAAGCAAAAAATCTATGGTCAACTCGTACGCTAAAGAAGATGCCTAAGAAAATTAAATAAACACCAATCCTGATACGATCTAAAACCGTATCAGGATTTTTTGTATCTAAGTAAGACACATTTTAAACAAAGGGAAAAAAATGAAAAAAAATAACTTAATATTATCAGCTGCATTAGCAGCGGTATTCTCTACTTCGACAGTTTTTGCTGAAGCTGAGGTAACCGGTAAGATTGTGCATGAATCTGCCAAGTTTACAGAATCTGGCACAACCATTGGTGCAGCTGCTGCGAACGGCAAAGATGTATTTAAAACTGAAACATCTGCACGTATCTATATTGACGGTGACGCTGAAGAATTACAAGAAGGTGCTACTTATCACGTAGAGCTTAATTTGATGAATGACTCAAAGGGCGTTGGTAAGCACGATGGCAACGAGTCATACACTCAGCGTGATCCGCTTCGTGAGGCTTATGTTGATGGAACAGTTGAAGATTGGTCGATCCGTGCTGGTAAGCAGCAAGTGGTTTGGGGTACGGCTGATGGCATGAAGTTGTTAGATATGATTAATCCAACTGATTATTCAGAAATGGCGCAAAATCAAATGGAAGATTCGCGTATTCCAGTATGGATGATTAATGCTGAAACAACCAATGAAGATGGTTCAGAATTTCAAGTGGTAGTTTCTCAGCCTAGAGAAAATGTATTTGCAGGATTAGATAGAAATATTAGCACTTCGGTTCATGATAATGGAACTTCTACCTTGACTACTTTCGCTGCAGTTATGGATACAACAGATACTTCAAATGCTGCAGGTACGCCAGGACACTCTCAAGGACATGCTTTTATCATGAAAGGCGTTGACTCAATTACAGGAAAGTCTAATGGTTTTACAAATATTGTTCCTGATATCGGCTCAATTGCACAAAGATTCCAAAATGAGTTCTCTAAAAATAGCGCAGGTGCTTTACAGGGTGCGACAGGCACAACAGTAGGCTGGTTTGCAGCTCAGACTGCTGCTTATCTAGCAGCAAATTTTGGCCCTGTTTATACAACTATTGGTGGTTTTGCAGATGGCACGTTAACAGGTGGCACCGAATATGATGGAACTCAAATACTGGGTGGTTTTGCTGGCGCGTATGATACAAATTTAATGAATGCTGCTAGTAAAGATGCATATCGAACAACTTCTGATTCAACTTTCGAATATATGCAAAATGCAACTTTTTCAACTTTTGATGCTATGGCGGGAGCGAAATCTCAGTATGCTTACAATATGCCAGATGATACTGATTTAGATATAGCTATGAGATATAAAAACACCACTCCAAATGGTGTGAACTATTCAACTAACTATTCATATAATTATGATAAAAATCCAATTATTAACCTTTCCTGGAGAAATGCTACTGGCGGTGAATTAACAACAACTCGTGTACATACTCCAGCTACAGCATCAACAAGTCTTACATTGACAGATAGTGCTGGTAGATATGGCGCCTATGGTACTGAGGGAACGTCTGCTGGTGAAGCTACTTTAAGATTTGAAGAGACAGTTAAGCGTGCTCATAATATTGGTGGTTCGTTTGACACAGCGATTGAAACTGAAGCGCTAGGACCGGTTGTACTTCGTGGTGAGGCTTTATATCAAAAAGATGTTTACTCTCCGGTTATGGATCTAACTGCATTAAGTATTGGTGATTTACCAGCTGCATTAACTATGGTTAAGGGTGATCGATTTAAATATGTATTGGGTGCAGATATTACAGCTTTGACCAATATGATGATCTCTGCTCAGTTTATTCAAGATCGTAATTTAGATTATGTGGATACTACATCAACAATTAACGATCACACTTTAAATAGATTTACTGCTGACTATGCAACTATGCATATGACTAACGGCTTTAATAAAGCGATTAAAGATAAGAACTTCTACTCTTTATTCTTCTCTAAGCCGTTCGGTGCTTCAGGTGAGCATAGATGGAATAACATCACAATGCTAGAAGAAGGTGTTGGTGGCAATGGTAAGTGGAATCGTTTAGATGCTGAATTCTCAATTGATGACGATACTCAAGCAACGGTTGAGTACAACAAATACTGGGGTAATCCAAATACTCAGTTTGGTCAGTTAGCTAAATCATCTAATATCCAAGTTGGCGTTAAGTACTCTTTCTAAGAGTGTTTAAAAACCATAAAAAAGCCTGCATTATGCGGGCTTTTTTACCCATAGATTTTGAGTTTAGTTCAGATTTATCGGTAAAAAAGCTTCATAAATTTTCTTATATTAATGACAAAACACTCGGGGAGAGTAATCCATGAATAATTTTGCATCTAAGTACGCTGCATTTGTTGTCCGCAATCGTAAAGCCTTGTTGGTCATTATGGGTGTATTTACCATAATGGCAGCTTATTTCATTAAAGACTTAGATATTCGTAACGACCCAGATACTTTACTACCTGAGGTTAATAGATATGTAGCCACTAATGCTTATGGTGAGCAGAAGTTTGGCTTTGGTAATATCATGGTGGTGGGCTTTGTACTTAAGGAGTGTGTGGGAGGTAATGATCCTTACGCTGATGCAGATGAGATTATTCGCTTTGACCCACAAACAGGCTTACGTATTCATGAATCAGCGCCTGCGAAAATGACACAAGCGATCTGTGAAACTGCAGGTGGCAAGTGGGAAAACAGCGATGATGTGTATCAGCCATGGTTTGTTAACATGGTGCAAAAGGCACATAACGATATGGTGGCACTTGATCATGCTCGTCCATCCAACTTTATGGATATTGCTGCGCAAAAGATTAAGTACATGGGTACGAGTGAAGATGGCGGTTTGAAGTTTGAAAGACTAATTCCTGTTTCAGGTATTAATGGAAATGATAAAGCTATCGCTGATAGCCAACTTGCACATCTTAAGAAAGGTATTGAAACCAACCCTGTGCTTGCACCAATGCTAATGCTTAAACAAGACAAAAATGGCAACCGTTGTGAATTTGCACAAGAAGGCTGGTACGATGATGATGTCTGTTCTGCTAAAGGCTTCTTTATTGTTGGTGACTACGCTGATACTGTTAAAACTGATTACTTGCCGTGGGTATCTTCAACCATTGCGTTAGTAGATGCAATTAAAGCTGAGCATGGCGATAGAGTAGAGGTGCGTATTGCAGGCGAACCATACTTCTTAGCTTATATGCTGTATGACTTAGTGCAAAAATGGTGGTTGTTTGCGATTTCATTCTTGATTGTTGTGGGAATGCTTTGGTATTTAAACAAGGGCTGGAGAGGGTCAATCTTCCCATTGATTGGTGTAGTGGCAACAATCATTATTACCCTTGGCCTAATGGGTTTTACTGCTTACAAATTAACCACGATGATGGTACTAACACCAATGTTATTATTGGCTATTGGTACGGGACATGCCGTGCAAGTGGTTAGGCGTTATCAAAGTGAGTTGCATGGTAATGGTATATTGCCATTGAGTGCTGCTGAGCGCGCTATTGCAGCAACAATCGTACCAGCAACCTTGGCGATTGTAACGGATATGGTGGGTTTCTTTACTTTGTCATTTGTAGATATTTCATTCTACAAAGCCTATGCTTACTTCGGCATGTTTGGCATGATGACTATTTTGATTACCACAACAACCATTGCACCAATTTTAATGGCAATGTTCCCGGGTAAAAATACTAAAGTAGATCCTTCAATGGTTGAGGCCTCTAAGTTTGAAAAAGGCATGGCTAAAACCTTGACTAGTGTGATTACTGGTAAGATGAAAATTATTCCAATCGGCATGATTATTGCGCTTGTAGCTTGGTCAACAGTGCAAACTAAAGTGTTAAGCCCAACAGCAGAGTCGGCAATGCCGGGTGTTGAGGTGGGTATTAACTATTCTCGTGCTGCCTTTAAATATGATTCAGATGCGAATATTGATCTTCGTCGTTTGGGTGAAGTAATGCCGGGTGTGATTTCAGTTAACATCCCTATTAAGGGTAAAGTTGCAAATTTCCCAATGCTACCTGCGTGTGAGTATGATGGTTCTCAAGCGCCAGGTACACCTTGTTGGGATGAGGATGAAGACGACCCACAAGGCGCATTTAACAATGCTGATGTAATGGCAGCGATCGAAAAAACTGAAGATTGGATGAGAGCTCATCCAAATATTGGCTTTACTGGATCATATATTCAGTTCTTAAAAATTGTTAACATGCTAATGATGACGCCAGAAGGTGAAGAGCCGAATCTTAAGTACTTCCATGTGCCTAATACAGCGTTCATTGAAAATAATATGGATGTCTATGGCGACCCTGAAGATCCTGAATGGGTGCCAAATGCTAATGAAATCGTAACTGGTTTTAACGGTTTGCTTGAGGCAAATACAAACGCTGGTGATTTAGACTCATTCGTTGCTAAAGGCTGGAATGAAGGTGTGATCATGGGCTTTGTAAATACCATGGATCCAGTTAAGACTCACCAAACTGTTAAAGATATTCAACAGTTCTTTAAAGAGCATCAGAACGAGCCAGGATTTGATCTAGTGACTTGGGGCTTTAAGTCTGGTGATGTGGTTCATATGCCTGAAAGTGGTAAGACAGTTCAAATTGAAGATAGTGGTACAGATACTGTAGCAGTTGGTGGCTTCTTGGGTGCAACAGAGGCTACGCATGATGTTGCTGAAGTTGAATACATTAAGTCTCCATTGGTAACAGCGTTAGCAATTTTCATTATTGCAGCACTTATCTTTGGCTCGCCACTAGTTGCAGCGATCTTAACATCAACTTTGTTAGTAACACTATTTGGTCAATATGGTCTTGGTGCTTACTTCACAAGTGTTGAAAACTGGTCTGGTAATTTGCACTTTGCAACCTTGGTGTCGTTATCGATCGCAATGGGTCTAGGTGTTGACTACGGTATTTACATGATTTCACGCCTGAAAGAAGAAATGGCTATTACGGGTGGCCAATGGAAACAGTCACTACAAAATACGCTTGAAACAACAGGTGCCGCGGTGTTTGCATCTATTGTGGTGTTACTAGCAAGTTTCATTCCGCTACTAATGACACAATTAGCAAATACATGGGCACTTGGCGTGTTTATTTCTGAAGCGTTAATTATCGATGTGATACTTGCATTGACAATTATTCCGTTGATGGTTTATTTATTTAAACCAAAGTATGTGTTTGGTGACAAGAAATAAAACTCACTAAATAAAACTTTAAAAAAGGCTTACTTCGGTAGGCCTTTTTTATTGCTGATATCAATGGCTCTAAAGTATAATTCAATCATTATTTATTAGATATTTTGTTAATGGCGTTAATTGTACAAAAATATGGTGGCACTTCAGTAGCTTCAGTGGAGCGTATTCAGGCGGTTGCTAAAAAGATTAAAGCATTTGCAGATGGTGGTGATCAACTAGTTGTAAGTGTTTCAGCCATGAGTGGTGAAACCAATCGAATGACAGCAATTGCTCAAGAAATCCAAGACGTGCCTTCTTTACGTGAAATGGATATGCTGCTAACTACGGGTGAGCAGGTTACTATTTCATTGTTATCTATGGCGTTACAACAGATAGGCTGTGATGCGATTTCTTACCTTGGCTCACAAGTTCGCATTGTGACCGACTCAGAACACGGAAAAGCACGTATTAAATCAATTGACGATCACCGTATTCATGAGAGTTTAGATTCTGGAAAAGTGGTGATTGTTGCAGGCTTTCAGGGTGTTGATGAAGACGGGCATATTACTACGCTTGGTCGTGGTGGCTCTGACACTACCGCTGTTGCTTTGGCTGCTGCGCTTAAAGCAGATGAATGTCAGATTTATACAGATGTGGATGGTGTGTACACGACAGATCCACGCATTGAGCCCAACGCTCGAAAAATGAACACAGTGAGCTATGAGGAGATGCTAGAGATGGCATCACTCGGCTCAAAAGTTTTGCAAATTCGTTCAGTTGAGTTTGCATCAAAATACAAAGTGCCTTTAAGGGTGTTATCATCATTGATTGATAATCCTGTTGGCACATTAATTACTAGTGAGGAAAACATTATGGAAAAAGCTGTTATTTCAGGCATTGCGCATAATAAAGATGAAGCAAAATTAAGTTTGATCGGCGTACCCGACAAGCCAGGTATTGCATTTAAAATTTTAAAAAATATTAGTGACGCTAATATTGAAGTAGATATGATTGTTCAAAGTGTTTCTGCTCGTGAAGGATTAACCAATTTTGCCTTTACTGTGCATCGTACTGATTTTGACAAGGCTCAGGCCATCTTACAAACTGTTTGTGATGAATTAGGCGCTAAGGGCGTGCAATCTGATGATAAAGTGGTTAAAGTGTCGTTAGTAGGTATTGGTATGCGTTCGCACGCAGGTATTGCTTCGCAGATGTTTGAGGTGTTACATAATGAAGCAATTAACATCCAAATGATCGCTACTAGTGAGATTAAAATCTCAGTAGTGATCGATGAAAAATATTTAGAATTAGCTGTGCGTTCATTGCACAGTGCTTTTGATTTAGACAAGGAATAAAAATGCCAGGATTTGACGATAGAGATGGATTAATTTGGTTTGATGGTGAATGGGTTGATTGGCGTGAAGCTAAGGTTCACGTTTTAACACACACATTGCATTATGGCATGGGTGTGTTCGAAGGTGTTCGTGCTTATGAAACCGCAAACGGTCCTGCAATTTTTAGACTGGAAGAGCATACTGATCGCTTGTTTAATTCTGCCAAGATCATGAACATGGATATTGGCT
>JGI26060J43896_10000550_pt1 | contig 13701 bp, 9 predicted proteins | sample MarorgKNORR_S2LV_6_FD_43896 | JGI IMG/M metagenome (IMG submission 43896) | reverse complement strand
GTTTTTCTTATGACTTCCGGTTGATCTGGTCAAGTAATCTAACATACTGTTTTCGGTATTAACATCCAGTTCAAGATTAAATTTATTGTATATACTCTTTGTCATTCCAATGGGGTCAAGAATTAGATCTTCATAGGCCACAGTGATTAGTTTAGAGGGGTCAATGTCATCTTTAGTATTTGAGTATTTATTCAAAACGTTCTTCCAAAACTCTAGTGTTTGATAGCCTATTAAGCTTTTATCTAAAGATTCAGTAAAACCAGATCTAACGGTTGCGGTTAGATTGCATATGGAAGGTATTGTTTCAGATGGGTCTCTGTTTATGTAAATAAACTTCGCATCCGGATAGGTCTTTAGAATCTCAGGTATATGTTCCAGATGACAGGGATCTTTTAAAAGCCAACGCTTAGGTTTGCCTTGTACTTCAAGGCATTGTAATAGGCGTTTATGCCACTCAAATGCAGGTAAAAAGCTAGTCTTCTGAATATAGTCTTGATAAGCAGGAATATTTGCCATATAAACGTAAACCATGCTTCTCAAACTGAGAGTTTTTATTAAGAGGCATTCTTCAGGGCTAGTAGATTTAATATAATGCAAATCATCAAGTCCGGGGGTGAATTTATTCTTAAAGTAAAGAACCATATCAGATTTAAATAGTTTCTTCCTTTGAGAGAAAGAGCCTTTCTTGGATAGAGGAAATGGGTAAATAATTTCCCAAAATAATGCACTCCTGTGAGCTGTATCTTGGCTTAAAAGGTTAAAAAGATGTGTTGTTCCTGATCGAGGAAGGCCTATTACAAATATGGGTGAAGACGGCTGTTGTAATTCATGTGAGCTAACGTAATCAAATATATTTGCTCGATTTTGAAGGTGGTTAGTTATTTGAAATTTTGCACCCAATGATCCTAAATAACTTAAATTAGCTTCATTATTTAACGATTTAACAAGAATTTCTAAAGGTTCCAGGTAGTCCTCTTCCCCTAAATCTCCTTTGATAGACTTTAAAATATCACTAACGTCTAGTTGGTTATTCATTTCACTTATTAGAAATATTATATATTTACAGTGTTTATGACTATATAGGGAATTAAAACAAATTTAGTATAGAGGCCTTAAATCGCTATAATCACACTGTGTAAGGAATTATAACCGCTTCTAGGTTACCTAACACGCCTTTAGGAGCATTAAATTTATACATCAAACTAATGCTTCTTTAGGTTTTTAAGCCCAAAAAATTATTAATTTGTCCAAAGTTTGCTGTCTGCTGCGTTGTATTTATTAAGGTCCTGATTTCCGCCAATATTCACAACAACCTCAGCCGTAAGATTAGATATTTTGTATTCCTTATCATCAATTACCAAAGGCTCAAATATTGTCTTTCTAACAAAGCTCTGAAGGTACTTATAAGCCTGTCTGTCATTCATTTTTCCAGAGGTTGATTTTATTCTTATGCCTTTAATTTGCCCTTCTTCTGAAATGTTGTAATTAAACTTAATCTTTGTCCTTCCTTTTTTTGCTCCATCGGGTCTTTTAAAACTACGAGAAACTTGGGTAGCAGTGCAAAAAAGCAATTTACATATGGTGGCATCTCCGGCTTGTTCTTTTTGCCAAGATTTCATTTCACACTCTTTACCAGCGCAATTTAGACATATTGAAGAGGCTTGTTGCCTATATTGTTTTAGTTTCTGAAAATTGTCATTACTTAACTCTTTATCAATACTGCAGTTAAGGTCCATGCCGAGAGATAAACTGGAAAACAAAAAGAAAGAAAGTAATAGTAGGCTTTTTTTATACATAATATTTTTGTGAAGAATAATTAGAATACTACCTTATATAAACTAGTCAAATATTTATTAATTTAGAAAGAAAAATGGACTATTGGCGGAGAGGGAGGGATTCGAACCCTCGATAGGGGTTAACCCTATACTCCCTTAGCAGGGGAGCGCTTTCAACCACTCAGCCACCTCTCCTAATAATCAGGACGGCAATTCTAACGCCGTATGTTGTATAAGAACAGTCATAATATTTTTAAATCTTAAAGCCCTTCCTTTGCAGTTATTTAGAGAATAAACAAAAATTTTGATTAATTTACATAGAGGTAAAAAAACATGCTCGTGGAGCGTGCTTACACGGGCATAATCAATTAAAAATAGATAAAAAAAAGCCGAAGTCTATGCTTCGGCTTTTTTCTTTACTGGAACTAAAAGTTTTTACGCCATTCAAGTCCTAGTCTTCTGGGTTGTCCCCAGTAATCAGCAATCATACCCAGTGAGAAATCTACCCCACCGACCTCTAAATCTCCTCCTTGGTGAAGCATTCCGACTATGTAATCTTTATCAAGTAGATTAGTACCCCATAAAGTTAATGAGTTGGAACCGTCTGCAAAATTCCAAGTAACCCTGCCATCGACTAAGTTATAAGCTGGAGCTAAAGAACTTGGTACGTTCAATAGAGTATTGTAAGAACTATCGTACCTTGACATGCCTATCTGACTTATCACATCAGCTCCTGAAGGCAGGGAAGCAGTATGAATAAAGCTAACGTCAAAAGTATCACTGACTCCGTCATCTCCTGAACCAAAACCGGTCCCACTAAGGTCTCTAACTAGAATTGATTCAGCTAAAGTAACTGGATCTATAACATTATCATTAACCGTAAAGACATCGTATTGTCCATCAAGGTGACCCCAAGTAAGCGTCATGGTCCAATCTTCAGAAAGCTGAGCTAGCATTTCAACTTCAAGACCCATCAATGTCGCTTCTTGCGCGTTAATAAGATCAGCCGTTGGTTGGCCATTGACTATTCTGCCCACCGTTACCTGTTGATTTTCATAACTGTTATGGAAGCCTGTTACGTTCAAACGAAGTTTCCCATCTCTTAAGGTGCTTTTCATGCCAACTTCAAAGTTATCTGATATTTCTGGCTCAAAAGGTCTCATTCTAATATCTTGGTTGAAACCACCAGAGGAATAACCTTTACTGTAACTGGCAAATACCATTCTGTCTGCATCATAAGCATGAGACAGAATAACTCTTGATGTAGTCTCACTAAAATCAACTTCTTGACTACAGCGGTCACTAGTGGCAAACCCATTAGCATCAAAAACCATTCCAGGGCAGTTATTACCAGCATCAAATGAACCGTCGACCAAAGTCTGCACTCTAGTAAACTCTCGTTCATCGTTCGAACTTCTCACACCAACCGTCAGATCGGTTTGATCGTCAATTGCATAAGTACCTTCTGCGTATATTGCGTCGTTTGAATTCGTCACAATACTGCTTTGGGTCCTACTACCGAAGGTTTGCGTTCCTACTAAAGTAGGTATCAAGCCATAGAGATAAGGTATAGGCCATTGTTCTTGAGTTGGTATATTAACGCCTTGAAAAATAGGTACATCTATACTGTCCACACTGTCTTCTTCAAAGATGTAAGCTCCTACGGTCCAAGACAAATTGCCCGTGTCCCCGGATAATCTTATTTCATGAGAATCAATACTGTGGTCACTAGGGTTGTTTATAACATCCAATAGATTGGAATTTCCAGATCTTGTTAAATGCGGACCATTTCCCATATTCCAGCCCCAGGTGCCATTATAATTATCAATCTCTCTGTGATTAGAGATCACAGTTAAATCAGCAAAAGATAGATCAAAATTTTGCGTTAAAGTGTAGGAATCTGTAGCCGTTGATGCTGATTGGTTAGCGTTATTGTCTAGCGCATAGTCCTGAGAGGTAGCCTCACAATTAGATACCATTGAATCATAAGTTCCCATGTAAAAAGCTAAAGCTGGAAACCCTCCAACTAATGCCCCATTTTTATCTAAATTAAAACGACAACTTCCCAACATGGCAAGCTCATTAGATCTAAAACGGTCATAAGTAAATCTAGAGTCATAAATTTCACCCGTGTACATAAGCGAAGCTCTCACTGACTGAGAATTTTCATTTCCTTGCTTATCGCCCGTGGCCATGTTGATGATAAACCCATCTGTCTCTTTAGACATAATTGCAAATCTTGCAGACACTCTTTCACTTACTGGTAAATTTAACGTTCCTCTCATCACCTCATGATTTGCTGTTCCGATACCTAAACTTACCATCCCTTCAATTTCATCAGAAGGTGCTTTAGTTATGATATGAACCAATCCGGCTGTGGTGTTCCTTCCAAAAAGTGTTCCTTGAGGACCACGCAAGACTTCCACTCTCTCTATGTCCATTAGGTCAACAAGACCTCCTTGAGCTCTACTTAGATACACTCCATCAATATAAATACCAATCTTGGGATCTTGAGTTGCAGACCAGTTGGTTTGTCCTATGCCTCTTAAAAATACATTGGTTACCGTCGCATTGATTCCTTGAGCATCAAATTGCATGTTAGGCGTTAGTTTCTCAATATCTTTAATTTCGGTGATGTTTCTAGCATCTAATTGAGCAGCTCCCAGAGCAGTAATGGGTATGGGGACTGATTGAGCAGCCTCTTCTCTTTTACGAGCAGTTACCACCACCTCATCAAAAATTGAAGAAGAGGCCTCTTCTTCATTTCCTTCCGCTGAAAATATCGAATAAGGCATCAGTAAAACTGATGCAATGACTAAATTTTTAAAACTAATANGCATAATAATCTTCCCAGGTTGTTTTTACTGACCNCACATTAATCTCCAGATAGCGCTTAGTCAAGCTACTCTTTAGTCCCAAAAAGTAACAAATTTACTGGTGTCTAGTTTGGGAATTGCTTTGACCCTTCCGTCAGGAGTTCCTACATACAAGTAGCCTATAACCCTGTTAGATTCAGGAAGCTCCATGTGTTTTGTTATTTCTGAATTAAATGCCATCTTTCCTGTTCTCCAAACAGCTGCGTAACCAAGGTCATGCAATGCAAGGAGCATATTTTGCGCCGCTGCACCCGTTGAAATTATCTGTTCTATTTCTGGCACTTTAGGATGTTCTTTAATATCTGCTATTAAGACCAGCACCATGGGAGCTCTTAAAGGAGCATTTTTTGCTTTTTCAATCAGAACTTCTGATAAATCTCCGTTAACATCAGTTGCCGTCTGGAGGAATGCATCGCCAAGTTTTTTTCTTCCTTCTCCCGTTACCTGAATAAACCTCCAGGGTCTCAACCAGGCATGATCAGGCGCGCGCAAAGCAGCTTGAAACACTATCTCCATTTCCTCTTGAGTGGGCACGGGTTCAGAAAGACTGGTTACTGAATTTCTTGTATGAAGAGCTTTTAAAGTTTCCATAATCTTAAATTGTTGATGCCTTTAGCTCGATATCAGAGAGCTGCCAAATGTGTTTAAATTTTTTGTGGACCTCTTCAGCTTCTTTTAATTTACCTTGCTCTTTAAGCGCCAAGGTTAAACCGTATAATGACCAGCCATTTCTTGGGTAGTCTTTTAGATCTCTTTTATAAACATTTTCAGCTGCCGATGCCTTCCCTTCTTTCATGAGCGAATTTCCTAAGGATTGTCTTGAAGGATAATACCAAAAAGGCGGCTCTGTATATGGCAAAGTGTCTTGTAAGTCGACAGCTGAAACAAAATACTTTGAAGCCAATGAAAAGTTATTTTTAGAAAATTCTATTTGACCTAAAAGAAGTTCATTAGCTATATCAAGAAGTAAACCGGAAGGCTGACCACCCTTAATTATAATCTGAACTTCCTCGCTGTCTTTTAAAGGAAGAATTTGGATCTGCTCTTCTCGTGCTTTTTCTAATTCTCCGTTGGCAGCGTGCGCCATGCCTCTTGCGTAGTGATAAATTCCTTGTGAATATTTAAATTCTGAGGTGGGTTTAGGAAAGTTTAAAATTTCATCCCACTTTCCGAATCGCACGTAAGACAAAAGAGGAATGGTGTGGAAATATTCAATTGTGGGAAACATTCTAATCTGTTCCAAACTTACGTATTTAGCAACTTTTAGTGCAGACTCTATAGAGAGTTCACTTCTGCCTTCCATGGTAGATGCTGCCCATAAAAAGTGAATGTTATGGGGATAATAGGCTGCTGGATAGAATCCTTGTGCGTTGCATTGTGCAATGTACTCTTCATCTACCTTGGCTGCATTGATATTGGCCTCAGAAGCATCATGATAGCGACCAACACGCCAAAATATATGCGCAGGCATGTGCACTAAATGGCCAGCACCTGGCACAAGAGAACCCAATCTATCGGCAGCTGATTCAGCTCTTTCAGGTGAATTGGAAGCTTCTACGGCATGAATATACAAGTGAATAGCAAGAGGATGNTCNGGCTCCTGTTCCAGCACTTCTTCCAGTTTAGAAATTACTTTTACCGTATCCGATCTAGGCGAGCCGTCATCTAGCCAATAATTCCACGGCATGGTGTTCATTAAAGCCTCGGAATACAGTGAAGCGGCATCCATATCATCTGGATAAGCTAATACGACTTTCTTCATTGCTACGGCGTAAGCGATATCCAATGCGTTTCTATCGGAACTGACATCTCCATCGTATCTCGAAGAAAGTGCTGTTATGTAAGCCTGTTCTTGAGGGGTTGAGTTCATCATTAAATCTTTAGCCTTACCCAAAGCTTCAAAAGCTTTGACCCTCTGCTCATCAGACATCACTGCCTTACCATTACTAGTAACGTTTATGTTGGGCCCGCGAGCCAAAGCCTCACCCCAGTAACACATCGCACAACTGGGGTCTAAAGATTGAGCAGCTTGGAAACTCCTTACTGACTCGGCGTGATTAAATGCAAAAGCCAAGATCAATCCTTGGTTAAAATACTCTTGTACGCCCTTTTCATCAGAAGTTATTTCATGAGTGTGATCACCCAAACCAGAAAGCAAAGGCGCGCCAGCCTTGTCGATTAATTCTTGTTTTGAATTGACACCTGAACAACCATTTATGGTTAATATTAAGATAAAAAAGAAAGAGATTTTAATAAAATTTTTGTGCATGAAAGTCCTGTTTTAATGGCTTCATATCCTAACAAATGACCCCCATAGATCAACAAAACTTTTACCTAATTGGTTAATCATTTCTTTGTTTAATATATACTGCTGACTTTAATTTTCTATCCTAAGTAACATGCAAGGAATTCTCTTAATTAATCTAGGTTCACCTAAAAAATTGGAGTTGAATTCCGTAAAATCATACCTCAGAGAATTCTTATCGGATGATTTGGTTATTGATTTACCAAAACCAATTCAAAAGTTCTTAGTGAATTTTATAATTGTACCCACAAGATCAAAGAACACTCTTAAAGCTTATAGCTCTATCTGGACAAAAAATGGTTCCCCTTTAATCACAAACACTCAATCCATGGCAGACGCTCTTACAAAGGAGTCTCAAATGCCCGTGAGTTTTGCCATGCGGTATCAAGAACCTTCCATCTCCGAAGCCTTGAAAGAACTATCTGATAAAGGTTGTAAAAAAATAAAGGTCCTTCCTTTGTATCCCCATTATGCAATGGCTACGTCTTTAACAACCATAAATGAAGTCAAAGATATAGTGGCCAAAGAATATCCCAAGATTGAAGTGAGTTTTATCAGTTCATTTCATGACGGTGAGGGATACATAGATTCTCTCTCAGAGAAAATTGATCAATATTTCTCAACTGAATATGATTACTTACTTTTTAGTTACCATGGAATCCCTGAAAGACACATAAGAAAGACTGACCCTACTCAATCTCACTGCCTTCAAAATGCCAACTGTTGCAGTGTTGATTCATCGGCTAAGCCTTTTTGTTATAAAGCTCAAGTCTTAGAAACGTCTAGACTGTGTGCAGAAAAATTAAAATTAGATGACAGCAGATGGGGAGTGTCATTTCAATCACGCATAGGGCCTGGTTGGCTAAAACCTTTCTCTGATGTTGCCTTGCAAGAATTGCCTGGCAAAGGGAAAAAGAAAATTGCGGTTGTTTGCCCTTCCTTTGTAGCAGATAACTTAGAGACTTTAGAAGAAATGGAAATAAGAGGAAGAGAAACTTTTATGAATGCTGGGGGTGAGAGCTTTACTTATATTCCGTGCTTAAATTCAGATAAATCTTGGGTAACCTACCTTAATAAGCTTATAAAATAAAAAAAACCGCTGGTGGGGTACCAACGGCTTTCCTTTGTAAGGTTTAACTTTTCCTGGGGAGGGAAAGAAGTTAAATCGTTACTTTATTTATAGTCTGTAACGAACTCCGACTGTAAAAGAACGAGGCTTCTGCGCTCTAGCTCCGTTCTTTGGCGCTCTTGCAACAACGTCTGTTTCATCAGTTAGATTTTCAACAACCATGTATACATCTAATTGATCATTGATCATTTTTGTTAATGAAGCATCGATCACGTTGTAAGAATCTACAGAGGTTCCTGCTGCGCAACTAGCAACGGAACAAGTGCTTCCATATGCGTAATAAGTAGCGCTTCCTCTTAATCCAGTTTGCGTTTCAAAACCTGCTTGCAATGCTAATTGGCTATCAGGTAAATCTGGTATGTCCATACCGGATGTTACTGAGCCCCAAAAATCACTCTCAAAAGTATTATCGAAAGACGCATCTGTTGAAGTGTAAACCATGCTAAGTGGGTATTTATTTCCAGATTCACCTACTCTTTCAGTTTTGGCAACAAGCTCAAATCCAGTGATTGAAGCTTCTCCTGCATTGAAAGAATCGCCGATCTCGCAAGAACCTGTGGCTCCACCAGAAGCAGTACATTCTCCAAACATATTCTGGTAGTCGGTATCAAAATATACCGCTTCAAAATACGTATCGTCTTTTGCATACCTAACACCCATTTCCATGTTGTCTGCTTCTTCAGGATCGGCTCCTCCACCCGTTGGTGTGAAACCTTCATGAAAACCAAAAAATAACTGAGTTGTGTCGTTCATCTCATAAGTTGCTCCGAATCCCATTAATGAATTATCAGAATCTGCAAGTTTCTTGGGGTAGCCATTTTCAGTATTGATTGCAGATCTTGCTGCATCGACGTATCGGTCTTGAGAAATTTTCCATTCTTCTGAACGGAAGCCAACGTTAACTGTTAAAGCTCCAAAGTTTACTTCTTCATTGACGTAGAAAGCAGTAGCTTCGGCAGTAGTTAAACGATTATTAGAGCTGTAGCCNGGATCAGAACCTACGGTTAAAGCACCAAGTTTTCCATTCATCCAATCAGTAGTGGCGTAGACTTGGAATCTGTCTTCTGAATCTTCAGTGTCTCTATAACCGATTGTTAAAGTCTGTTTATCTGTGTTGTATTGCAACTTGAGATCAGTTCCTTCAGAAGTGTAAGCTCGGTTGTTATTCTTAAGTTTAATCTGAACAGCCTGTGCATTAGTTCCGTTTAAGATGGCAGAAGCCGTTGCCTCACCGGCATTAGCAGCAGCAATAATATTATTGATACCGTTTCCATGGCCATAAACTTTATTGTTATCAATCTTATCTACTTTGAACCAGTTTCTAGCAAAATCATTTTCATACATAGTTGCACTTAATTCTAAATTTCCAAAATCCGCTATGTAATTAAAAGAAGTTGTGTCGTGACTGTTGTCCATGTTGTCGTAAGCACTTAGGCCGTAACGCACATGAGCATCCCGTCTAAAATCAGCATCAGCTAAACCAACATAAGACTGATCTGAACTCTCATCAGAGTCTTGATATTTAAAGTTAAATTCATGATAGACACCATCGGCGCTAGGGTCAGAATTTAATCTTAACTTAACAACTACATCATCTTTATCAAAGCCAGTATCAGCATTTGACCCTTTTATAGAATCGAAACCATCGGTTTCCCACATATGTGATTCAATAAGCATTGCTGAGTTTGTTCCTATAACGCTGTAATGAAGATGGGTTCTGGAGGTACCGTCTTGTCCGATTTCTTGGTTTATTAAACCACCCGTCTCATCAGCTATAGGAGTACTTATTAAGTTTATCGCTCCTCCTACCGTGTAAGGTCCTTGCGTAATAGCCGCAGGTCCTTTCAATACTTCTACACCAGCTATTCTGCCAGCTGTAGGAAAATAGTAAGCGGAAGAGGCTGCGTAAGGAGCTGGAGCTATTAAAACTCCATCTTCCATCAACGTAACTTTACCTGATCGGTCAGCGTAAGTTCCTCTAATGCTAATATTTGGTCTTAAGCCATAACCTTCTTCGGGCCTAAAGTTAACACCTGGTACGTTTGATAAAATCTTATGTATATCTGTGTATTCATACACTTCTAATTCTTCTTCTGTGATAACAGAAGCAGAACCGGCTATTTCTTTGGCGTCTTCTGAAGAGCCGATGATTTCTACAACTTCTATACTCACCTCCTCTGCAAAAGAGAAAAAACTCATTATGGAAATTGTAATAACTAAAACAAATCTATTCATTTTCTTATCCCTAAGTTAAAAATTTTTATAAAGTAATAATCATTCTCATTATACGAATGAGAACGATTCTCATTATAGATGAGAATGATTATCAATTACAAGTATTTTATTTAAGAAAAGTAAAACTTTCGCCAAAGACTTATTCCAAAGATCAAAGACATGATCCAAAGTATAAATTCTAGCCAATTTGGGTTGCTGTTGTAACCCATAAAGCCTTTCAAGAAAACGCCTACCCTGCCCTTGTCATGTAATAAATGAGAGTATTTTTCTTTACCGTGAAGATTATAAGAGTAGAACATTTCATTTTGCCCTTCCTCAAGAGCCTTAGAAGGCTTATGAACATTCCAAACCCTACCTATTTGATTTTTTGCTAAAACAACAGTGCCATCTTCGAGGGTCTTATCTTCAAGACCTACCCAATCTAAATGATCACCTTTAACCAGAAACTCTTCCGCTTCATGGGTTCCGTATGCAATCATTCCAGAGGCAAATATAGCTAGTAACAACGTAGTAACCTGGAAAAACTTAGTCAAGTCCACTCTTCTGCCTTGAACAACCACCAAGTATCCAAGAATGATAGCAAGCATCATGCCGGTAAAGAAACCCACGTAAGAAAAAGTTCCTGTCGCTGAAAAGCTGCCCATTAAAAAGATTACTGTTTCAAAGCCTTCTCTTAAGATAGCAAAAAAAACTAAAAAGAAAACACCCCAACCAGCTGTTTCCATCGCTGTTTCAGCTTGATCTTCTAAAACTTTTTTATTGCTCACCTGTTTGGCAAGCCAGAAGATTACATACCATAACAACCCTGCGGTTACATACATAAGAATGGCTTCGACCAATTTTTCAATGGATTCATTTCCTATGGATTCTTTAATACCATTTAGAAATAAAGCTATGCATATGCTAGCAAGAACTGAAGCAAAGACGGCATACCAAAGTTGGTTCACCTCTCTCTTTAAGCCTTGTTTTGAAATGACAGTGTAGATAATGCCTACGATTAAGGCAGCTTCTAAGGTTTCTCTAAAAGTTATGATAAATTCATTCACGGTCGCAAATGATAATGATTCTTATTTAAAAAGCAATTCCTATTTACGGACTTCGTGAGAATCCAAATCTTTAGCTATATCTTCATGATCTCCAACCATAATATGTCTATCACTCTTTGTGACGTATTTTTCTAAGAGGGGAATAAAAAGCAGAGGCAGCATACCTCCTATGACTATTCCAAAAGTGGCAGATCTCATAGTGGGATCAAGGAGAGAAGCAATAAGGTCCGCAAGAATATGTGCTACAACAGCGCCTATAATTCCAGCCACGTGTCCACTCGTAGCAGTCTTTAGCAACCTATTGATACTCCAGCCTGAGTAATAACCAATTATTAAAAGGCCAACATGAACAACACCAAAAACAAAACCCCTCAGTAAGCCAGGTTCTAATCCTAATAACTCTAAAAGTGTTTCCATTAATTAATTATCCAGTTCTTTGTCTAAATCAAATGCATCATGGAGGCAGACAATAGCATCTTTCATAGAATCTTTTTTGATCACAACAGATATCTTAATCTCTGACGTAGTAATTAATAGAATATTAATCTCTTCATTTGCTAAAGCCTCAAACATCTTGCTTGCTATGCCGGCATGAGCCCTCATCCCTCTTCCCACTATACTAATCTTTGCTATATCGCTATCAACTTCAACCAAACCGCCGCCGAAAGAGTTAGACATCTCTAGTAAGATAGCCTCAGCAGCCTCTGCGTCATCTTCATTAACTGTAAAGGTGAAGTCAGTTGTGTTTTCAGCACTGATATTCTGAACAATCACATCTATTTCTATACCGGCTTCACTTATAGGGCCGAGTATCTTAGCTGCTACGCCAGGAATATCAGGCACCCCTCTCAAAGTTAATTTTGCTTCCGAATCAATACTGCTGATTCCAGATACTATTGGTCTTTCCATACTTTCATCCTCTTCCTCTATAAGAGTACCTTCTCCAGCATTAAAACTTGATAGGACTCTAATGGGCATTTGATATTTACTTGCGTATTCTACTGCACGAAGTTGCAGAACTTTAGCTCCCGTACTGGAAAGTTCTAACATTTCTTCAAAAGTTACTTTTTTTAACAACCTGGCTTTGTCATATAAACGAGGGTCAGTGGTAAAAACTCCATCCACATCAGTATATATCTGACACTCTGAAGCCTCTAAGGCTACAGCAAGGGCTACTCCAGTAGTATCAGAGCCTCCTCTTCCGAGTGTAGTAATATCGCCTTCATCATTCATTCCTTGGAATCCTGTTATTACAGGGACAACTCCGTTCGAAATTTCTTCTTTAATTTTTTTAACTTGAACATCCAATATACGAGCTCGGCTATGCATCGAGTTTGTCCTGATTCCTAATTGATAGGCAGTAAAAGATTTACCTTTAATGTTTCGTTTTTGCAAAGCCATTGCAAGCAATGCTACTGATATCTGCTCTCCAGTTGATACAAGAGCATCGTATTCTCTTAAATCAGGATTGGGGTTTATTTCCTTAGAAAGTTTTATAAGTTCATCGGTGCTTTTGCCCATGGCAGAAAGCACAACAACGACTTCATTGCCATCTTCAACGGATTTAGCAACAAGATCTGCTACTGCTTCAATACGTTCAGCATCAGCGACGGATGTACCGCCAAATTTCTTTACAATCAAATTATTCATGAAGTCTGGCTTATAAAAAGCTGGGTATTCTAACTTACTGCTTAGCTAAAGAAAGAAGTAATTCTGATAGAGAAGATAGTGCAATATCAATATCTTCTAAGTTCTCAACTCCCCCTTGTGCGAAGTCAGCTCTTCCACCACCACTTCCGCCCAGTTGGCTTACTAAATGCTTCATTATGTCCCGAGCATCTATGGATTGTTCGGATTGTGCTGTGGCCACTACCACAGGAATCTTATCTTCTATTACAGAGATCAAAACAATCACTGAATTAGGGGTCTGATTTCTAAGTTTATCCGCAGCCTCTCTTAAACCTGACGTATCAAGATCATCTAATCTTTTTGCAATAAGACTAAACCCCCCAACCTCAGTTATTTCATCGTTAATATCAGAAACAGCCAATCCAACACTTTTACTTTTTAATTGAGCTAATTGTTGACTTAACGCTTTAGATTCTTGCTTAAAATTTATTATTAGATCTACCAAAGAGTCATTGGAAGAAATAAAATTACTTAATTCGGTATGATTAATTGTTTCATTGGTGAGGTCTTCTAATTCTTTAGTTAAAGATTCATGCTCTTGCTTTAATTGAATAACCTTATCCACCACTTGATCTGCTGGAGTATTTAATTCTTTAGAAACTTGCTCAATAAGTAGTTGAGAATTTCTTAATGACAGTAAATCTGA
>JGI26060J43896_10000549_pt1 | contig 13713 bp, 11 predicted proteins | sample MarorgKNORR_S2LV_6_FD_43896 | JGI IMG/M metagenome (IMG submission 43896) | reverse complement strand
AATCATGCTGCACTTAGCTGGCAGGAAGCTTTAGCTCCAATGGCAAATGGTGAAGCTGCAATGTATATAATGGGTAACTTTGCTGTGGCTCCATTAAAAGAGCTAGGTTTAGATGATAGTTCTTTAGGTTTATTCCAGTTCCCTGCTATTACTCCGGGAGTTCCAATGGCTGAAGAAGCGCCTACGGATACTATTCATTTGACTGCTGGTGCTAAGAACGTTGTTGATGCTAAACGTTTCCTAGCTTATGCAGCGCGTCCTGATGTCCAGACAGCTTGGAATAAAGCGCTTGGTCAATTACCAACAAATGCTGGTGCAGGCGTAACTGATGATAAGTTCTTAAATCAAGCTTTTGGTATGCTTAATAATGATGCCCCTGGTGGTGTTGCGCAGTTCTATGATCGTGATACAAAAGCAGAAATGGCCTCAATTGGTATGGAAGCTTTTCAAGAGTTCATGGTTAAGCCTGAGCGCTTAGAGAAGATTCTTGAGAGACTAGAAAAAGCTCGTCAAAAACTTTATTAATCAATAAGGTTTTACTATGTCCCGTGTTCAAGTATTCTTGACACGGGACTTTTTTTTAAATTTTTAATCTTAAGTAGGTATGTACTCTTACTGGAAAAATAATCAACTGAAGATAGCACCATGGATTTTTTTAGCGCCAGGTATCTTTATGTTTTCTCTTTATGTAATATTTCCAATTTTTCAATCCATAAATTTAAGTTTTTACCAATGGGATGGCTTAGGCGCAAAAACCTATATTGGAGTTGAAAACTATATTGAACTCTTAGATGACGAATACTTTATTGTTTCATTAAAAAATAATGTTATATGGCTAGTTTTATATCTTTTAGCAGTTCCNGCAGGTCTTTTTGCTGCATTATTTCTTAATCAAACTGTAAGAGGAATAAGAATTTATAAGTCGATATTCTTCTTTCCATTTGTCATTTCACAGGTTGTAGTTGGCTTAGTTTTTAGTTGGTTTTATGATCCCTCTAATGGTCTCCTAAATATAATTTTAGAATTTTTTGGTTTCGATTCAATTGCCATTCTTGCAGAAGAGGATTATGTTACTTATGGAATTATTGCAGCTGGTTTATGGCCTCAAACTGCCTATTGTATGATTCTTTATTTAACTGGCTTAAACTCAGTAGATCCCGAACAAATTGAGGCTGGACGAATAGATAATGCTAGGGGTTGGCGGATGCTATGGTATGTCATCTTGCCCCAACTTAAGCCTGCAACCTTTATAGCTGTNGTGGTTACTATTATTGGTGCCCTAAGATCTTTTGATTTAATTGATATTATGACAGGTGGAGGTCCNTATGGCTCGAGTAGAGTTTTAGCTTACTACATGTATGAAAAGGCTTTTTCAGAGTATGGATTNCGAATGGGTTATGGAGCAGCTATTGCAGTTGTTTTATTAATGATTATGATGGTTTATATTGCAACTATTCTTTATAGATTGTACCGTGATGAGAAAGGAGGGTAATTATGTTTCCAACTCCAATAAAAAGAACTAAGCAATCAACTCAGATACTCTATAAGATAGCACTTCCAATATCAATTATTATTTGGCTACTTCCACTCATTGCTGTTGCTTTAACGTCAATTCGCTCTGGTGCTGATATTAATTCAGGAAATTATTGGGGGGTGCCAACTTCAATTAATTTTTTTGAGAACTATACAGCAGTCTTTACTGACTCACCACTTGGATATTACATTTTAAATAGTTTTAAAATAACAATACCAACTGTTCTTGGAGCGCTTATCTTGTCTAGTCTTACAGGTTTTGCACTAGGCGTTTACCGTTTTAAACTTAATTTATTTGTATTTTTTATCTTTGTTGCTGGTAACTTTATTCCTTTTCAAATATTAATGGTTCCAGTCAGAGATCTTTCACTTTCGCTTGGGCTATATAATTCAGTATGGGGACTCGTTGTTTTTCATATTGCTTTTCAAACGGGTTTTTGTACTTTCTTTATGCGTAATTTTATTAGAGCCCTGCCTTATGAATTAATAGAGGCTGCAAGAGTTGAGGGTGTTTCAGAATTCAAAATTTTCTGGTATGTTGTAGTCCCTCTAATGCGACCTGCGATGGCGGCTTTATCAGTCTTAATTTTTACTTTTATTTGGAATGATTACTTTTGGGCTATAGTTCTTACTCAAGGTGCAGATGCTATGCCAGTTACTGCTGGCTTAAATTCTCTAAATGGCCAGTGGGTTTATAATCAACATTTGGTCTCAGCTGGCTCGATAATAGCTGCTCTACCGCCTGTATTAATGTTCTTTCTTATGCAGAAACACTTCATTGCTGGATTAACTCTTGGAGCTGTTAAATAATGAGAGTGTGGCGACTAGACACTGAAAACCAAACTTTGGTGTTCTCATCTTTGAATGATAGACTTCCATCTGTTACTTACTGGGGGTTAAAGCTACCAAAAAATGAAAATCTAGATGACTTAGTAGAGAGTTCAAAGAAGGACTGGGGTGATAATTTATTAGATAAAGTTCCAACACTTTCAATTTTACCCGAACAAACAGCTAACTTTTCAGGCCAGCTTGGGTGCAAAATTCGTAATATTGATGGCAAGATTCTTTCACCAGCTTTTATTTTTTCTAAAGTAAATGTTTCAAGCATATCGCTTACATTCATTTATACAGATAAAAAGTTAGGTTTAACCTATACAGCAGATATTAATGCAGCTAGTGATGTCTATATTCTTAGTGCAAAACTTGATAGTGCAAAACCAATATTTGTTGAATGGTTTTCCACCCCAGTTATAGCTGCCTCTCAAAATAGTTCTGAGATGATTGATTATGGCGGTCAATGGAGTGGAGAGTTTAGAAGTCAGGTTACACCTTGGGTAATGGGAGCTCATCTAAGAGAGTCAAGGGTTGGAACCACAAGCCATGCAAATTTTCCAGGATTATTGATTCCATCAATTGGTTGTTCAGAGAATTCAGGTTCTTGCTATGGATTCCATTATGGCTGGTCTGGGGGGCATCGAATGATAGCTGAACAGCTTCCAGATGGGCGAAGACAAATTCAATTTGGAAATGCTGAAAATAGTGAAATTAATTCAGGAGTAAGTTTTGAAACTGCCAAACTTTATATTTGCCACTCTAGCAACGGAATTGGTGGAGTAGGGCAAGGTTTTAGAGATCATGTGGCTTATTCAATTATTGACTTACCAAAGGATAATATTAGACCAGTTCACTATAATTGTTGGGAGTCTGTTTATTTTGATCATAATATTGATGAGTTAAAAGAAATAGCAACTCTTGCATCTGAAATTGGAGCTGAAAGATTTGTTCTGGATGACGGCTGGTTTAAGGGTCGAAATACTCCTAAATCTAGTCTAGGTGACTGGGAGGTGGATAATACAAAATACCCTCAAGGTTTACAACCGCTTATTAATCATATACATGCAGTTGGAATGACTTTTGGATTGTGGTTTGAGCCTGAAATGGTTAGTCCTGATAGTGAACTTTATCGTCGCCACCCTGAATGGATAATGGGTCATAAAGATCAAGTCCTTGGGAGAGATCAGTATGTTCTTGATATTTCACTCAAAGAGGTTCAAGAGTATCTTTTTAATAGTATTAATGCTATTTTGGAAGAATATCCAATTGATTATATTAAGTGGGATCATAACCGAGTTTTGCCTTATCCAGATGCATCTCAAACTACCTGTCTGTATGATCTTCTTAGACGAATAAGAACAACGCATCAAGGAATTGAAATTGAGACATGTTCATCTGGGGGTGGCCGCATTGATTATGGCATTTTGAAAAATACTCAAAGAGTTTGGCTTTCAGATAGTAATGATGCATTAGAAAGACTTCGTATCCAGCATGAGGCGATATTATGGCTTCCTTCTTCAGTAACTGGAAGTCATGTTGGTCCTAAGGTTTGCCACACCTCTGGACGGGAGTTATCGATGTCATTTAGAGCATGGGTGGCAGCTCAAAGACATATGGGATTTGAGATGGATCCTAGAGAATTATCTCCGAAAGACAAAACCATACTAAAAAATGTTACAGCATGGTGGAAAGATAATCGTCAATGGTTGCAAGGAGCAGATATTTTGAGGCTTCCATGCAGCGATAAGAGTGTAACAGCTGAAATACAAATTGATTTAGATTCTAATCGGTTTGTTATATTTGTCGGTCAAAATTCAGCATCAGAGTTTAGTTCGCCTGTACCATTGGTGCTAGCTGGGCTTGAGCCTTTGTCAATGTATAATATCGCTCTTCGTAATAAAAATGAGATTAGCTCCTTAGGTAAAATAAAGGAGGGTCTTTTGAGTAAAAATTTAAAACTTAGNGGACATTTTTTAATGAATCATGGATTGCAATTACCTAAAGCTTTTCCAGCCAATATGCTTGTAATTGAAGGAGATAAGGCNGCATGAGTAAAGCTAACAATCGACGTTCTTCAAATTGGTATGGAAAAATGGATAAGGATGGCTTTATTCACCGAAGCTGGATGAAGAGTCAGGGTCTACCAGACCATGTTTTTGATGGTCGACCAATCATTGGTATATGTAATACCTGGTCAGAACTAACACCATGTAATGCTGGCTTAAGAAATCTTGCTGAGGGAGTAAAGCGAGGTGTATGGGAGGCTGGCGGGGTTCCCCTAGAATTTCCTGTCATGTCTCTTGGTGAAACCCAAATGAAACCAACTGCGATGTTATTTCGAAATCTCTTATCTATGGATGTAGAGGAAAGTATTCGGGCTTATGGTATAGATGGAGTCGTATTATTAGGTGGGTGTGATAAAACTACTCCTGGCCAGCTTATGGGGGCAGCAAGTGTTGATTTGCCAACTATTGTAGTTTCTTCAGGTCCAATGCTTAATGGAAAATATAAAGGTAAAGATATTGGTTCTGGAACTGATGTGTGGCGTTTTTCTGAAGAAGTTAGGGCTGGAGATATGTCTTTAAAAGAATTTATGGCTGCTGAAACTGGAATGAGTCGTTCGTCAGGTGTCTGTATGACAATGGGAACTGCTTCAACGATGGCGAGTTTAGTTGAGGGTATGGGTTTAAGCTTGCCAACAAATGCAACTCTCCCAGCAGTTGATGCGAGAAGAATGACCCTTGCTCATTTATCTGGAAAAAGAATCGTTGAAATGGTTGAAGAGGAGCTAAATTTATCAAAGGTTTTGACAAAGGAAAGTTTTCAAAATGCAATAACACTTAACAGTGCAATTGGCGGTTCAACCAACTCAGTTATTCATCTATTAGCCCTTGCGGGTAGAGCTGAAATTGAACTGAATTTAGAAGATTTTGAGAAGGCTGAAGATATTCCTTTATTGGTAAACCTTATGCCTTCAGGCAAGTATCTAATGGAAGATTTTTGTTATGCTGGTGGAATTGCAGCTGTTATGGACCAAATTAAAAAATATATTAAGCCTGCAAATACTATCCTAAATAAAGATATTACTCATTACTTTGAAGGGGCTGAAATATTAAATGAAGATGTTATAAAGACTCTTGATGATCCACTTAAGGCCTCTGCAGGCTTAAAAGTATTGAGAGGTAATCTAGCTCCAAATGGGGCGATAATAAAGCCTGCTGCTGCCTCAGAAAATTTATTAAAGCATGAGGGTTTGGCCTATGTTTTTGAGGATATCGAAGACTTAAAGAATAATATTGATAAGCCAGATTTACCAGTAACAAAAGATACTATATTAGTTTTAAAAGGGTGTGGCCCTAAAGGTTACCCAGGTATGCCAGAGGTTGGTAATATGCCTATACCTAAAGTTTTAGTTGAGCAAGGTGTGAGAGATATGATACGAATTTCAGATGCTCGTATGTCAGGCACAGCATTTGGAACAATTGTTCTTCATGTTGCTCCTGAGGCAAATGTTGGTGGACCGATTTCAATAGTAGAGACAGGTGACCGCATTCAAATTGATGCTAAAAATGGCGTATTAGAGTTGTTAGTTTCAGATGCAGAAATCAAACAGCGCTTAAAAGTAAGGAAAAAGCCTAAAGATAACTATACTCGTGGTTATGCAAAACTCTATATCGATAATGTTATGCAAGCTGATAAGGGTGCAGATTTAGAATTTTTAGTAGGTAAAGATACCCGTCTCCCAACTCGAGAGTCTCACTAATGAAAAATTATGCAACTTTTAAGGACTTAAAAGATGCTTCTGTTTTTATAACTGGAGGAGGCTCCGGTATAGGCGCTTCAATAACGGAAGGATTTTTATCTCAAGGTGCAAAAGTAGCCTTCGTTCAGAGGTCTAATTGTGATGAATTCTTAAGTAAGATTTCCACAAAGTATAAGCATAAACCTATATTTATTGAGTGTGATATAACAAATATTAATGCTCTAAATAATGCCATATCTCAAGCAACTGAAGTTAATGGTGGAATTAATATTTTAATAAATAATGCTGCGAATGACTCAAGACATACACTTGCAGGGATGACTTCTGAAGAATGGGATAAATCGATTAATGTCAATCTAAAGCCACACTTTTTCACTGCTCAAGCGGTAGCACCATATATGAAAGAACAAGGCTCAGGGAGNATTATTAATCTATCCTCTGCTTCATATTTAATGGGCAATGCTGGGTATCCAGCATATGTTGCCNCTAAAGCTGGAATTACAGGTTTAACTCGAAGTCTTGCNAGAGAGCTAGGTCCAGATGGAATTAGAGTCAATACATTGATTCCTGGGTGGGTTTTAACTGAAAGACAAATAAAACTTTGGGCTAATGATAAAGATTTAGCAAACCATATGGAAAAGCAAAGCATAAAGGAGCATTTAATGCCCAATGATTTAATTGATTCCACTCTATTTTTAGCTTCAAATGCTTCTCGGATGATTACTGGCCAAGCCTTAGTGGTTGATGGTGGTGTTGTGGTTACAGGATAAAAATAATAATGAATGATATAAAGGCCAAATGGATTGCTGCAGACTGGGGGACAACCCATATGAGGGCATGGGCGATTGGAAAAGAAGGTGAAATATTGGCTTATAGAGAGTCAAATGAAGGAATGAAAGATCTTCAACAAAATGAATTTGAGCCAGTTTTATTAAGACTTATTGAAAGCTGGCTAGATAATAATAAAGTAACAACGGTTATGGCATGTGGAATGGTTGGTGCTAAGCAAGGATGGGTAGAGACGCCTTATTTAAAGACGCCTTGCATTCCAATTGATAATGGTCAGCTTACAGTTGCCACCACTAGTGATGGTCGAATTAGAGTGAATTTAGTTCCTGGGGTAATGCAAAATAAACCTGCTGATATTATGAGGGGCGAGGAAACTCAAATTGCAGGGTTTATTAATATTAACCCTGACTTTAATGGAGTGGTTTGTTTACCTGGTACTCATGCAAAATGGGTTAGCATAAAAGATAGAGAGATAAAAAATTTCAAAACTTTCATGACTGGTGAGCTTTTTGGAGTAATTTCAAATCATACTTTAATTAGACATTCAACTTCAATTAAAGGCTGGAATCAAACAAGTTTTGAAGAAGGAGTTCTTGAAGGATTTAAAAATCCTGGCGCNATTGCTTCTAATCTTTTTTCATTGCGNGCTGAGTCAATTGTTAATAATTTAAATCGAGATGAGGCCAGATCAACTCTTTCAGGATTGTTATTAGGGGTTGAGCTTAATGGCTCTCAAAGTTATTGGAAAAATAATAATGTCACGCTAATNGGATCTGAATTACTGTCAAATAATTACTCTGAAGGAATAAAAATTCTTGGAGGTAAGAGTGAGTTATTTAATCTTGAAACAGCTACGTTNTCTGGCTTAAGTTCTGCTTACAAAAAACTCGATTCTAAGCAAAAATAATGAGTAGAAATATAATTGCCATATTACGAGGAATTAAACCTGAAGAGGTTCTTGATATAGTTCATGTAATTGTTGATTCAGGAATTACCCAGGTNGAGGTTCCTCTTAACTCTCCAAGAGCTTTTGAAAGTATTGAATTAATTCGAGATGAGTTTAAGGGTTCTATTCAATTTGGTGCTGGAACTGTAACTGATGTTGAACAGGTTGAAATATTATCTAGAATTGGAGTAGATTTTATTGTTTCACCTAATTTTGAATATAGNGTTGTTAAAGCTACNAAAGAGGCTGGTATTTTGAGTTATCCTGGGGTAATTACACCGACAGAATGCTTCTCAGCATTAAATTCTGGGGCTGATGGATTAAAATTTTTTCCAGCGTCACTTCTAGGAGAGGCTAATTTAATTGCAATAAAAGCAGTTTTGCCATCTAATATCCCAATTTATATGGTTGGTGGTGTTGGTCCAGAGAACTTTTCATCTTGGTTTAAGGCAGGAGCTAGTGGTTTTGGAATAGGGTCAGGGATTTATAAAGCTGGCGAATCTGCTAGTGCTGTAGCTAAGAAGGCTGAATCAATTATTTTGTCTTATGATGAATCACTATTATGATTAATAATTATTTGGTAACAGATGGGTCTGATTTAGGTGAGGGGCCTTTGTGGCATCCAAAACTTAACTCTTTGTTTTGGTTCGACATTAATTCCTATAAGATGCATAATTTTAAAGATGACAAATTAAAGACATGGTTATTCTCAGAGCCAGTTTCAGCAGCAGGTTGGATTGATGAAGACCATTTATTAGTAGCATCTGCATCCTCATTAACTAAACTTACTTTATCAAATGATAAAAGAGAAGCTTTAGTTGGTCTGGAGGAGCACAATACTTTAACAAGATCAAATGATGGAAGAGCAGATCCTTGGGGTGGTTTTTGGATAAGTACTATGGGCTTAAAGGGTGAGTCTGAGGCTGGATCAATCTATCGTTTTTATAAAGGTGAGCTCAGACAATTACATCAAAAGATTACAGTGCCTAATAGTATTTGTTTTTCTCCAGATAGAAAATTTGGATATTTTGCTGATACTCGAAAAAAGAGAATTTGGAGGCAGAATCTAGATCAATTGAATGGCTGGCCTTGCGATAAACCAGAGATATTTATTGATCTTGAATCTGAGGGTCTTCGCCCTGATGGCTCAGTTTGTGATAGCGAAGGATATTTATGGAATGCTCAATATGGTGCATCTAGACTAGCAAGATATAGTCCTAATGGTCAACTAGATAAAGTGATTGAGTTTCCAGTTTCTCAAGTTACCTGTCCTGCTTTTGGTGGTGATTCTTTTAATACTATTTTTACTACAAGTGCATATCAAGGTTTGAGTAATGACAATCTAAAGAGTGAGCCTTTAGCTGGTATGGTGTTTTATTTTCAATCAGAGATAGCTGGCTTAGCTGAATATCAAGTTAAATTATAAAAATTATTATGATTCCAAAACTAGGAAGTTGCTATTACCCTGAACACTGGCCTGAGGAGCAATGGGAAAAAGATGCTAAAGATATGGTTAATTCAGGCTTATCTTGGGTTCGGATTGGTGAATTTTCTTGGAGTCGAATAGAGCCTGAAGAGAATGTGCATAATTTTGAATGGCTTGATAGAGCTATCTCAGTATTGGGTAATGCTGGATTGGAAGTAGTTATGAGCACTCCCACTGCGGCACCTCCAAGGTGGGTAGTAGATAAATGGCCCGATATGTTTATAGTAGATATTGAGGGAAGGGTACGTAAATTTGGCTCAAGAAGGCATTATTGTTTTTCACACAAAGGCTACCTAAAGGAATCATTAAGAATTACCGAGATTGTAGCAAAACGTTACGGTTCAAACCCTTATATTAAAGCATGGCAGCTAGATAATGAATATGGCTGTCACAATACAACAACGTCATATAGTACATCAGCACTAAAAGCCTTTAAAGAATGGATTGAGAGAAAATATAAGTCAATTAATCAGCTAAATGAAACCTGGAAAAATGTATTTTGGTCAATGGAATATAATAATTTTGAACAAGTTGAGTTGCCAAATTCTACTGTTACAGATCCAAATCCAATTCACGAGCTAGACTTTAAAAGATTTAGCTCTGATCAGGTTGTAAATTTCAATCGAAGTCAGGCTTTAACTTTGAAGAAATTTACAAGAATGCCGCTCATTCATAATTACATGGGGCGGATAACTGATTTCAACCATTATGATGTAGGTGAGGATCTTGATATTGCCAGTTGGGATAGTTATCCTTTAGGTTTTCTAGAGGATCGTTCCAGCCAAGATGATGCATTTAAACGTAAATTTATGCGTTTTGGAGACCCTGATTTCCAAGCATTTCATCATGATTTATACAGATCTGTTGGAAGAGGTCGCTGGTGGGTCATGGAGCAGCAACCAGGACCCGTTAATTGGGCACCATATAACCCAGATCCTGCTCCTGGAGCAGTAAGACTTTGGACATGGGAGGCTATTGCACATGGTGCAGAGGTTGTTAGTTATTTTAGATGGAGGCAAGCTCCTTTTGCTCAGGAACAAATGCATGCTGGACTCCAAAGACCAGATGGAGAAGTTGCTCCAGGATTGATTGAAGCCTCTCAAGTAAGTAATGAGTTAAAAGAGTTTAATGAGATTCAGCTAGTTCAATCACCAGTTGCTATAATCTTTGATTATGAAAGCTGCTGGGCTTGGGAGATTCAACCTCAAGGTAAAGATTTTAGCTATTTTGAATTAGTATATGACTACTATAAAGCTCTTCGTAGTTTGGGACTATCAGTAGATATTCTGTCACCAAATCAAAAAGATTTAGCTAGATATAAGATTGTTTTAACACCTGGATTAATGCATATTAATAAGGATCTTAAGGCAGCTCTCGAATCATTTGAAGGCACTGTAATTTCAGGTCCTAGGACGGGTTCAAAAACATTAGATATGTCTATTCCAAATGAATTACCTCCACAAGTTCCAGGTATTGTTGGGAAAGTAGCTCGAGTTGAATCTCTAAGGCCAAATGCACTTATTCCAATTATAAATGGCGGTACTTTTAAGTGTTGGATGGAAACTTTAGTTGATTGTGATAGTGTTATTGAGAGTTGTGATGATGGTCGACCAGCAGTAATTGGTCAAAAAGATAGGATGTATATAGCAGGCTGGGGGAATCAGGAAGCTTTAAAAAGGATATTAAAGGATGCCTGTATTTATCAAAATATTACTACAATTGAATTGCCTGATTGCGTTCGAGTAAGGGAAACATTCTCACATAGATTTTGGTTTAACTATAGTGATTCAGAAACAAGGATTGGAGCTACNTCTCTTAGACCATCTGGAGTTTTATGGGAGAAACTTTGAAGCTGTTTGGTTATCTNATCCTAAGTTCAGTTTTAGGATCAAAAAATAAAGCTGAAGATGTAATTACCTCTGCTCCAACTTTAGATCCAGTAGCTGGTAATTTTGAGTCTCTAGACTCTACAACAATCCTTTCACCACTTGAAGCTTTTAAATAGACATACGAAATATCTCCAAGCGCTTCAGTAAACTCAACTTCAAGACTTCCAGACTCAACAAGTCTCAAGTGCTGAGGCCTTAAGCCAACTATTAAATCAGACATTGATGAATTAAATGTCTTGCTTAGCTTAATTTTTGAGGATTTAAGATCAGGTATTAATAACTTTGAATCTTCAATAGTGGCTTTTAAAAAATTTATTGTTGGTGANCCNATAAAGCCTGCAACAAAAATATTTTGAGGATCCTCATATAATTCTAAAGGACTTCCAACTTGCATAATAAGCCCATCCTTTAAGACAACTATTTTATCTGCAAGTGTCATTGCCTCTACTTGATCATGAGTTACATAAATGATTGTAGTTCCAAGTTCACGATGAAGACGAGAAATTTCAACACGCATTTCGACTCTAAGTTCAGCATCAAGATTAGATAAGGGTTCATCAAATAAAAATACTTCAGGACCTCTTACAATAGATCTTCCAATAGCAACTCTTTGTCTTTGACCACCTGATAAGGTTTTAGGCTTTCTATCTAGATATTCCTCAAGGTGCAAAATACTTGCTGCATCATTGACTTTTTTATTAATCTCATCAGTAGGAACTTTTGTCATTTTGAGGCCGAAACCCATATTCTCTCTAACAGTCATATGAGGATATAAAGCATAGGATTGAAATACCATTGCAACGCCTCTATCAGCTGGGTGCATTTTTGTAACGTCATTTTCACCTATGTGAATATTCCCAGTTGTAACTTCTTCTAAGCCAGAAATCATTCTAAGTAATGTTGATTTACCACAACCTGAGGGACCAACAAAAACACAAAACTCTCCATCATGAATATCTAAATCGATTCCATGAATAACCTCAACTTCATCATATTTTTTTGTTGCTTGTGATATTTTTAAAGAGGCCATAACAAGTTTTATCCTTATTTAATTTAGTTGTGTTGTTCAGGAAAATTCCAGGCACCAGCTTCTTTTCCAATTAATTCTGATGTTTCTAGTAGTTTAGGTTTAAATTTATTAAGACTTTCTAGACTATGAATATCTATTGAACTGGTTATTGATAAACCACCAATAACTCTTCCTTTAATGGTCAAAATAGGAGATGAGATACAAATAATTTTTTCCTCATGTTCTTGTTTATCAAATGATATTCCTTGTTTTTTAATATTAATTAATTCTTTACGAAGTTCTTTTTCTGAGGTAATTGTTCGATCAGTATATCTGTGAAAAGCTTGCTTTGAAATAACTCGACTTAATTCATCCTCCTCTAAGAATGCCATCATTGCTTTTCCAACTCCAGTACAGTAGGCAGGTCCAACCTTTCCAGCTTGTGAGTACATCTCAATTGGTGAGCTAGGATTTCGTTTGTCAACATAGAGTACCTGACCATTATCAAGCTGTGCAAGATGAACTGTTTCACCTACTTTCTCAGAAAGTTCATCAATAAATGGGAGTGCTATTGGGGCTAAAGAGCTTTGAAGCCATGCTGCATGAGCCATCCGAACTAGTTTTAAGCCTAACTTATAAGTCTGCTCTTCTTCATTGTAGCTCAACATATTTTGGTTAAGTAAGGTTTGAAGCAATCTATAAAGAGTTGCTTTAGGATATTTGCTAGTTTTAAGAAGACTTGAAAAGCGCACAGGTGTTCCAAGTTCTGCAACTTCATTTAGAACATCTAAAGCTTTTCCTACTGTTCCATCACCCCTTATATCTACAGCCATATTCTCATACAAATATTATTGAATTTAAACTTCTTGTTGTTCACTATTAACAGTCTATTTAGGGTTATAATTTTAGCAGATTATGTATACTATTTTTATTAGTTTACAATAGTAGAACAAAGTTTCATTATTTGGAAATAGTATTTATTATTATGGTTAGTTCAGAAAAATATATTCTATCAATTGATCAGGGCACAACCTCTTCTCGAGCAATTTTATTTGATATAAATTACCAAATTATTGCAGTAGGTCAAAAAGAATTTACGCAATTTTTCCCAGATTCTGGATGGGTTGAGCATGATCCAGAAGAAATTTGGCTTTCCACATTAGAAAGTTGCAATAAAGCTATTAATGAGGCAGATATAAGGCCAAATCAAATTGCTTCAGTAGGAATTACTAATCAACGAGAAACAACCGTCGTTTGGGATAAAAAAACGGGAGAAGTAATTTACAATGCAATTGTATGGCAAGATAGAAGAACCTCTGATAAATGCCTAAAGCTTCGAGAATTTGGCAATGAGGAAATGGTTACGCAAAAAACTGGACTTCTGCTTGATCCTTATTTTTGTGCTACTAAGATTGCCTGGATTCTTGATAATGTCAATGGTGCTAGAAAAAAAGCAAATGCTGG
>JGI26060J43896_10000547_pt1 | contig 13732 bp, 10 predicted proteins | sample MarorgKNORR_S2LV_6_FD_43896 | JGI IMG/M metagenome (IMG submission 43896) | reverse complement strand
AGCGTTCTGGTGCAGCCAATTATGGGATTTTAGGAGCTACCGGATTACCTACTATCGGCAGCGCATTCCTTGATTGGTATGTAGCTGGAAGAGATGCCAGCCCACTTGGTATTGGAGATGGTACTGCAGGATTATTTGGACCGGCACTTGGAACCACTCCTGTAGTGGGAGCTTCTCAGACTCAGGTTAGTACTTATTCAGCTCGAGATGTGGGTTGTGGCATAGTTGATCTATATGGCTTAGTACCTACTCCTGATTTCAGTGACCCTCATTTAACATCAGTTTGTTTCTTGGAAGGTCCTTGGACTGGAGATGTTGGAGGTTCAGTTAGTAATGGACCGATTACACCTGGAACGACCTTTATTTGGCAAACCGAAAATAAGACGGACGCTTATGCTGTTTATTTCCAAACTGAAGCTCAGTTAAATGATTCTTGGGCACTGACGTTGGAGCTTCTTGGCACGAAGATCAGAAGGTAGCACAAGAGAACCTTTTTCTTTACCAAGAAACTCAATTAACTCCAGCTGGTTTGTTTGCTTTTAACGTAGCCACTGGAGCACTTAATGCAGACGGTACGCCCACTGGCAATGAACACGTTCGTTTGAGAGGTATTCCAATGAGTCGTTCTATTTACAGGGCGATGGAGAGAGATTTTGAAGATGTTACATGGCGTGTGAATGTTGATTACACTCCGGTAGATAATATTCTTTTATATCTGTCAAATACTACTGGATATAGAGCGGGAGGTTTTAACTTAGGTTACTTCTCTCCGTTCCCTTCTTACGACCAAGAAGAAGTCCTTTCAACCGAGTTAGGGTATAAAGGAACTCACTTAGATGGCCAGTTGCAATTGAATGCATCTATCTATAAATATGTGTATGAGAATATACACGCGCAAATGACAACTGCGAGTTTCTTAGGTGGAACCGGTACGTCCGTACAAGGCTTCCCTGAAGCTGACACGAACGGGGTGGAAATGGACTTCGTATACGCGCCAACCGCTGATCTAATTGGAGGAAACGCCAGTTATACGGATGCTAAGTATTCTGAAAGCTACATACAGCCTACAGGACACGTAGGTGTTATTGATGTAAATAACCCTTTAGCGCCTACTTCCATATATTCGGACGCTGAGCGAAATGTAGATGTGAAAGGTTTGCAAATGCTCAGGATTCCTAAGAGCAAGATGGCTTTTTATGGGAATCTAACTACGGACGCATTAGGTGGAACCGTAGATTATCTTCTCACTTATTCTTGGACATCTTCTATAAATTGGGACGATAGCCAAATATCCATAGACGAGTCGCCTGATTTTAGCAGGATGGACTTTAAGGTTACGTACACAAATAACGAAGAAGATCTGGAAATCATGGCTTTTGTTAATAACGTCCAAGATACAATTGGTGTTAGAAACATGTGGCGTCAAGGAGAGGATCAAGGATATCAAAGATCTTTAACTCCAACCCTTCCACGTATGGCAGGTATAGGCTTCACTTATAAATTTAGTAAATAAATAAGTAGAGCAAAAAGAAACCTGCCTTAGGGCAGGTTTTTTTTATCCTTTATTTTCTTCTAGCGCGTACCCTAGGACATGCTTATCTAACGCTTCCAATATTCACTTAGATATATGTGGCGAGATAATTATAGGTATTTTGTTTTTATATGGTCCAAGGATTTCTTCAACGAACTAACCATGAGATCAATATCATCATCATTGATAATGAAGGCAGGTCCTAGACAAATTATGTCTCTGTACTCTCCCGTACCTCCTGGGTAAAAGAAAACTCCATTTTCTAACCCTTTACCGACTATTTTATTTGTAATTTTTTCCTTCTCATCAAAACTTATTAAGCCCTCTTTCTCTTTAACTATTTCAACTCCAATGAGTAGACCTTTTCCTCTTATCTCAGCTACCAGTGGATGTTGGCCTAACTCGGAGATTAGTTTTTGTCTTAACTGATCACCCAATGGATTAACTTTTTCGCATAAGTTTTCTCTTCGTAAGATTTTTAATACAGAAGAAGAGGCGGCACATGATTGGGGCAGTGCGGCAAAAGTATGGAACATAACCTCAAAGCCCGCCTTTAAAATTGATTCGGCGATTTCATCAGTACTGTAAGTGCCCGAAATAGCAGCATAACCACCAGCCATTCCTTTCCCCGCAACCAGTATGTCAGGCTTTAGATTGTAAAAGTTACAAGAGAAATCAACACCGGTTCTACCAAATCCCGTCATCACCTCATCTGCTATTAATAATATGTCATTATCGAGTAAGATTTTTTGGGCTTCTTCCCAATAACCCTCTGGAGGATAAATAGCACCTCCACTTGAACCATTAATTGGTTCCATTAATAAAGCAGCAATANGGTTTGCTCCACACTGTTCAATTACTTCTTTTAAATTATTTAAATAATAGTCTTTTGCTTCGGGGTGGAAGCTGCCTAAAGGACATCTTAATGGATAGGGGGTTTCAACTGTTATAGGAGCTGGTACATAACTTTCTAACCCTCTCTTTCTTGCTGCGTGACCAGATATTCCAGACATATTAAGGGTCGTTCCATGATACGAAAGGGTTCTGGTGAGGATTATATTTTTTTCAGGCTTTCCTTTGCTTGCTTGATATTGAATCGCAAGCTTAACCGCAGATTCATTGGCCTCTGATCCTCCAGAAGATAAATGTACACGTGTTAGGTGAGGAGGTAACCAATGATTCCTTAGTTCATCTAATAACTCTTCTCTTTCGGGAGTTAAAAATGGAGGGAGAACATAGGTATTATTTAGAGCAGCTTCCTTTATAGCTTCGGCTACTTCTTCTCTTCCGTATCCTATATTGTTAACGATTGCGCCACTTGCAGCATCCAGAATTTTTTGACCTTGACGAGTATAAAGATAAGCACCTTCGGTTTTTACTATGTCCAAACCGGCATCTTTTGGAAGGAAAGGCCATTTAATCATTTCTCTTAGAAAAATTAATTATTGAAAATGCTTTAAACAGCTGTTTTTTTCTTCTTATTAGCTGCTTCTTTATTTTTGGATTCTTCTATAATTTGACGACCTAGAGCTTCTACATTTGGTATTTCATCNTCTTTTAATTCTGCCATCCATTTTTTTCGTTTCATCGCTTCTTCTAAGTAAGGAGCTANCTCTTCCATTTTTTCTTTTTCTCTCTGNGACTCCCTTTCTTTAAATTCAGGCATNACATCTGATGCAAAGAGTTCAAGTGCTTCACAAATNTGTTCATGTTTATTTCGCCCACCTTGTTGAATGAACGTTACTTGGTCAACCCCTGTNTTTTCAAATCTTTTGAGGTAGGCTGAAAGTTCTTTAGGAGTTCCAATTCCAGGAGCGTCGATATCAGGAGATACCTGTTGCTCAATTGTAGACCTACCTTGAGTTTTTATTTTATTCTTTTGAAAATCTTCCCAAATATTGGTTCTACCCGGTTTGTTAATCCCAAAAATATAGTGATGCCCAAGACCGTAACTGAAGAATTGAAACCCTTCTTTCATTCTCTTAACTGCTTCATCATGATCTTGATGACATCCAAAGGAAGTTACCATGGCAATATTAGGATTGATGGAATGTCCTATGGGAATACATTCTTCTTTCAAGATTCTATAATAATCGTCGACCCAAAGTTTAGCTTCGTCTGGGTCTACGAAAGCGAAGGTAAGGGCACCAATACCAAGTTTAGCAGCCAATTTAATTGTTTCTCTATTTGAACATGCTACCCATAGAGGGGGGTGGGGTCTTTGCGTTGGCTTGGGTACGACATTTCTACAAGGCATGGAAAAATACTTACCTTCATAGCCTGGATAAGGCTCCATAGCCATCATATTGCAAGTTTGCTCAACCGCTTCTAGCCATTGGTTCCTTTTTTCTTCGACAGGAATTTGGAATCCTCCCAGTTCAGCTAAAGAGGAAGATTCTCCTGTACCAAACTCTACCCTACCATTCGAAACCAGATCTAAAGTGGCTACTTCCTCTGCTACTCTTGCAGGGTGGTTGTAGTTGGGTGGCATCAGTTTAATTCCATGGCCTAGGCGGATATTCTTAGTACGCTGTGAACAAGCAGCTAAAAAAACTTCAGGAGCAGAAGAGTGGGCATATTCTTCTAGAAAGTGATGTTCTACTTCCCAGACATAATCTATTCCAAGGTTGTCTGCCAATTCCACTTGATCCAATGCGTCTTGATAAAGCTTTAATTCATCATTTTCCTTCCAAGGTCTGGGTAATTGATGTTCGTAAAAGATTCCAAATTTCATATTTATCCCCCTAGGGCTACTAACTTAAATATTTTTAAAAACCAATCAGTACATTGTAGGACACAAGTAGAGCTAAAAGAACTAGAAGTATTAAGGTTACCCAGAGAAAAACTTTTATACCTAATTTTGGTTGGAGATCTGGTTCTAGTTTACTCACTAAATAAATAGCTACAGCATTTATTAAAGGTAGAACTAGAGCTGCCCATATACCTGCTATTAATAATAGACTTACTGGATTCGGAAAAAGGAAATAAATAGTTCCACTAATGATTGGAACTATACAAGCAAAGGCTCTGGTTAAAGATAGCCGGGTAATTTTTTTTTCTTTTATTATTCCTAACACTAATAAGTAATCTGGTAGAACCCTAGTTTGTGCAGCAACTCCCGATAAAGTTGTTGAAAATAAGATAAAAAACCCACCTACAAGAAACATCCATTTTGCCCAACTACCCAACACTTCAGTAAACATGTTGCTGAGAGTAGATATTAAGTCCCCATTAGGTGGTGGATAAAGGTCAAGAGGGTGAAGGACCGCTGCGCCTAGAATAAAAAATGGCAAAGTACCTATCACCATAAAAAATAAGGTGGCCCAAACATCTGTTTGCATGACTTTGATCCATGTTTTTATATTTCCTTTGTTGGCATCAGCTTCTTTTCCATATCCCTTTTCAAGGCACCAGTAGGAGTAGGCCATAATCTCTCCTGAGTTTATTCCTGTGTAGCCGTATACAGCCAGCGCTAGAGCTAAATATTCGAATGGAAAATCAAAAGAAAAACCATAAGCCAGCTGATCAAAACTAACTTGGTATTCTGTCGATTGAATAGCTATGGAAATAATTAAAGTTATAGCTGAGAAAGCAATAACAATAGTGAGCATTAGTTTTTCTAAAGACTTGTATGAACCCCAAAATAGTATTCCAGAAGTTACTAAACTTAGAATGACTACCCACCAGCCGGGTGAAAAAAAAGGAACCAAGATGTTCGCAGCTTCAGCGGCAGAACCTATAATACCTCCGCCTCCAGCTAAAGCTGGGAGTGCCCCCAAAAGCAGAATCCAAACTGCCCAAGAAGATTTTTTTTGTCCTATTTTCGTGCTGGGACCGGGAATTTCAGAAAAACTTTCTAAAAAGGTTTTCTTAGTAACAATTACATACCTTGCGATTTCTGCTTGTACTATGGATTTACTGATGGTGCTAAATATCACCCACCAGAGGAAAGCAAAACCTGCTGCGGCACCTAAAAGGGATGTTAAAACTAACTCTCCACTGCCTACGACACTTCCGACAACTATAACACTTGGACCTACATATTTTAGGCGTTGGATGAAAGTCTTAGGGGCTTGTATCATATTGGGAAATCTTTATTGATGGATTTTGTACTATTTTATGAAACAATTCTCAATTTTTTAGCAGGATCATTATATATATGCACTTTAAAGGACACGGAGGCTTAAAGATAGCAGCGGATGTTTGGGGTTCCAATAATAAAAAACTAGTTATTTTATTGCATGGAGGAGGGCAAACTCGACACGCTTGGGGAGAAACTGGAAAGAAATTAGCAGAAGCTGGTTACCATGCAGTAGCTTTAGATTTAAGGGGACATGGTGACAGTGAGTGGCACTCTGATGGCGATTATACAATCAAGGCCTATAAAGAGGATTTAGTCTCCATAATTAAAGAGATAAATAAGCCAGCAAGTTTAATTGGTGCTTCATTAGGAGGCATGGCTTCACTTTTATTAGCAGGGGATGAAGTTAATTTAAATTTGTGCACTGCACTCATAATGGTAGACATAGGAATTTATCCAGATCCAGCGGGGTCAGATCGAATAGTCAGTTTCATGCTTTCGGGCGAAGGAGGTTTCGAATCTTTAGAGGATGTCGCTAAATCCATTTCTAATTATTTACCGCATAGGCAAAAACCTAAAGATCTTCAAGGTTTAAAAAAGAATCTAAGATTAAAAGAGGATGGAAGATATTATTGGCACTGGGATCCTAGATTTATTCGAAGAAGACCGGGTTCGAGAGGCAAAGGACATTTCGATCTTCAATTAAAAGCTGCTGAAAAAGTGGTTGTTCCGACCTTATTGATTAGAGGCGCTTTAAGTGATGTTGTTACCATGGAAGACGTAGAATATTTCTCCTCTGTGATAGGTCACGCTAAATTTGTAGAAATTGAAAAAGCAGCCCACATGATAGCAGGCGACAGAAATGATGCTTTTGCTGAGGAAGCTATTAAATTCTTAAAATCTCTTTAGTTTTTTAAAAGAAAAAGCATTTTCTATCTGATACCATCTCCCTATGTTAATTATTGGACTCACTGGAGGTATTGGGAGCGGCAAGTCTGTAGCTTCCGATAAATTTAAATCTCTTGGTATAACTATTGTTGATGCTGATGTTGCCTCCAGAACAGTTGTAGAACCAGGTAAACCAGCACTTAAAGAAATTGAAGATCATTTTGGCTCTGGAATTATTACTGCTGAAGGAAAGTTAGATCGAAACAATCTTAGAGAAATTATTGCCACTGATCCTGAAGAAAGGAAATGGCTTGAATCTGTTACTCATCCTAAAATAGGAGAACAGATAACTAAAGAAATATCTGAATCCACTAGTGTTTACACCCTGTTCGTAGCTCCTTTGTTGCTGGAAACTAATTCTCAAGAAATGTGTTCACGGGTTGTAGTAGTAGATGTGCCCAAAGATGTTCAGATTCGGAGAACAGCTAAAAGAGATAAAGTTTCACCAAATCAAGTTGAACAGATGGTTGCTGCCCAGATGGAAAGAGAGAAGAGGCTAGAAAAGGCAGATGATGTCTTATTAAATAGCGGAACAATAGAAGATTTAGAGAAACAGGTAGAAGAGCTGCATAAAAAATACATACAAATGGTGGAATGAACAAGAAAGTTAAGTGCCCTCAATGCAAGACTTCAGTGGAATGGACTGAAGATAATTCATACAGACCTTTCTGCTCGAAGAGGTGTCAACTCATAGATTTAGGGGCTTGGGCTAGTGAAAGGAATAAAATTGCAGGAAGTTCTTTATTTGATTCAGAAGAAGACTTAAAGGAAATAACTAAGCACTAGTGAGACCAAAATCTGCTTATTCCAGCAACCCCATAAGCACCATTTTTTTCAGCTTCAGATAAGTCTTCCTTAACTTCAGATTCATGAAGGCTTTTTCTTCTGTATTGGAAAATAGTAATTTTATTTCTTGTTTCCTTTTCTAGCCATCTTGGCTTCGTATCTTCTCAGCCTTCTATTCCCCTGTTCTGGCTGGTTTGGATTTTGTTGTTGAGTACTGCTCTCAACTTCTTCTGCGGTAAAGGCTGATTCTGAATTTTGATGCTCGACAGTCTTTTTTCTTCCTAACTTTTGAATTCTTTCCAGTTCTTCTGGAGCATCAAGCTCTATTTCGACCCTAGCTAAGAACCTTGTTGCTTCTATTCTAATATTCTCAAGTAACTCTTCAAACAATCCAAAAGATTCCCTTCTAAATTCTAATTTTGGATTCCTACTTCCATAGCCCCTCAATCCTATTCCTTGCCTTAGGTAATCAACTGAACCTAAGTGGTCCTTCCAAGCATTATCAATTATTTGAAGAAGAATTTGTTTTTCAAAGTCCCTCATGACTGGGCCTAAGCTGTTTCCTTTTGCTTTATAACTAGCGGTAGCAGCGGAGTGTATTTTTTCTGTGATGTCTTGATCATTCATATTGCTATCCTTTTCTAACCAACCTTTCACAGGAATTTGCAAACCAAAATTATGATGAATTGATGCTTCCAGTCCTTTATATCCCATTGCTGTTCAGGAGATTGCTCGGGAATGAAAGTGCTAACCTCATTTTCAATAACTGTTTGTCTCATAGAGTCTAGCAACTCGCTGATATCTTCGGATTCTAGTACTGAGTTTCTTTGTGAATAAATTATCTGTCTCTGTTCATTAGCCATATCATCATATTCAAGCAACATTTTTCTTATATCAAAATTTCTGCCTTCAACTCTTTTCTGGGCCCTTTCGATAGCTCCACTAAGCATTCTATGCTCTATCGATTCTCCATCTTCCAATCCTAGACCTTGCATCATGTTTTTAATTTGGTCTTTAGCAAAAATTCTCATTAAGGAGTCTTCTAAGGAGAGATAGAATCTTGATGAACCTGGATCTCCTTGCCTTCCAGATCTACCTCGTAATTGATTATCTATCCTCCTGGATTCATTTCTCTCAGTTCCTATAACGTGCAAACCACCACAATCTATAACTTTTTTATTTCTTTCTTGCCAATCTAAAAATAAATTTTCTTTAGAAGTACTATTTCCACCTTCTTGTTTTTGAAGTTTAGCTTCCCAGTTACCTCCTAAAACTATGTCTGTACCTCTTCCTGCCATATTCGTTGCTATAGTCACAATGCCAGACTGTCCAGCTTGAGCTATTATTTCAGCTTCTCTCGCATGATTTTTAGCATTTAAAACTTCGTGGTTTATATTTTCTAGTTTGAGTAGGTTAGAAATAACTTCTGAACTTTCCAAAGAGGCAGTTCCTACTAACACAGGATTTCCTTTATTCCTGTATTCTTCAATTTCTTTCACAACCGCTTCAAATTTTTCTTTTTCGGTTAGATAAACTAAATCGTTATTATCTTCTCTGATCATTGGTTGATTGGTAGGTATTTCAAGAACGGAAAGACCATATATTTCCATAAATTCCTGAGATTCAGTGATGGCCGTACCAGTCATACCAGACAACTTTTCATATTGCCTAAAATAGTTCTGAAAAGTGCAGGAGGCCAGAGTTTGACTTTCCATCTGAATGGGGACACCTTCTTTCTGTTCTATTGCTTGATGAAGACCATCACCAAGTCGCCTCCCAGGCATAGCTCTACCAGTATTTTCATCAATTAGAACTATCTGATTTTCTTGGACCAAATAGTCCACATCTTTTTGGAATAGGAAATGAGCTCTTAGTGAAGACTGAATGTAGTGGAGAAGTCTTAAGTTTGTAGAAGAATAAAGACTCTTTTGATCGTTCAGCATGTTAGCTGATTGAAGTAACTTCTCCACATGATCGTGTCCTAGTTCAGTTAACTCTACTTGTCTGGACTTTTCATCAATTAAAAAATGTCCTTCTTCAGTTATTTCTTTATTACCTTCTTTGTCTTCAGAAAGCACCTGTTCTTTTAGTTCAGGGATGAATCTCGCAATCTGGTTATAAATTTTAGAGGTGTCTTCTGCCGCTCCTGAAATTACAAGTGGGGTTCTTGCTTCATCTATTAAGATGGAGTCAACTTCATCCACAATGGCAAAATAAAAGTCAGTCATAACTCTCTCTTCTTTAGTTATAACCATATTGTTTCTTAAAAAATCAAAACCCAGCTCATTGTTAGTTGCATAAATTACGTCGGCTTCATAAGCAGATTTTCTTTCTTCCATGCCCTGACCTGAAACCACAAAACTAACCTTCATCCCCAGGCCTTCGTAAATGGGTTTCATCCATTCGGCATCTCTTTTAGCTAAATAATCATTTACTGTTACTAAGACTACTTTTCTCTCAGTGAAAGAGTTGAGGTATGCAGGAAGGGTGGCCACTAGAGTTTTTCCCTCTCCGGTCGCCATCTCCGCAATTTGGCAGTTATGTAAAGCTATGCCGCCCAGTAATTGGCAATCAAAATGTCTAAGGTTAAGTTTCCTTTTTGCTACTTCTCGAGTTGCAGCAAAAGCCTCAGAAAGTAAATTATCAAGACTCTCACCCTTTTTATATTTCTGAATGAATTCTTCTCTTAATTCTTTGAGTTCTGAATCACTAAGTTTAGAAAATTTATCTTCTAACCTGTTAATAGATTTAATGAAAGGCTCAATCTTCTTAAGCTGTTTGGCATTCGTAGAACCAAAAATTTTCCCAAAAATATTCATTGCTTTAACCTATCAAGCGAATTCTATCAATTTGTAAGGATTATTTTCTGAATAAGAGTCAGAAATTATCCAAGACTAGGGTCGATTATGGGGTCTAAATAGGTTATTGGTGAGCTTTGTGGGTCATCGTAAGAAAGGATTTCCCATGTTTCAGGCCGAGAGATAAGTTCTCTTAAAAGGGCATTATTAACTGTATGGCCAGATTTATAGCCTTCAAAAGATCCTACCAAGTTATGACCCAATAAATAGAGGTCTCCAATTGAATCTAGAATTTTATGTTTAACCATCTCATCTTCGAATCTTATACCTTCTTCATTGAGGATTGCATCATCTCCAATTGCTATGGCATTTTTCATGCTAGCTCCTAAGGCTAAATTCTCTTCATTAAGCATTTCAAGATCCTTCATTAAGCCAAAAGTTCTTGCCCTTGAAACTTCTTTAACAAAAGAGGTGCTATTAAAATTAACAGAAGCAACATTAGTATATTTTTTATGGACTGGATGGTCATATATCATGGTGAAAGTTACTTTGAAGCCTTCAAAAGGAGAAACTTCAGCCCACGCATCATTAAATTCAACTCTCACTTTTTCTTTGATACGAATAAATTTTTTTGGTTTTTGTTGCTCATCTATTCCAGCAGATTGAATTAAAAAAACAAAAGGTCCAGCACTTCCATCCATAATAGGTATTTCAGAAGCATTTACTTCAACATAGGCATTATCAATACCTAATCCGGCCATAGCAGAAAGTAAGTGCTCTACAGTAGATATTTGCACATCTTCATTACAGAGTGTGGTTGAGAGAGTAGTATCTCCAACGTTTTCAGCTCTGGCTTTTATTTCAACAGGCGGATCCAAATCAGTTCTTCTGAAAATAATCCCTGTATCTGGAGGAGCTGGCTTAAGTTCCAAAGAGATAGGATCGCCACTGTGAAGACCAACTCCGAATGCTTTTATGGAATTTGTTAGGGTTCTTTGTGCCAGCATCGAGGTATTCTAAATAAAATTTTAAATTTTCCTAACAAATTCGAACAATAAAATGCCACAGGCAACAGAAGCATTTAAGCTTTCTACATTTCCGGGCAAATCAATTCTAATCAAACTATCACAATTCTCGGCCGTCAATTTCTTGAGCCCTTTATCTTCCGAGCCTATGACCAAGGCATTCTTTTTCCCAAAAACTATATCTTTATAGTCCTCTTTTCCATTCTTCTCAGCACCTACAATATTCACCCCAGACAATTTCATATTTTTTATAGTTCTTACTAAATTTGTGACAACTATAAAAGGTACAAGTTCAGACCCACCTGAAGAAACTTTTCTTACTGTTGGAGAGAGGTGACAGGATCTATCTTTGGGAACAATTACTGCATCCACATTTGCAGCAGCAGCACTTCTTAAGCATGCTCCAACATTCTGAGGGTCAGTCATGTGATCAAGAATTAATAAAAGGAGAGATTCCTTATTAAGCAACTTATCAAGTAAAAACTCATTTTCTTCTATTCTTTTATTACATAATAGTGCCAATCCTTGATGGTTCTGATCTTTACAATAAGTTGAAAAGAAATCTTTGGTTTTTACGGTAGTCTCAACTCCACAAGATTGCGCCTTAGAAGATATATTTTTTACTCTAGAGTTTGATTTTGAATCTAAAATAAAAAGGACTTTTGCACTTTTTGGTCTTGAATTTAAGACGGATTCTATAATATTAATACCGCAAATAATTTCTTTATCTTCTTCAATTCTCATCTAGTAATATCCAAATCTATCCTTTGTAAGGAGACATCAACATCTTTGATTCTCGCCGAGACTGTGTCTCCTAAAAAGTATCCTTTTCCTGAAGATTTTCCTACTAAACTTTTTGTAATTTGGTCAAACACAAAGTAGTCATTATTCGGAAAATTTTTTATATGACATAGTCCTTCAATGCCTAAATCTTGTAGAAGAATAAATATACCAAAATTAGTAATGCCCACGATCCTTCCCTTAAAAGTTTTTTGTCTGTGTTTAAGTGCTAATTCGCATTTAAGAGTATTCATGGCATCTCTAGTTGCCATCTCAGCTTCACGATCTTTAATGGATGATCGTTCTGCTATCTCTTTTACTTCTTCTTGATTAAAAGGATAGTCTTTCTCAATTATTTTAGTTTTTTGAATTTCACTAATTTTTAGTTCTTTTTTAGAGCTTTGCTTTAAAAGTTGTTTAATAGCCCTATGCACCATTAAGTCTGGATACCTGCGTATGGGCGAAGTGAAGTGTGTGTATGACTCATAGGCCAAAGCAAAGTGCTCAGACGATTCATCACAGTAAGATGCCAGATTAAAAGATTGAAGAATTTGCATATGAATGGCCTCTGCATCTTTTCTGTTAGAAGTCAGTTCAATTAAGTTATAAAAATCTTCCACTTTGCCTTCAGGTCGAATTTTTATGTTGATCCTTCTTGATCTAGCAAATAGCTCAAGTTGGTTGATGCGAATAGCATCCGGTTTGGGATGAATCCGGTAAATAGAAGGGATTTGAGATTTAAAGAGAAGCTGTGCAGCACAAATATTTGCCAACAACATACATTCTTCAATTACTTGATGGGCAACGTTTCTTTGGCTTCTAATAAACCTTTGAACTTCACCATTTTTTATTTTTGGGAAATAATCAGGTACTTCAAGTTCTAAAGCGTATCTTGAGATTTTCTGTTTCTTTAACAAATCGTAAATTTTCTTAAGTGGGATCAAGCAAGTTGAAAGATGGCTGGGGTAATCATCTTTTTCAAAATAATTGCCGGTCTCTTCATAAGTGAGCCTGGCTTTCGATTCGATAATTGCCTCGAAGAAGTAAGCCTCTTTTAACTTTCCCTTATTATCTAGTTCAGCTCTACAAACTAAACATGCTTTTTTTTCCTTGGGCCTTAAAGAACACAATTTATTACTAATTTCACCCGGTAACATCGGCAGTACCTTATTAGTGAAGTAAATAGAAGTACCCCTATTTCTTGCCTCAAGGTCTGTAAAGCTATCAACCTTAATATAATGACTTACATCTGCAATGGCTACATATAGATTAAAGCCTCCTGTATCAGTTGTTTCAGCGTATACGGCATCATCAAAGTCTTGAGCATTTTTTCCATCAATAGTTACAAATGGAAGTGTAGACAAATCTATCCTGGTGTTAGATTTTGGGAGATCAGACCTTTGAATATTTTTTAACTCATTAACTATATTTCTGTTCCACTTGTGTCTTAGATTAAAACGAGAGATAGCAATTTCATTTGCTGCAGTTTCTGGATGTGAAGAATCCAGCATCTCTTCAATGTATCCTTTAGCTGAAGAATTAGGCGTAGGTTGTTGGGTAACTTTAACCTTTGCCAGGTTAGAAGTTTTTAAGGAAGTAGGAATGCTTCCGCTGATATTTACATAATTGTATCTACCTGAATCCAGGGGCAAAGCTTTATATCCTTTACCAAATTTTTCTAGCTTACCAATGAACACAGAAGTGTTAGATTCCAAGACCTTCTCTATTTGTACCCAACGCTTTGGAGATAGTGAGCATTGGACCTTATCACCCACAAATGCTT
>JGI26060J43896_10000546_pt1 | contig 13738 bp, 11 predicted proteins | sample MarorgKNORR_S2LV_6_FD_43896 | JGI IMG/M metagenome (IMG submission 43896) | reverse complement strand
AGCAAGATTGTAAATAATAAAAATATCACCTATGACAAGTTTAAAAAATATGATTTTGCTAACACCGAAGTGATTATCATTGATGATTTAGATATATTGTCTGAAAAAATGATAGTACAATTACAAAATTTTCTTTTAAATGAAGGCTCTATTTTTGTTCTGATGAATCAGAATATAATAGAAAATAATAAATTATTTTATAGCTTGGGCTATCCAAAAGTCAAAGCTATTCGAGGGTCATCAAAAAATCAATTTTTCTCAATGATAGATCAAGGATTTTTAAAAAAGTATTCATTTCATTCCAAAGACTTAATTAATAGTTCTGAGTTATATAGATATTTTGAGCTTAAAGATAGTCAGGAAGAATTTTCTAAAATTATGATTTCTACGAATGACCCACTATTATTAGAAAAAGAAGTTTTAGGAGGAAAGATATTTTTTTTAACAACAAAAATAGATTCTGACTGGTCTAATAATTCATTTAATCTTTTATTAAAAGATATATTTAATAGAGTACTTTTCCAGAGATTGCTTACCGATGAATCTTAAAACAGAAAAAGTATTAGTAGTAGCGCCTCGAATATGGAAAAGCGATAAGAATTATAACTATAGTATAGAAGAAATATCTTTGCTAATAAATACATTAGGATTAAAAGTTTGTGGTGTTATTGAGCAAAAATTGAATAGTATTAATCCGGCATATTTTGTTGGATCTGGGAAAGCAAAACAGATTGTAGAGCAAGCAAAATTATTAAAAGCGAATTATATAGTATTTGACGAAGATTTAAGCCCCGCACAGACAAAGAACTTTCAAAAATTAGAAGAAAAAATGAAGTTCATGGATAGAAGTGGAGTTATTCTTGAAATATTTTTTAAAAATGCAAAATCGAAAGAATCTAAAACTCAAGTAGAGTTAGCCAGACTTCAGTACCAATTACCTCGCTTGACTAGAATGTGGACACATCTTGAGCGACAAATGGGTGGTTTTGGAACAAGGGCCGGTGCGGGAGAAACTCAGATTGAGGTTGATAGACGAATGCTTAGAAAAAGAATATCAAACCTTCAGAAGAAATTAAAGAGTATTGATTCGGAAAGAAGAGTACAGAGTAAAAGAAGACAATCTTTTTTTAGAACATCATTTGTTGGTTATACTAACGTTGGAAAATCTTCTCTTATGAAAGCAATTACTAAAAGTGATGTACTAATTAAAAATCAATTATTTGCTACATTAGANACAACGGTAAGGCGTCTATTTATCGGTAATTCCAATTATGTATTGATTAGTGACACTGTTGGATTTATCAGAAACCTACCAAATAATCTTATTGCGAGTTTTAAATCAACCTTACAAGAGGTTGTTGATTCTAATCTGTTGTTAATTGTTTTAGATGCAAACTCTAAAGATTTACATAATGAAATTGCTACAATAGAAAGTGTATTAAAAGAAATTGGAGCTAATGAGATTGATTGTCAGTATATCTTTAATAAGATTGATATCGTAGATCAAGACAGGATAACTTATTTGAGAAAATCATTTCCTGAAGCAATTATGGTATCTGCAACTAGAGCTCTACAATTATCGAATATTAAAGATATTATTATAGATAAACATAAAGAGTGGTCTAATTCTCTAGAGAATCCATTGCACACGCAATAGTAGCATCACCAGTTACATTCGTTGCAGTACGAATCATATCCAAAATTCTATCTACACCCAATATTAAGGCAATTCCTTCACTAGGAACGTTAATAGCTTCCAATATAATTACTAGCATAATAATTCCTGCGCCAGGTACAGCAGCAGTTCCAATAGATGCTAGAACAGCAGTTGCGACTATAGTAAATTGATTAGCAAAAGTAAGATCCATACCAATTGCCTGCGCTATAAATACAGCTGCAACTCCTTGGTATAGTGCAGTACCGTCCATATTAATTGTTGCTCCTAAAGGTAAAACGAATGATGATATTTCTTCTGATACACCTAAATCTTTTTCACAACGTTTCATAGTAACCGGTAGGGTAGCTCCACTAGAGCTAGTTGAGAATGCCAGCAATTGTACTGGAGCCATAGATTTGAAAAAATGTTTTAAATCCATATTAGTAAATACTTTTAGTATCGTGATATATGTAATACCCATGTGGATAAATAATCCTAAGATTACAACTCCCATATAAAATAATAAAGCAGATAGGATACTTCCGATTTGGGAGATATCTCCAGATACAGAGCTAATGGTTTTGGCTATTAATGCAAATACTCCATATGGAGCAAAATACATTATCATTTCTACTAGCTTTATAATCATTTGATTTATACCCTCTAGAAATGCTAATACAGGTTGAGAAAACTTTCGATCAATACCGATTAATGCAATTCCAAATATAATAGATATGAAAACTATTTGAAGCATATTACTATTATTGGATGCAGCTGAAAACATATTGCTTGGAACCATATCTACTAAAGGTTGTAGAGGTCCTCTGTTATCTTGAATAGAATTTGCCAATTCTTGTTTGCTAGCAGCCTTGTCAACATATTCACTACTTAAACTTTCTTGATAGCTTTCTGGTATATAAGATCCAGGCTCAAGAACATTAACTAAAATTAATCCTATACTGACAGCTACAGCAGTAGTACTGATATATAAAGCAATTGTTTTCCATCCAATTCGAGAAAGTTTTTTGGTATCTGAAAGAGAAGCAACGCCTGTAATAAGAGATGAAACTACTANTGGGACTGCTATAAGTTTTAAAAGATTTAAAAAAATTGTTCCAAATGGAGATATAAAATCTGACGTAAAATCTGACCAGCCATTAATAGCGCTAGCTATTCCATAGATGGTCCCTAAGACTAGTCCAATAATTATTTTCCAATGTAATTGCATTAATTAGAAACAAATATATGGATTATGTTTAAGTTATTTCAATGATTTATTATGTAATTATAGGAATTTATCTAATTGGCCTACTTTTAATTGGTCTTAGCAAATCAGATTCTATTAAAAATCAGGAAGATTTTGCCGTAGCTGGAAGGTCTCTTCCACCGTGGATTTTGGTTGGAACAATGGCAGCAACTTGGATGGGTACAGGATCTGTTTTAGGTAATGCAGGTAAAGCGTTCGAGATAGGTGCAGCTGGATTTTTACTCCCTATTGGTGGAATGCTTGGCGTTTTAGCATTAACAAAGATAGCAGGGAAAGCGAGAGCTTCTGGTAAATTAACTGTACCAGAAATTATTGGATCTAGGTTTGGAGATACAGCAATGATTCTATCTGTTATTGCACTACTTACTGCTTACCTAGTAATTGTTAGTTATCAGTTTAATGCTGGCGGTGCAGTAATCTATACTATATTTCATGATAATTTAGGGGCAGGACTGACTTTAGACCAAGCAACGATAATAGCAGCCTTGTTCATTGTTGCATATACAGTCTTAGCTGGCTTATTAAGTGTTGCATATACAGACGTTGCAAATGGTATTCTTATGGTGACTTGTTTTGTTATTGCGTTACCAATTCTATTTTTTCAAGCGGGAGGATTTGATGGCATGACCACTAGCTTTGCAAATAAAGGTATGCCTAATAACATGTCAATATTTGGCGTTCTTTCATTTACAGATGTAATCAATTTTACTTTACCGTCTTTTTTATTAATTCTTGGTGATGCAAATATGTATCAAAGATTTTTTGCTAGCGATTCAGTTGCGTCTGCAAAAAAAGCAACTTATCTATTATTTTTTGCAGTTGTTTTACTAGAGTCTCTTATCATAGCAAATGCTTGGATCAGTTCAAGTATGATTACTGATATCGCAAAGGAATCACATGTATTAATTTATGCAGCTTATAATTTCTTACCACCATTCGTTGGGGCTGTAATGCTAGCTACTATCATAGGTATTATCATTTCTACAGCAGATTCATTTTTACTGGTTCCGACAACAATTCTAATCAATGATATTTATTTAAGATATTCTAATAAGCAATATTCTGATAAGACAATTGTAACGCTTAGCAGAATATTAGTATTATTATTAGGATTTTTCTCATATTGGGTTTCAAGAATGTTTGCTGCAGATACAACTATCTTTGAAAAAGCACTTTATGCATTTACAATTTATGGTACAGCAATTACCCCTACATTATTAGCAGCATTCTTTTGGGATAAGGCAACGAAGTATGGTGCAATAGCATCCATTTTATCTGGAGTTATAGCAACAGTTTATTTTGGAAATGCTTGGAGCTTAGATGAAGCTGTTATTCCTGCAATAACAATTTCAGCAAGTGCTTTAGTTCTGATAAGTTACTTAACAGAATCAGATATCAGAGATTAGTTTAGACAGCTTTAAGGCAATTTAAATAAATCTTCAATAGAGCATTTCAGAGTTTTTGCAATTTTCAATGCTAGAACTGTTGAGGGAACATAAATTCCATTTTCAATCGCATTAATACTTTTCCTCGAAACTTCAGCACTTTCAGAAAGCTCTTGTTGCGTTAATCCAGCTGATTTCCTGAGTTCTTGAAGATTATTTAAAAGGTTCTTATGATGTTTACCCACTATTATTCTTTCTCAAAATCTTCAACAGCTTTTGTAATTCCAACGCTATCATCTGGAAAGAAATATCCAGCAACAATTAGGCCAACTCCAATTGAACCAACTAATAGTCCTACACCTTTTAATACAAATACAAATTCAACACCGAAAAGATAGAGCCCAACACCTACAAATAAAGTTATAACACCATTTCTTTTATAATCGATAGGCTCACTTTTTTTACTATTGTTACTAAAAATATCTCCGGTTTCAAGCCTATCTAAAAACTCTTGTACTTTTTCTGGATCGTTGGCAGTTTTTGCAATTTCAACAATGGCTTCTCTTTTATTTTTCGCATCTTTGAATAACCAAAAAAATACTCCTAAGGGAATAATAAACCCAGAGGTTATCCCCATTACAGCTAACATAAATTCTCTTGCTTCACTCATTTTTAATCTCCTTTTTTATTAAAATGTAACGCAAACTTAACATTATAAATATGGGAAGTCAAGGTTACATTTGAAATTTTTTTACTAGATAGTAATTTCTAAAGGAGGGCTATTAATGGACTCGATATTATCTTTAATATCAAAAGAGCGTCTATAGTACTCGAAAGATTTTTTAGTTCCTTGCCAATCGTCAATACGACTGATGATAGTCATATTTTTATCAGTTATATTTGATGTACCTGTTACTACATGGCCAGTAACATATTTGATATTAGATCTTTTTTGAGCCCAACTAAGATATACTCGTTTTAGCATTCTTGCGTAGCCATTAGACTTATATTTTTCCATGATTACAAAAGCATAGGTATATAAGGTGTTATACTTGCCAAAATTTTTATCGTTTACTGCCCACGATTCTTGGCGTAACTCTTCTAATGGAATTCCAATGATATAGCCAATAATTTCATTCTGATATCTCGCGATAAACGGTAAAGACTTTTCAGTATTGAAATATTTTTGTATAGTGTCTTTTGTCAAAACAGCTTGTCTTCCATATTCCTTAGCTAGATGTAAGGATATTTCTATGAGCTGAGGATAGTCTTCTCTACCAACTTTTTCAACTTTTTCAATTTGAAAAACATTAGTAGAAGCAATAATTTTTGTTTTTGATGAGTTTTCAGGATTGTTCATTGTGATGAATATTAAAAATTTTTCAATCTAGTATGAAGGCATTTGTTTGATAATGTTAATTAGGTTAAATTTCGCCCATGATATCTTTTAAAGAAAAACTACACAATACAATAAAAGCAAAAAATTCTAACCTATGTGTCGGAATTGATATTGATAGAAAATATTTTCACTCTGATGTCACAATCGAAGAACTTAAAGATTATTCTTTTAAGATTGTGTCAGCTACAAAAGATGTAGCAGCTGCATATAAGCCAAATCTTGCATTTTTTGAAGAATGGGGATCTCAAGGATTTTTATGGCTTGAAGAATTAGTCAAAGAGATTGGAAGTGACCATATTATTATTGCTGATGCTAAAAGAGGCGATATTGGGAACACAGCAAATCATTATGCAAATGCATTCTTTAACCATTTTAATTGTGATGCTATAACCGTAAATCCATATATGGGAGAAGAGGCTATTGAGCCATTTTGTTCTCGTGAAGATAAAGGAGTTTATGTCCTTTGTAGGACTTCAAACGCATCTGCTAACTATATTCAGGAAAGCATTTTTGATAAAGTAATTCAATTATCAAAAAACATGAATAAGTATGACAATATTGGCTTAGTTGTTGGAGCTACCAATAGCAAAGCAATGAATGAAGTAAGAAGCACAAACAATTTACCTTTTCTTATTCCTGGTATTGGCGCACAAGGTGGTAGTCTTGAAGATGTTATTAAGATTAATAATAATTATGCAGAATCAACCTTGATTAACGTATCTAGATCTATAATTTTTCCTGGAGATAATGACTCTAAAGGTATTCATGATGCTGCACACAATTTTGCAAATCAAATGAGGTTGCACTTTGAACGATAAAGACTATATAAAGATTTTTGAAGAAACTGAAGCACTAATGTATGGACATTTTGTATTGTCATCTGGCATGCATAGTGATGCTTATTTCCAGTGCGCTAAAGTGCTACAATATCCTAAATATCTATCATTATTTGCAGATATTTTATCATCTCACTTTTCAGATCTTTCAATTGATAAGGTGATTTCTCCTGCAATTGGAGGTATTGTGTTAGGCACAGAGGTTGGAAGACAGTTAAATAAAAGAACAATATTTTCAGAACGAGTTGATGGTGAGATGCAACTTAGAAGAGGTTTCGAAATAAAGTCTGGTGAAAAAATTCTTATTATTGAAGATGTACTTAGTACGGGGGGTTCTATTAAAGAAGTATCAGAGCTAATCAATCGACATAAAGGCGATATTGTAGGTATTGGTATCATTGTTGATAGGAGTATTATACCTGTTCATTTACATGATAATTTTTTTGCAATTACTAAGCAATCTGCAAAAATATTTGACAAAAATAATATTCCAGACCACGTCAAAGATATTCCAGCAATTAAACCTGGAAGCAATGTAGTTGCTTCCGATACAGCTTAAAGAGAGCAAATGTATAAGAATTTAAAAATCGGTTTAGCTCTTGGTGGTGGCGGAGCAAGAGGCGCATGTCATATAGGAGTCTTAAAGTCTCTGGAGCGTAGAGGTATTATACCTGATATTATATCTGGTACTAGTGCCGGATCAATGATTGGTGCTATGTACGCATCCCATGCTAATGCTGATACTGTAGAAGAAAAATATACCGCACATGTTAATGGTGAAGATTTTAAAGATTTAGGATTTAGATATATACCTAATAATCAAAAAGATGATTCAGTTTTTTCTCAAGTATTTAAGCAGATAAAAAATCAATATATATTAATGGTAAGCTCAACTAGAAAGTCGCTTATAAAAAATGAAAGATTAGCAAAGGCTGCAAATAATCTATTTGCACATAGCCAGTTCAATGATTTAAAAATACCTTTAATTGTTACTGCTACAGATTTGATTTCGGGAGCACCAATGCTTTATAAATCTGGCAGTGTTGTTGATGCGGTTGTAAAGAGTTCCTCCATTCCTGGATTTGTAGAACCAACATATATAGACAATAGAATGCTTCTTGATGGTGGAATTGTTTTTCCGACACCTGTACCTCCATTGGTAGGTGAATGTGATTTTATTATTGCAGTAAATATTAGTAAAGGATTTAGCACAAATAATTCACCTGGTAATATTTTCGAAATTACTGATCGATCTAGAGATATATCTACCCTACATTTGAATTCTTACTTACTAAAACAGTCTGACTTTGTTATCAGTCCAAAACATGAAGATCTACATTGGTCTGCCTTTGATAAGACTGAAGAATTTATTAAAAATGGATATAATGCATCAGAATCTGAAATAGAAAAATTATTAATTCAGTTAGAATCTATGATAGAAGATACTATTAAAACTCCTAAAGAAACATTTTGGAGCAAGCTAAAGAAAAGACTATCTTGTTAGCGCATTAATGAAAAAAATAATTCCAATATTAGCATATTTTTCTATTTTATTCGGCCAGTTTAGCGATCCTGCTGAATTTAAGTTCAATATAAATAATACAAACCAAGGCGAAGTAGTTGTTTTGGAAGTTCAATCAAATATTGAAGATGAATGGCATATTTATGCAATTTATGATGTACCTGAAGGTCCAGAGCCAACAGTTATTAATATTGTATCAGATCAAATTGTTAAGACGGGTAAAATTATAGAGCCAGATCCTATTGTAACATACGATGAAGGTTTTGACAATATTACCAAGTACCATGAAGGTAATCCTTTATTTAGAGTACCTATTGTTTTAGATAAAAACTTACCTAATGGTACATATTCATTTGATGTAACAATTCAATATCAAGTTTGTACAGGAAATCTATGTTATCCACCTAATGAGTATACTGAAACCGTTGAGTTTGTGTTGGAAAGTGGAAATATTAGAGAACAGTTTACGGTAGATAATTTTGTTTTTTCAAAAGACTCTGTATTTAGTCGTTTAGAGCTTGATGATTCTGATATTGGAGGATTTCTTTTTATTTCACTAATTATGGGATTTGCTGCATTGTTAACACCGTGTGTTTTTCCAATGATACCCATTACCATTTCTTTTTTCTTGAAAAGAGGTGAAGACAAAAATACTTCGCCTGTTAAAGATGCTTCAGTTTATATGTTTGGTATTGTTATGACATTTACATTATTAGGAATGTTATTAGCTATTTTTCTTGGTGCTTCAGGAGCAACACAACTTGCTGCCAATCCTTATGTAAATTTATTCATTGCCTTTTTATTCATCTACTTTGCTTTTTCACTGTTTGGTTTTTATGAAATTGAGATTCCTCAATCATTAAAACGCTTCTCATTGGAGAGAGAAAACTCTGAAGGATATGCAGGTATATTATTTATGGCTTTAACTTTTACTCTTACTTCTTTTACATGTACGGTGGCATTTATGGGTACAATTTTAGTTGCTGCCTCACAAGGTGATTGGTTTTGGCCTATCATTGGTATGCTAGTATTTAGTTTGGCTTTTGCATCACCTTTCTTCTTCCTAGCTCTTTTTCCACATTATTTGAAAAAATTACCTCAATCGGGTGGTTGGTTAAACTCCATAAAAGTAATTATGGGATTTCTAGAAATAGCAGCAGCTTTTAAATTTATTAGTAATACAGATTTAGTATGGCAATGGGATATATTTACTTACGAGATTGTACTCTATTGTTGGGCAATTATTATGGCTTTATGTGCTTTATATATCGTAGGAATTATTCGATTTAAACATGATTCTACAATAGTAGTTTCTTATCAAAGAATACTAGTCTCTATAAGTTTTTTGATATTAGGATCTTACTTATTATCAGGAAATTTTGGATATAATATTAATGGAACTATTGAATCATATCTTCCACCCAAAAAAGTCAAATCAAATTTGAATTGGGTACATTCTCTAGATGAAGCTTTTATTCTAGCGAACCAAGAAAATAAAAAAATATTTATAGATTTTACTGGAGTCACATGTACTAATTGTCGTTGGATGGAAACAAATGTTTTTGCAAAGAAATCAGTAGAAAACATAATGTCAAATTTTGTTTTAGTCAGTTTATATACCGATTCTGGAGATGATTATCTTCAAAAAAGAAATTATCAAATTAATCGATTCAAAACAGCGGCATTACCTTATTATGTTATTTTAGATAAAAATGATTTAGTCATTGGAGAGTTTCCTGGCATGACAAGAGATGTCGACGAATTTAAAAGATTCTTACAGGAAGGATTAAACTAAATGTGGAACTTATTATGCATGTTGCCATTTAAATAAAAAGAACATGAAAAGAATACTAATAATATTAATTGCATCGTCATCCTTATTTTCTCAAGGATCTATGTTTAAGCAGTTCAGTAATTCATTTGCTGATATCGCTGAAAATGTGAATGAATCAGTTGTTACAATTACTACGACAAATACAGTAACTGCAGGTGAAGATGTGCAAAGTATGTATAGATATTTTGGAAGATCTATGCCAGAAGAATTTGAAAGTAAGTCATTGGGTTCTGGTGTTATTGTGGATGAAGACAATGCATATATTGTTACTAATCACCATGTTATTTTTGATGAAAGAAATGAAAAGCCTGTTGATCAAATTATGGTAGAGTTAATGGATAAAAGAGTTTTTGAAGCTACTGTGATAGGTTTAGATCGAGGTACTGACTTAGCTATCCTACAAATTAAAGCAGCAGATAATATTAAAGCAGTTCCAATCGGCAATTCCGATATTATAAGAGTTGGAGAGTGGGTACTAGCTATTGGAAGTCCTTTTTCAGCAAATTTGAGTCACACTGTTACCGCAGGAATTATTAGTGCTATAGGTAGAAATAATGTGATGAGAGGTAGCGATACATATCAAAACTTTATTCAAACAGATGCGGCTATCAATCCAGGAAATAGCGGAGGAGCATTGTTGAATATGAACGGTGAGCTTATTGGCATCAATGCAGCAATTGCTTCAGGAAGTGGAAGATCTAATGCTGGAATAGGATTTGCAATTCCATCAAGTATAGTTACAAAAGTAATGAGTGACTTAATTTCTAAAGGTTATGTAGTACGTTCTTTTTTAGGTATTTATATGCAAGATATAAGTGAAGATCTTTATGAAACTATGGATCTTAAATCTAGAAAAGGTACTATTGTTAGCGATATTGTGGAAGGAAGTCCTGCTGATAAATCTGGCTTAGAATCAGGAGATGTTATTACTAAATTTGAAGGACAAGAAATCACTAATGGCGCTGCATTAAAAAATCTAGTATCTAGTACTAGTCCAGGTGAAAAAATAACTCTAACAATTTCACGAGAAGGTATAGTTCAAGATATTGATGTTATACTCGAAGAAAGATCTGGATCTGAAATGGCAAGCAATCCTAAAAATTCTTACGGTGAATTTGGATTATCAGTGCTCGATATTACTGACGATTTAATTANTCAATATGATATTCAACGGTCTATGAACTCCGATATTCAAGGAGTAATTGTAGTAGATATTGAAGAGGGCGGTATTGCAGAAAAGTCAGGTATGGAAGAAGGAGATTTAATTACTCGTATAGGTAGACAGAGAATATCTAGTCTAAAAATGTTTAAAGATGAAATGTCTAAATATGAAGAAGATAAAAAGATCCTCTTCTTAGTTAAGCGCGGTAATGCATCTAGATTTTTAACACTTATAAGATAAATTCTAATCAAATTGCAATAATTCAACATTTCTTATAAGTTCATAGTTAATTCATCATGAGTATAAGAAAAGAAAATCCAAAAATAGACTTTATATCCAATGAGCATGAAATCCTCGATTTCTGGGAAAAAAATAAAACTTTTCAAAAATTAGTAACTCAAAACTCTGATGGTGAAAAATGGAGTTTTCTAGATGGTCCTATTACAGCTAACAATCCAATGGGTGTTCACCATGCTTGGGGCAGAACATTAAAAGATCTTTATCAAAGATATAAATCAATGAATGGCTATCAACTTCGATATCAAAATGGTTTTGATTGCCAAGGACTATGGGTTGAAATTGAAGTAGAAAAAGAGCTTGGTATTAAATCAAAAAAAGAAGTTGAAGAGCTTGGAATAGAGAAGTTTGTTAAGCTTTGCAAAGAGCGTGTTACAAAATATTCAGACGTTCAAACTGAGCAATCGAAGAGACTAGGCTATTGGATGGATTGGGAAAATTCATACTATACCATGTCTGATGAAAACAATTATGCTATATGGGCTTTTTTAAAAAAATTATTTAATGAGAAAAAAATCTATAGAGGTACGGATGTTGTTCCATGGTCTGGAAGATCAGGTACTTCCTATTCTCAAATGGAAATTATTGAGGGACGTAAGCTAACGGTTCACAAAGGTGTATTTGTTAAATTTTCTCTAAAAGACAAACAAGATGAACACATATTGATTTGGACTACAACTCCATGGACTCTTTCATCAAATATTGCTGTTGCTGTAAATAAAAAAATAAATTATGCAAAAATTCAACTAACAGATGATTCGATTTATTATGTTGCTGAAAATAATTTAAAATTTCAACGACTAAGCAAAGAATTTGCAGAAAAGAAGAATTGGATTGATGGAGTACCAAAGCTAAAAACTTTAGATCAGATATTTAAAGAAAGAGGTGGATATAAGGTTCTTGAAGTTATTAAAGGTGAAGATATGATTGGTTGGACCTATGAAGGTCCATATGACCATCTAGAGCCACAGCAAACTGCTGGAGGCTATCCAAATATAGGTGAAGATAAAAAAGGTGATGAATTGACACCTATACAATGTCATATTGTAATCGATGGAGGCAAAGACTCTGAAGGTAAAGACATGGTAGTAGAAGGAGAAGGAACTGGTATTGTTCATATGGCAGGCGGTTGTGGATCTATAGATAACAAAATTTGTAAAAAAGAAGGTTTTGTAGAAATATCACCTATTGATAACCAAGCAAATTTTCTTGATGGATTTGATTTTATGTCTGGATTAAATGTTACAGACCCTAATACTGCTAAAAAAATTATACAAGATTTAAAAGATAGAAATCTATTGTTATATGCAGAAGATTATCCTCATATATATCCTCATTGTTGGAGATCAGGTGATGAGCTTGTATTCAAGCAAGTAGATGAATGGTATATAAATATGGATTGGAGAGATAGAATTAAAAATGTTGTCAGCGATATCGATTGGATTCCAGAATGGGGAGAAGATAGGGAACATAATTGGTTAGATAATATGGGCGATTGGATGATCTCAAAGAAACGTTTTTGGGGATTAGCTCTGCCAATTTGGACTTTTGAAGATGGAAGTTTTTATGTTGTAGGATCCAGAGAAGAATTACAAGAACTATCTGTTGAAGGTTGGGAAAAATTCGATGGTAATAGCCCTCACAGACCTTGGGTTGATCATGTAAAAATTAAACATCCTGAAACAGGATTAATTGGTACAAGAATTCCTGATGTTGGTAATCCATGGCTTGATGCAGGAATTGTTCCTTTCTCTACATTAAAGTATTTTGAAGATAAAGAATATTGGAATGAATGGTTCCCAGCTGATTTTATTACAGAGTGTTTTCCTGGTCAGTTTAGAAATTGGTTTTATTCTTTATTAGCTATGTCATCTTTCCTTGAGGATGAAGCTCCATTTAAAACCTTACTTGGTCATGCATTGGTAAAAGATGAAGACGGCAAAGAAATGCATAAGTCATCAGGGAATGCTATTTGGTTTGATGATGCTGCTGAGAAAATGGGTGTTGATGTAATGAGGTGGATGTATGCACGACAAAATGTAGAAAATAACTTATTATTTGGATATGATAAAGCTGATGAAGTAAGAAAACGATTAATTAGTTTTTGGAATATCTATTCTTTCTTTTGTACTTATGCAAGCTTAGATAATTTTAAACCACACTCACAAAATATAGACAAAAAAGATTTAACACTTCTCGATAAATGGATTGTTTCAAAAGCTAATTTATTAATAAAAGACTCTACTGCGCATTATGATAAATTTGAAGCAGATAAGCTTCTAAAGAAAATTGAATTATTTATTGATGACTTATCTAATTGGTATATTAGAAGAAATAGACGAAGATTTTGGAAGAGCGAAAATGATACTGATAAATTTG